>TARA_R110002072_G_scaffold85210_12_pt1 | contig 18772 bp, 14 predicted proteins | sample TARA_R110002072 | Tara Oceans TARA_R110002072 (sample SAMEA4397118) | marine metagenome | biome: Polar Biome; feature: [SRF] surface water layer (ENVO:00010504); material: water (ENVO:00002006), including particulate matter (ENVO:01000060) such as... | depth 5 m | reverse complement strand
CGGCGAGCAATGTGACGCCACCGCTGATCACGGGCATGAACTCGATGGTGAATATGGCCCGCGAGGGAACTGCCGAGGTCGACATCACCGCTGTCGATGTGCTGCCGGGCAACAAGGTTCGCACGCGCGTGAAAGTCGTCAACAAGACGGGGCACTACCTGCCCTCCGGCGTCGCCTTTCGGCGGGTGTTTCTGGAGCTGCTGATTCGCGACACGGCCGGCAACCTGGTGTGGGCGTCAGGACGCACCAACAAGCTGGGCGCTATCCTCGATGGCGTGACCGATACTGTGCTCGACTCCGAGCAGCCCGGAGCGTTTCCTGGCAGCCTGCCGCAGCCGCACTACCAGCGCATCAGTCGCGGTGACCAGGTGCAGATCTACCAGGAGGTGTACGCCGACTCCGCTGGTGATATCACCACCAGCTTCCTGCGACGCATGACCAGCCTCAAGGACAACAGGATCAAGCCGCTGGGCTATGACCCCGCAGTCTTCACATCCTCGAGTTCCGCCTTTATTCGGGAGCTGGCGCTGTTGCCGGGCCCGGAATCATCCGATCCCTACTACAGTGATCCAGCATTGACGGGGGCGGATACCATCGAGTACGAGGCGACCCTGACGCCGGCGCAGATCGCCGACCTGGGCTCGGTAGAGGTCAATCTCTACAACCAGTCGATTCCTCCGTCCTACTTACAAGAGCGGTTTGCCGATGCCAGCGCCGGCCCTATGGAGATGGATGATATCCAGCGCTTGTACTACCTGACCAGCCACCTGAACACCGAGGCCGTCAACACGGAGTACGGTCCGAAGGTGATTGAGTCGTGGAAACTGATGTTGGCGGGGGATCGCGAGACCATCGCGCAATAGCGGGGCGAACAGCTGCCCCGGGTTCGCCACCGGGCCAGCTGTGCCAGCGACAGGTATCGCTGCTGCTGTTCAGCCGGTAAAGGCGACAGAAGGCTTCGCCACGCCCTCTGACTTTTTGCCGCGTATGTGAGCGAGCATGGTATCGGCGTCAGACACCTCGAACGGATCGATTTCGCAGTTGTCGCCGAACTCGGGCTCAATAAACATCTGTTCGATGTTGCCATCGTTCACCAGCATCGAATAGCGCCACGAACGCATGCCGAACCCGAGGTTGGACTTGTCGACCAGCATGCCCATTTTGCGTGTGAATTCGCCTGAGCCATCGGGTAACAGGTAGATGTTCTTGTTGCCCACATGACGGCCCCACTGAAACATCACGAAGGCATCGTTCACAGAGATACACATGATCTCATCGACCCCCTCCGCCTTGAATTCCTCGTACAGTTCATCATAGCGTGGCAGGTGGTTGGATGAGCAGGTCGGCGTAAACGCGCCCGGCAGTGAAAAGACGACAACGCGCTTGCCGCCGAACAGATCGGCCGTGGTCTTGTCTTCCCAGCGATAGGGGTTTTCGCCTTCGACTGATTCATCTCTCACGCGTGTTTTGAACACGACATTGGGTACTCGATTGCGCATATAACAGCTCCTGTGAAGGTCAGTTCATTGTCAAGTTGGACAGATAATAGCGAACATCACGTGTTAGTTAAATTAGATTGTCAATATGATTGTGATTGACTGCCTCTATGATAAAAAGGATGGGCTGGTGGCTGTGCTCGCCGCGATGCTCCAGTTTTTCTTTAATGCCACATATTGGCCAAAAAGGTTTGATCTGCCCAGAGAGCCGCCTTATGGTGTTGCTGCCTTGCGAGATGCACCAATTCATTGCTGCAAATCGGCGCACGAGGCAAAAAAATACACTGGCTACAATGAAAACTAAAAATAGGAGTAAGTATGAAAATAACGACAATGGGCCTTGCGCTGCTGATGCTGTCTTCGCTCGCGTATGCTGACAGTCAGCAACCCCGCACAGACAGGGTGCTAACCGTAGAGGAACAGCAGTTGCTGACGCCCAACCAGGTTGTCGAACTACTGGGCGGCGGCAATGACCGCTTTGTCAATTCCAGCAGCACTGTGCGCGACCACTCGTCGCTGGTGCGCGATGCGGCATCAGGACAGTATCCCAAGGCAGTGATACTGTCCTGTGTTGATTCCAGGGTGCCAGTAGAGGATGTGTTTGATCAGGGTATCGGCGATATTTTCGTCGCCAGGGTCGCTGCGAATATCGAAAACACTGACATACTCGGCAGCATCGAGTTTGCCACCAAGGTGTCGGGAGCAAAACTGGTTGTGGTAATGGGGCATGAGAGTTGCGGTGCCATTCGCGCCGCTATCGACAATGTCGAGCTGGGAAATATCACGGCTCTGCTGGAAAACGTAAAGCCGGCGGTTGCGGCCCTGTCCGATTACCCCGGCGAGAAAACCTCGGCCAATCCCGAGTTTGTGCATCTCGTGGCGGAGAAAAATGTTGAGCTGACGATTCAGGATATTCTGGAGAAAAGCCCGATAGTCGCGGAAATGGTAGAGGCGGGCGACGTCAATATTGTGGGTGCAATGTACGACCTGCATTCAGGTGAAGTTATCTTCCTGGATTGATACCCTTCCCGGCGCTGGAAAGCAGCGGCTTCGTGTCGCTGTTTTTTTGCCTGCGTTTTGGCCGCGGCCTGCGCCATAACAATTTTTTCTGAAGCTTTTAAGGAAATTGGTAATGAATAAAGCGTTCCAACTGCTGACACTATTTGTGCTGTTGCTCACAGGAGGATGCAGCAACCACAACTCGAGTCACTACGTGCCCGGTGTATCTGAAGATATAAACGCGGTTTTCAGCAAGGATCTGTACCGGGAATCAACCTGGTCACTGCGAGTGGTGGATATGGCGTCCGGCGAACTGGTGTATGACCAGCGTTCGGATGACAGTCTGTATATCGGGTCGGTGAGAAAGCTATTTACCATTGCCGAGGCGCTTGATGCGCTAGGTCCCGATTACCGGTTTCGCACACCTGTGCACCGGCGTGGAACGGTTTCCGGGCAAGGTGTGTTGGAGGGCGACCTGATACTCGTTGCATCGGGTGATTTTACGATGGGTGGTCGCAGACAGTCCGATGGTTCTATTGCAGTCTCCGATCTCGATCACAATGAGGCGAATACACTTGGGAATGCCGAGCTTACAGCGCCTGATCCCCTGTGGGGATACGATATGCTGGCAGCCCAGGTGGCGGCCTCCGGCATCACAGCGGTAGCTGGCGACATCATCATCGATGATCGCCAGTTTCAACCGTTTGATTTTCGAGGTGAGTTCAAGGTAAGACCGATTTTCGTGAACGATGATGTTGTGGATGTGACTATTCGTCCGACAAATCCCGGCGCGCTCGCGTCGGTGGAACACCGGCCCGTGTCAGCCGCGTTTGCGGTGGACTCCAATCTGGTCACTGTATCCGGCGGTTTGGATGAGACGGTCGAACTGTTGCCGGAGTTCCCCGATTGCATCGGCGCAGCGGGGTGCTCGGGCAGTGTGATTGGGCAATTGCCGGTGGATTATGTACCGCCCTTGACGGGCGCTGCGCCTCTGGTGCAGGTATTTCGGATCGTCGAGCCGCAAAATTACGCGCGCACAGTCTTTATCGAGGCACTGGAGCGGGCGGGGGTAACCGTGCTCAACGCCGACCCGGTGGCGCCAAACCCGTCTGCGGCGCTGCCTGCACCGGATACCTATACCGCTGAGACCCGGTTGGCCGAGCTGGAGTCGGCACCTTTTTCCGAGTATGCAAAGTACGTCCTGAAAGTGAGCTATAACATCGGCGCTGATACCAGTCTGGTGCTGTGGGGGCTGTCACAGGGAGTGGACAATATGGCCGATGCTCTCGCGTTGGAACGGGATAACCTTATCGGTAATATCGGCATCCCCGGCGCTGATTTCCTGTTTGTCGATGGCAGCGGCGGTGGTGCCACCACAGCGACGGCGACAGCGGTGATACGGATGCTTGAGCACGCTACTGAGCAAAGCTATTACCCTGAATTTATCCACGCCTTACCGGTGCTCGGTGTGGATGGCTCACTCGCGTTCGCCACGGGCTTTGAATCCGATCCGTCGCTGGCTGGGGCCAAGGGCAACGCCTATGCCAAGACAGGCACCTATGCCGCTGGCACGGACAGCGGTATTTTACTGAAGGGACGTTCCATGGCGGGATTTATAGATACGCGCGGCGGCCGCAGGCTTATGTACAGCCTTATCGTAAACAACGTTCAACTCGGTTTTGACATTGAGGAACTGCTTGCCGTCTCGCAGGATCAGGCCACCATCACGGCCATTCTGTGGCGCGATCACTAACGGTGAAAGTATTCACCTCACTTGAAGGATACAGGCTGCCATAGCGCTCCCCGTGGCTTGCCTGTAGAACACTGGTGATAATGACCACACTGTGCAATTCTTACTGATCTCGACAAATTGGAGGAGTGTTCTGTGTCCGGATTTGACAAAGTGGTAGGCAGCTATGAGGAGGCGCTGGCCGGTCTGGAGGATGGTATGACGATTATCGCCGGGGGCTTCGGACTCTGCGGCATACCGGAAAACCTGATCAAGGAAATCAAGCGCAGGGGTGTGCGAAACCTGACTATTGCCTCCAATAATGCCGGCGTCGATGGCAAGGGGCTGGGGCTGTTGCTGGAAGACAAGCAGATCAAGAAAATGATCGCATCCTACGTCGGCGAGAATGCACTGTTTGAGGCACAGATGATGAGCGGTGAGTTGGAGGTGGAACTCACGCCGCAGGGCACGCTGGCAGAGAAAATGCGTGCCGGCGGTGCCGGTATCCCCGCGTTCTATACCGCAACCGGTTACGGTACGCCGGTGGGAGAGGGCAAGGAAGTGCGCGAGTTTGGCGGCCGCCACTACATTCTCGAGGAGGCGTTGCGCGGTGATTTTTCGATTGCCAAGGCCTGGAAGGCCGATCGCTACGGCAACCTGGTATTCCGCAAGACCGCGCGCAACTTCAATCCGATGGCCGTTACCGCCGGCAAGATCGCCGTGGTGGAGGTGGAGGAGATTGTCGAGGTCGGGCAGTTGGACCCGGACCAGATTCATCTGCCCGGCATCTACGTGAACAGACTTATTCAAGGCACGTTTGCCAAGGACATTGAAAAACGCACTGTGCGCAGCGCCTGAGGAGGATTGAACATGGCTTTGACTCGCGATCAACTGGCGCAACGCGTCGCCCAGGAATTCCAGGACGGCTACTACGTGAATCTTGGAATTGGTATTCCGACACTGGCCGCAAATTTCATTCCTGAAGGCATGCAGGTGATGCTGCAATCCGAGAACGGTTTGCTCGGCATGGGCCGGTTTCCGCTGGAGGAGGAGGTAGATGCCGATTTGATTAACGCCGGAAAACAGACCGTCACGATGGTCGAAGGTGCATCGCTGTTCTCGTCGGCGGAGTCCTTCGCGATGATCCGGGGAGGCCATGTCGATTTGACGGTACTCGGTGCGTTTGAAGTGGATTGCCAGGGCAATATTGCGTCCTACATGATTCCCGGAAAGCTGATCAAGGGCATGGGCGGAGCCATGGACCTGGTGGCCGGGGCCGAAAATATTATTGTCACCATGACCCACGCCTCTAAATCCGGCCAATCCAAGCTGCTGACCGAGTGCACACTGCCGCTGACGGGCAAGGGCTGTATCAAACGCGTACTGACAGATCTCGCGCTGCTGGACATAGCAGATGGCCGGTTTATCTTGCGCGAACGCGCGCCCGGTGTGAGCGTCGAGGACATTGTCAGTCTCACCGAGGGGCCATTGTCGGTCCCGGATGACGTGCCAGAAATGACGTTCTAGCGGTCCGGTCGCATGGCGGTGATGGGTTTGCATCGCAGCGGCGAGGGGCAGTTCTGCCAGTTCACCCAGTGCTGATGGGTCACACTGGTGAACTACCGCCGGGACAATGAGGGAAATTCGCCTCGACAGCGCGCTCGCGCCATTGCAGGCAGCCAAATTGTGCGACAATCCTGCGCTTCACAGATTCTGGGATGATTCGGAGACAGGGCATGGGCGAAAAGCCGACCATTTATTACACACTCACAGATGAAGCGCCGGCACTGGCCACGTGTTCACTGCTGCCGATTGTCAGGGCTTTTACCGAGGCGGCGGGTATCGATGTAAAACTCACCGATGTATCGCTGGCGGGGCGGGTGCTGTCTGCATTTCACGACCGGTTGAACGAAGACCAGCGCGTTGCGGATGGCCTGGCCTTTTTGGGCGAGCTGACCCAGCAGCCGTCAGCCAATATCATCAAACTGCCCAATATCAGTGCCTCGGTACCGCAGTTGAAGGAGTGCATCGCCGAGCTCCAGGCGCAGGGCTATCCGCTGCCCGACTACCCGGATAACCCGCAAACCGAGGACGAGCAGCAGGCGGCAGAGCGCTATTCGAAAGTCCTCGGCAGTGCCGTGAATCCGGTGCTGCGCGAGGGCAATTCAGATCGGCGCGCGCCCGCTGCGGTGAAAGCCTTTGTGCGCAAGTATCCTCACTCGATGGGCGCATGGAGCAAGGCGTCCCGCACCCATGCCGACTACATGCGGGCGGGTGATTTCTTTTCCAGTGAACAGTCGATAACGGTGGACGCACCAACCGCTGTGCGTATGGAGTTCGTGTCACCTGACGGCACAGTTGAACTGAAAAAAACACTACAGCTAGAGGCGGGTGAAGTACTGGACTCCATGTTTATGAGCTGCGCTGCACTGGAGGAATTTTTTGAACAGAGCATGAACGATGCCAAGGACACCGGGGTGATGTGGTCGCTGCATGTGAAAGCCACCATGATGAAAGTGTCGCACCCTATCGTGTTTGGACACGCGGTCAAGGTCTTCTACAAAGAGGTCTTCGAGAAGTACGCAGAGCTGTTCCAGGAACTCGGCGTCAACCCCAACAACGGCCTCGGCAGTGTGTATGACAATATTGCCCATTTGCCGCGCTCGCAGCGAGAGGAGATTGAGCAGGACATCCAGGCCTGCTACTCGCAACGCCCGGAACTGGCGATGGTGGATTCGGTCAAGGGAATTTCCAACCTGCATGTGCCGAGTGATGTTATCGTCGATGCTTCCATGCCCGCAATGATTCGAAGCTCCGGCCAGATGTGGGGCCCGGACGGCAAGCTGAAGGACACCAAGGCCGTGATGCCCGAAAGCACCTACGCGCGCATCTACCAGGAGGTGATCAATTTCTGCAAGACCAATGGCGCCTTCGAGCCGACGACCCTCGGCTCGGTGCCAAATGTCGGGCTGATGGCGAAAAAGGCGGAGGAGTACGGCTCGCACGACAAGACATTTGAGATCGCCTCTGCCGGCATCATGCGGGTGGTCGACGCTGACGGCAGCGTGTTGATGCAGCATCAGGTCGAGGAGGGCGATATCTGGCGCGCCTGTCAAACCAAGGATGTCGCCGTGCGTGACTGGGTCAGGTTGGCCGTTAACCGCGCGCGCCAGTCGAACACACCTGCGATCTTCTGGTTGGACCCGGAGCGCGCGCACGATCGCCAGCTCCGGGCCAAGGTCGAACTGTATTTGCAGGATCACGATACCGCTGGCCTCGATATTCAGATAATGGGGTACAACGAAGCTATCCGGTTGTCGATGGAGCGTATGAAGCGCGGGCTCGACACCATCTCGGTGACCGGCAATGTCCTGCGAGACTATCTGACGGATCTGTTTCCAATTATCGAACTGGGAACCTCTGCCAAAATGCTGTCGATCGTTCCCATGCTGAATGGCGGCGGTATGTATGAAACGGGGGCTGGCGGGTCCGCGCCGAAGCATGTGCAGCAGATAGAGGAGGAGAACCATCTGCGCTGGGATTCGCTGGGAGAGTTCATGGCATTGGCGGTGTCGCTGGAAGATATGGGCGCAAAGCAGGGCATACCGCGCGCCGTGTTGCTGGCCAAAACACTGGATGAGGCCACCGGCAAACTGCTTGAGAACAACAAGTCGCCGTCGCGAAAAACCGGTGAGTTGGACAATCGCGGCAGTCACTTTTACCTGGGTTTGTACTGGGCAGAGGCGGTAGCCGCCCAGACCGAAGATACTGCGCTGGCGGCGCAGTTGGCGCCGCTGGCGAAAAGCCTGCGCGACAATGAAGACAAAATCATTGCCGAATTAAGTGCGGTGCAGGGCAGGCCAGCGGCGTTGGATGGCTATTATCATCCGCTGCGAGATACGGTGAAAAAAGTCATGCGCCCCAGTGGCACACTGAATGAGGTACTGGCGCAAAACACCCTGTAACAGGTGTCAGGTGCCCCACTGGTCATCGGTGAGCGCCATTACGGTCTCTTTCCCGCTGGTGATGTCGGCGAGGAGCCAGCTGTTTTCGGTGAGCAGCTTGTCGAAGTAAAACTGTGCGGACACCAGCTTGCCCTGCAACAATGCGGTGTTCCCCTCACCGGCAGCGAGTTGCCGCTGGGCGACAATCACCATTCGCGACCACAGGTAGGCGATCACTGTCAGTGCCATCAGGCGCAGGTAAGGGGCGGCTGAGGCAGCTGCTTGCTCCGGGTCTTCCATGCTCCTGCCTGCGATCCACGCGGTGGCGTCTTCGAGGGATTTGACCGCCGCTGCCAGCGCCTCGTGATGCGGTGCGCCGGCATGCTCCTGCAGGTGTGTGGTGAGGGTGGTTAACAGGCGCCCAATAAGGCGGCCACCATGGAGCCCCAGTTTGCGGCCCACGAGATCCATGGCCTGGATGCCGTTGGTACCTTCATAAATTCTGGCGATACGGACATCGCGCACCAGCTGCTCCAGCGGCCAGTCCGTGGTAAAGCCCGCGCCGCCGAGGACCTGTAATCCCTGGTTGGCGTTGTTAAAGCCCTCGTCGGTGAGGAATGCTTTGACCACCGGCGTCAGCAACTGCACCATATCGTCGGCAGCCTCGCGCACTTCGGTGTCTGGGTGCGCTACAGAGAGATCCAGCTGGTGGCCGGTAAACAGGGCGAGTGCGCGCATGCCCTCATTCAGTACTTTCTGGCGCATCAGCATACGGCGCACATCGGGGTGCACAATGATGGCGTCTGCCGGGCCGTCAGGGTTACTGGGCCCAGACAGTGATCGACCCTGCAGCCGCTCGCGAGCAAAGCCCAGGCTCTCCTGGAAGGCCATCTCGGCGATTCCGAGGCCCTGCATCCCGACCATCAGCCGCGCCTCGTTCATCATTGTGAACATGGCGCGCATGCCGTCATTCTCCGCGCCGACCAGCCAGCCCTGTGCCTGTTCAAAATTCATGACACAGGTGGCCGAGCCCTTGATGCCCATCTTGTGCTCCACTCCGCCACAGAAAACGGGATTGCGCTCGCCACTGTCGGGCAACACTTTGGGCACGATAAACAGCGAGATACCCTTGGTGGTGTCGGGCGCTCCAGGCAGTTTCGCGAGAACCAGGTGGATAATGTTGTCGGCCAGGTCGTGCTCGCCGCCGGTGATCCAGATCTTGGTGCCTTCAATACTGTAGCTGCCGTCCTCTCGCGGTGCGGCCCGCGTGCGGATCAGGGCGAGGTCGGTACCACACTGCGGCTCCGTCAGGCACATTGTCCCCGTCCACTCACCACTGACCAGTTTTTCCAGATAGGTGGCTTTGAGTTGATCTGAGCCGTGTGTGTGCAGTGCACTGATGGCGCCGTGGGTGAGGCCGGCGTACATGCCGAGCGACAGATTGCTGGAGCAGACCATTTCATCGACGATGAATTTGAGCGTGTGCGGCAGGCCCTGGCCGCCGAAATCTGTGGGGGCGTCGAGGGACGCCCAGCCACCGGCTGAGAACTGCTGGTATGCTTCCCTGAAGCCCTCCGGTGTGGCGACATCGTGGCTCTGGGGATCGTAGCTGCAGCCCTGCTCATCGCCAATCTTGTTGAGCGGTTGCAGCACGTCTGCCGCCAGCTTGCCGGCCTCCTCGATGACAGCCGTCATGATGTCTGGCGTCGCCTCACTGTAGCGCTCCAGCTCGTGGAGGCGGTCAGCGCCAAGCACGTCGAAGAGCAAGAACTGGATGTCTGTGAGCGGTGCCTGGTAACGCATGGTGTCACCCCGAAGTGTGATGAGTTGGACCCTGTATACGCGATCTGTTGCAAATTGGTTCAGCCGGGCAGTATGCTCGCTGCTATCGATAACGATAAAACCCAACGCAACGGTGACAGACAATGCCTGAGACGCTGACACGCAGCCAACTGGCTGGATCGACCCGCGAGCCGCTGTTGGCCGATACCATTGGCCGGGCGTTTGATAAAACGGCAGCGCAGTATCCCGACGCGTGCGCGCTGGTGGTCTGCCACCAGGCTATACGCTGGAGCTACAGCGAGTACCAGCGCGAGATCGATCGGCTCGCCTGTGGCCTGCTCGCTCTCGGTTTGCAGCCGGGCGACAGGGTCGGTATCTGGGCGCCAAACTGTTACGAGTGGTGCCTCACCCAGTTTGCAACGGCCAAGATGGGCGCGGTCATGGTCTGCATCAATCCCGCCTATCGACTGCACGAGCTGGAGTACGCGCTGAACAAGGTGCAATGTAAGGCGCTCATTGCGGCGGCGGGTTTTAAATCCAGTGATTACCTGGGCATGTTGCGGCAGCTGGCGCCGGAGTTGTCGAGTTGTGCTGCCGGTGCGTTGCAAGCTGCGGCCCTACCGGCGCTGAGAATGATTATTCGTATGGGCAGCGCGGCCAGCGAGGGTATGTACAATTTTGCGCATGTCTGCGCCATGGGAGGCGATGTCCAGCGGCGGCAACTGGCGGCACTGGGCGAGACATTGAAAGCCACGGACCCGATCAACATTCAATTCACCAGTGGCACCACCGGCAACCCCAAGGGCGCCACCCTCACACACAGGAATATTCTCAACAACGGCAAGCTTGTCGGCGACGGCATGCGGCTGACAACCGCAGACAGGTTGTGTATTCCCGTGCCCTTGTATCACTGCTTTGGCATGGTGATGGGAAATCTTGCCTGCATAACACACGGTTCTGCGGCGGTATTTCCCGCCGAGACGTTTGAGCCCGGCGCCACATTGACAGCGGTCGCAGAGGAGCGCTGCACGGCGCTGCACGGTGTGCCCACGATGTTCATCGCCGAACTCGATCACCCCGATTTCAATCGCTATGACCTCAGCAGTTTGCGAACCGGCATCATGGCGGGCGCGCCCTGTCCGGTTGAGGTGATGAAACGTGTGCTGGCGCAGATGCATATGCATGAGGTGCTGATCGCTTACGGGCAGACGGAAACCAGTCCGGTCAATCACATGACATCGGCAGATGACGCCATCGAGAAACGGGTTGGCAGCGTGGGCAGGCCCGCGCCCCACTGCGAGATCAAGATTATCGATGCCAGCGGATCAGTGGTGCCGGTGGGCGTGCAGGGCGAGATCTGTTGTCGCGGCCACTCCGTGATGCAGGGCTACTGGGGCGATGCCGAGCGCACAGCGCAGACCATAGACAGCGACGGCTGGCTGCACTCCGGCGATCTTGGTGTGATGGACGAGGAGGGCTACACCCGGATCACCGGGCGTATCAAGGACATGATTATTCGCGGTGGCGAGAATATCTATCCGCGGGAGGTGGAAGAGTTCCTGTACACCCACCCGGACATACAGGAAGTGCAGATTTTCGGCATACCGGATGAACGCTATGGCGAACAGGTCTGTGCCTGGATCAAAGCGCATCCGGGTGCGGCGCTGGATGAAGACAGTGTGCGGGCGTTCTGTCGCGACCGGATCAGTCATTTCAAGGTGCCCTACGTAATCCGCTTTGTGCAGGACTTTCCGATGACGGTCACCGGCAAGATGCAGAAATTTGCGATGCGCGAGCGGATGTTGCAAGAGCTGGCAGCGGACTTGTAGCAGTTGCGTTGTAAAAAGGGGTAGCCGGATTCACACTGAAACCCTGCCACCCCTGTTGTTCGCCGGCTGTCGTAACGTGACTAGGGCGCTTCGCAGTCCACCGGTTCCATTGCGTTAATCCATTCTGCGATCAACTCAACACCCTCTGGATGAACGATAGAGCGCCCGATCTCCGGCATCCGCACTTGCAGCTCATTTGACGCCATGCGGAACACCAGAATCGAATCCGCTGCGTCGCCCGGCACGATGTCATACCCCAGGCCACCGGAGCCCGGCCCGGCCGCGACCGGAGGTTTGCACTCCCCGACCTCGGGGCCAAATGGGCGGAAGTATTCAAGTAACAGGCCTGAGGTATCCCCCGCACCTCCGGGTGAGTGGCAGTGTGCGCAGTTGACATCGAGATAGCCGCGCGCGCGATCATCGAGATCAGCACTGGTATCGCCCCACAGCGGGATGCTGGGGATGGAAGCGGTATCAGCTGGCGCGCCGCTGAGAATGTTGACCGCCGTCCAATGGTCGAGCTGGTTGGCGGTGCCGCTGTCGTAGTTGAAATCCTTGTTCAGCGAGCGGGCGGTGGGCCCCAGTGGCAGCATGTTGTCCTCGCCGTGACAGTTGGCGCAGTTGTTGGTGTTGGGAATGACGTAGTTGGTGTTTCGCGGCAAGCCCTCCATGTCAATCCAGCTGACAGCCCTGGTGCCCCCGGTGACGGTCAGTACGGCGTCTGATTTATCGCTGTTCCAGATATAGGGCAGCGCTGTCCAGCCACTGGTGCGGCGGATCATCAAACGCGTTTCGATGATGTCCTGTGCGCTGCTGTCGTCGCGTAAATCGGCCTGAATGGTAAAGGTCTTGGCGATAATCGTGCCTACCGGGAAGTCGAAGACTTCGGTGTCGCGATACGCGGCTTTGGTGTTCTCGGGCAGGAAAACGAAGCGGTACTTGTTGGCGTAATCTGTGAACAGCGGAGTATTCAGGTCGTAGATTACGCCACCATTGGCACCGCTCAGCGGGTTGGCCTGATCCGCAAACAGGCGGTAATCGGACAGGTTGGGGCAGTCCGCCAGGTAGGCTTCGGCGTTGATACCCTCACCGTCCACATCGCACAACTCAGCAGGGTTGGGCTCGGTGGGGTTGTTTGGATCTATCGGCGGATCCAGCACAATGGGCGGCAGTGAGGCATGGGTGCAGTTGAAGAGTTCCGGATTAGTTGAAATAGCGGGGTCCCCCGGCGCCAGGCCCAGCACTGCCGTAATGTTGAAGGTGCCCATTGAGCTCTCGGGACCATTGTCGACAATACAAATGGCCTGGCTTTCCGTCAGGCCATCGGGAAACTCGACCAGCAGGCCGGCGTCGGTGCCGACACCGGAGCTGTCATAGAAATGATCCGTGGCCTGTCCCAGTACCAGTTCGACCAGCGCTGCGTCACCCTGGGGGTCGTAGGCATTGTTGCTCATGGTGTTGTCGTGGATGTAGATTTTTTCCGGCACCGGGTCGTACGTTGGCTTGCTGACAAAGGCATTGACGAAGTAGTAGCTCACGATCAGCGAGCCGAAAGACTGGTTGCCGGTGATGGTATTGCCAAACACCTCGATGTCGTCATTCGCCATGATCATCAGACCGGTGCCAGCGGGCACTGTGCCGACGATATTGCCAGCCGGGGCGAAGTTGGGTTCGTTGTTATCAACGATCAGATTGTTGAAAACGCGGGTCGCCTCGCCGCCCTGGACCGGCGGTCCTGGCAGATCAAACACGAGTATACCGCCGGTGTTTCCCGTGGTGTTGTTGTCGTAGACGTCTGCGAATTTGGAGTTCTCGATTTCGATGCCCGCCACATTCTCATACACGTAGTTGCGGCGCACGATGATGTTCTCGGACTGTCCGACATAGACACCGGCATCGCTGGCACCGCGCACCTCGCAGTCCTCGATGAGGACGTTGCGCGCCTGCACCGGATACAGTCCGTAGGGGCCGTTGTCCTCGTCGGGGCCGTTGGTCCATTCAACCCGAACGCGCCGGATAGTCACGCCGTCTGTGCCTTCAATTTTGATCGCGTCGCCTGAGGTGTCCTCAATGGCGAGATCTTCCACTACAAAGTTGTTGCCGGTGACCGACAGGCCCTGTGCGCCGACCGTCTGGTTGGCGAAGCTCAATACGGTGCCGCCGGCCGCTGTCATGCCCTGGCCGCGCAGTACGATATTGTCGACACTGCTGCTCAGTTCGCCGACAAAGTCATAGGTGCCGGCGGGCAATTCGATAATTGTCCTGGGTTGTGCGGCGATAAGCGCCTGTAAAGTGCGGGTCTCCAGATCCGGTCCCGCGGCCAGTTTCACCAGCTTGTAGCCCGGGAATTCCGGGTCATCGAAACCGCACTGTGGTTGATCACAGCGGGCCACGCACTGTCGCGCATCCAGCACGGTGATGAAGCCATCACCGTCGATATCCCGAACATCGCCGGGCCCGCTGGAGGGTGTGCCACTGGCGAGGCCGATGCTGGAAATATCAGCCGCATCGACGATTCGATCGCCGTCCGTATCGCACAGCAGTGGCGCCGGGGCTCCACACTGTGCATAGCTGAATTGGCTGGCCCAAAAAAGGGGCAGTGTGAACAGGATTTTTGACAGATGACGCATCAGCGCTCTCCCGATTATTCGTTGTAGTGTTCGATCCCGACAGGCATTGCATGTGGCTCTGGTCAGGGGCTGAAATCAGGACTTGCGCGCCCTTGCGGCCGCGTTCCAGCCCAGCAAGCCACCGAGCATCAGCAGCAGCGTCCCCGGCACTGGCACGGCGGTGATCGTCGCCGATCGGCCGGTCGTCACTGGCAGGGCAGAACCGTTCTGGTCCCCGAGCACGGCATTGCCCGGCAGTGACACCTCGGTACTGGCGCCAGCGGTAAGCCCGATCACATCGAAATTCAAGAAGGCCAGAATAAAGTTGTCTGGCTGGCGGGTGTTGAGCGTGGCAGCGGACAGCAGGCTGACCTGTGCGACGTTGACCTCTCCGCCGCTATCGCCGCCACTGACATCGAGCGCCGTAAACAGGCTGGTATCACCGAGGAAAAAGTCTCCCAGCGTATAGTTGGCAAAGGACAATGCCGCAGTGTCGTACGCCACCGAGACATCGAAAGCACCGAGTGAATCGGCCGAGAAATTCCCCAGCCCACTGACCACCAGTGCCAGTGATACGGTGTCGCCGTTGTCGACAAGTGCGGTATCGGGTTCCAGGCTCAGCAAGGCGGCGTGAACCGTGGAGGCCTGTGCCATGCAGATAATGGCAAGGGCCGCCAACAAACGCTTTGTGTCAAATAGGGTAGGCAAAATTCGAGCGCTCCTGTTGTTATTATCCCCGCCCGATTGCGCGGGATGGTCTCGTTTCAAAGCAAGAAACGAGCCATTTGCGGAGATCTTCCGTGATTACCGTAGCTTACGAAAGCACCGTCGCGTCGGGTGTCCGCAATGTCGCAGCAAGTGTAAAAAAAGCTGACGTTGGGCCTGCAGGACTGCGGGTTGCGAGCGCAGTCATCAGGTGCGCGGAGGCAGGCCGTGCACCATCGTCAGTGAGATTAATTCTGCGCCGGCCCGGCGGTGTTCCGACAGCGCCTGGTACTCAGGGTCGTTGTACCAGGTCTCGGCTGCGGCTTCTGAGGGGAACTGGAAAATGATCATGCGGCCGGGCCGGGGCTCGGCGCCTTCCAGGTGTTTGATGTTATCGTCAAAGGTGATGAAGGAGCCGCCGTGTTTTTTTAACAGCGGGAAAAAGCCCTTCTCGTATTTCAAATACTCTGCCTTGTCGTGAGCGATGAGATTGGCAACGATATAGACCGGTATGTCTGACATTGTCGGTTTCCTTTTCGGGTTCTGGGGAGTGAATTAGATTGTCTTTAACCAGTTGGCGACCGCCTGGCCGATTTCAACCGGAGAATCCTCCTGGATAAAATGCAGCCCTTTGACGGTCACTTCCTGCTGGTTCGGCCAACTGCGGCAAAATTCGCGCTGCGGGCCTGTCAGGATGGAGCCCGGGTCCGCATTGATGAACAGCTTGGGTATCTGGCTGTCAGCCATGAAGGCGCCGTACTCGGTCACCAGTGCAACGGTATCCTCGGGCTCACCGTCGATGGGAATTTGTCGCGGCCAGTTCAGCAGCGGCTGGCGATCATCGGCCTCCGGGTGCGGTGCGCGGTAGGCCTCCATTTCCGCCTCTGACAGCGTTCGCATCACGGAGCTGGGGAGCACTGCCTCAATGAACATATTGCGGTTGAGAATCATATCCTCGCCCTTGTCGGAGCGAAAACCCTTGAAGATGCCCACCGCACCCTCGGGCCAGTCAGCCCAGCTTATGGGCTTTACGATGCCCTCCATGTAGGCGACACCTTTTACTGCAGCAGGGTGTCGCATCGCCCACATAAAGCCGATCGCGCTGCCCCAGTCGTGAATCACCAGTGTCACATTCGCGTTGGCACCGAGACTGTCAAGCAGGCCATCCACATAGCTGTAGGCTACCTCCAGTGTGTAGCGCCCCGGGCCTTCGCTGGCCGGGAGTTTCTCCGAGTCGCCCTGGCCTATCAGGTCGGGCACGATCACGCGGCCAGATGCTGTGAGCTCAGGGATTACATTGCGCCACAGGAACGAGGAGGTGGGGTTGCCGTGCAGCAGTACAATCGGGTCGCCACTGCCTTCCTCTATGTAGGCGATCTGCTTGCCGTTTACTGTGGCAAATTTCTTCTGGTAACTCATGGTCTCTGACAGCATGGTAAAACCTCCTCTCGAATGTGGGGGAACGGGCTCAGGCGGCCAGTCCGAGCATGGACAGGCTGTTATCGATCATTGTCTGAAGCGTTTGCCGCGACGGGTTCTTGCGACTCTGTACGCGCAGCCCGAGGTTGATGGTCATCACGACGCTGGCCAGTTCGCGAGGGCTGTGCGCGAGGCCCAACTCGCCAGACTGTTGCGCCCGCTGAAAGGCCTGCGCGAAGGCGCTCTCTATCGCGGCGAGTTTGTCTGTCGCCAGTTGATTGAGTGCGGGATCCACATCGGCCAGTTCCAGCACCGTGTTGACCAACATACAACCGTGCTTTGAGCGGTGTTTTGGAACGTCCAGAATGGTCGACTGAAAAAAGGCGCGCGGCAGGGCGCTGGCAGGGAGACACTGGGCATCTCGCTCTACGATGGCGAGGGTGCGATCACCAAACAGCTCCAGTGCTTCGCAGAACAGTTCCCGCTTGGTGCCAAAACTGGCATAAAAGCTGGAGCGCGCAATGCCCATCACCGCCAGTAACTCCGTTAGCGAGGTGGCGGCATAACCGCGCGCCCAGAACAGTTTCATGGCTGCTTGCAGTGCTCTGGTGCGATCGAATTCAGGTGCTCTGGCCAATGTGTCACCGCCGTTGACGTCCGCACAAATACTGTACCAATCAGTCCAATAACGCAAGGACTAATTGGGGTCAGGCTAATTCGGGTCAGAGTAAAAACTCCAGCATGTTGCTCATAGTTTTTACTCTGACCCCAAATACATGTTGCTCATAGTTTTTACTCTGACCCCAAATACATTTACTCTGACACAAAATATATGTAACCAGGACGAGATTATGAGCAGGCTTAAAAACAAGGTGGCGTTGATCAGTGGTGCAGCGTCCGGCATTGGTAATGCGACGGCGCTGCGCTTTGCGCAGGAGGGCGCTACCGTTGTCGGTTTCGATTTGAATCCTGCAGGCGAGGCCTGGCAAGCCACAGCTAGCTGTGCCGTCGATAGTGATTTCCTGACCGGTGATGTCACCTCAGAAGCCGATGTCATCTCTGCAGTAGAGCAGACGACAGCCAGGTTTGGCCGCATCGATATTCTGGTGAATGCGGCGGGAGTATCCAGTTACGGTGATACCACCGACGTCGAGGAAGACGAGTGGAACCGTGTCATGAATATCAATTTGAAGGGCAGCTTTCTTTTTGCCAAGCACGCAGCGAAGCCGATGCTGCAGCAAAAGTCTGGCAGCATTGTTCACATCGCCAGCATAGAAGGCATGATCGGATTGAATGGGCAGATTACCTACGGCACATCAAAAGGTGCCGTGATCCAGATGACGCGGAACATGGCGGCTGACTTCGCCCACAACGGCATTCGCGTAAACTGCGTGTGCCCGGGTGCAATAGAAACACCGTTAACAGCTGTGCTGCAGGACGAGAGTATGCAGGCCATGAAGCGGCAAATGGAGTCCGCCCATTTAATGGGGCGCTTTGGTGAAGCGATTGAAATCGCCAATGCCATTCTGTTTCTGGCGTCTGATGAGGCGTCGTTCGTCACTGGCCATCCACTGGTGGTTGATGGCGGTTGGACGGCCGGTATTGTCTTATCAATGTAAGGTGCGATCACCTTTATGTCTGTGCGCATACCTGACCGCACCCGGTCTGTATGCGCGAGCGATCCAATGATCGTTTTCTCGTATCCAAAGAGGCTTTGAATTTCCTGTGCCTGTTTTCCATCGCCCTGGTTGCAGGCAGAGCCAGTGACGCTTTTCAGCGCGACTTTGCCGCATACAGCTCTGTGTATTTCCTGAAACGCCGGAACATCCATCGGTTGGCCATGCCCATTATGGGGCGTGTCAGCGCATCGCTCCACTTGGAACCGCCACGATTTTCCATCGCCATGTACCATACAACCCGGCAGGTCCCATCGCCAAGATCCGTCACGCGGTAGTCTTCCAGGAATTTCTCGGGGTTCTCTTTGCTGCAGCCTAAAAAGGTGAAAGCCATTCGTTTGCCGCGTTCCCAGGCAATGAATTCCTCGTAGCCGTTCATACTGCCGACCATGTAAACGGTGCGCGTAGTGCCGACGCCAAAGGGTTTCGGTGAGGTCCACTCCACTCGCTGAATCGGCAGGGCCCAGACCGTCCATGAGACTTCGTCTTCAAAGACTTCAAAAATCTGCTCCGGGGTTGCCCGTACCACGACCTCTGACTTGTAGACATTCGCTGTCTGTTCCAGAAAATCCAGGCCGACCGGA
>TARA_R110002072_G_scaffold20841_5_pt1 | contig 18780 bp, 14 predicted proteins | sample TARA_R110002072 | Tara Oceans TARA_R110002072 (sample SAMEA4397118) | marine metagenome | biome: Polar Biome; feature: [SRF] surface water layer (ENVO:00010504); material: water (ENVO:00002006), including particulate matter (ENVO:01000060) such as... | depth 5 m | reverse complement strand
GAGCCAAGAGCGCGTTATATGGAGCTATTAGAGAAGCCTGAGCTAATTGAACAAAAACTAAAAGAAGGTGGTGAGAAGGCTCGCGCTTTGGCAGCGCCATTACTGGAGCTGCTGCGGGATGCTGTTGGCATCAGATCACTAGGCTAGTCGGATCAAATTAAGATAAGCAGTATGTGCAACGCCAGTGGGCGTTAACGCGTTTTCACTTTCGTGCGATTGTTGGTGTCCCGACTTTCACGAATCAAGGACTCGTAACTATTACTCCCAGGCATTTTGGATAACCTGTCATACAACAGCACATTCACAGCCGCCGCCAGATTTAGGCTGCCTACGGTCGGCATAAATACCACAGAGTCTGCTTGGTCTAGAACCTCTTGCTCTATGGTGCCGTCCTCCGGACCAAAAATGTAGAGCGCCTTCTTCGGGTGTTGGTATTCAGGCAGGGGGATAGCACCCTCTACCAGTTCTACACACACGACCCGGGTATCGTCGGCAATGTCACCGGGCAGGCTCGGCACCCAGGTGAACGGAATGGTTAAGCCTGCGTTTTGTGTGTCGGTATTGAAAGACGCAGCCCGGTCGTAACGTTCTCCTGTATAGAGGACTTCGTCCGCTTGAAAGCAACCAGCCGCCCTCATGATCAGGCCGACATTAAATGGGTTCTTGGGGTTGCTCAAGCCAATGCTTACGGTCGATTGGGTCATTATTTTTGTCTGGGTAGTGTTAATCGTGGGGCCGCAGTGTAGACGGTTATAGTGTCGCTGAACCAGTCTGTTCTAAAACAAGTGAACATCGGTGTAGAAGTTCTAATGGCTAAAGCCACAGAATGTGTGTCGACCTTGTTCTGACTGCGAGTTAGCGTTTAAGCCGCGCATAGATACCTATAGTATCTTCATATTACTTTTGAGAGAAAAAGAAGACGTCATATGAGTTATGAAAATATTGTTGTCGAATACCAAAATCAAATCGGCATCATCAAGCTAAATGCACCGCAATTCCTCAATGCGCTGTCGGCCGATATGGTGGCGGAGCTCAGTTCTGCGATACGTGATGTTTTGAATAGTGATGCCCGATGCCTGCTTCTGACGGGCGAGGGGAGAGCTTTTTGTGCCGGAGCTAATCTGCAAGCAGGACCTGCAGGAGGACCAACACCACCAGGCCATATATTGGAAACCCATTATCACCCGGTGATGAATATGCTGCGCAAAATGGAAATTCCTATGGTAACCGCCATCAATGGTCCAGCGGTGGGGGTTGGGATGAGCTTCGCTGTGATGGCTGACTATGCCGTGGCGACCCGAAGTGCATATTTCTTACAGGCCTTTGCGAATATTGGCCTCGTGCCAGACGGTGGTGCGACCTACATTTTACCTAGACTCATCGGTTGGCGTCGGGCGGTTGAGTTGTCCATGCTGGCAGAGCGGCTACCGGCTGAGACAGCGCTGGAATGGGGCCTAATCAATAAGGTGGTCGAGGACGGTGATCTGATGACCGAAGCGCTGAGCATTGCAACTCGACTGGCGCAGGGGCCAAAGTCACTTGGATTGATGCGCAAAGCCTATTGGGAGTCGCTCAATAACAGCTACACGGATCAGCTCCAGCTTGAAGCTGATTTACAGGCTGTTGCAGGTAAAACCAGCGATAACGCCGAAGGGATTAAAGCCTTCCTGGAGAAACGACCCGCGAAATTTACCGGGGAATAGATTTCAGGACACCCACTATATTGCTTTCAATTCAACTAGTGGGTGTCCTTAATCTCCTGGTCTTAATCTCTTGCTCGATCGGCCGCTTTGAAAGCCCCTCTTTACTGCTAAATAGGTTGAGTTATGGACACGCCAATAGCATTTTGGCCTGATCAACGCTATGAACGCTCGCCCTGCTCGACAATCTCCCAGATGAGCGTTAAGCGCTCGAAGGTCGAGCGAGTTTCAAGTACTAGCTGCATTAGGTCAGGGTCAAGGCGTAAATATTGGAGCACACTGAAACTTAACTCCGTCGGGTCCCATTCAGGGTTAAGGATAGAGTCTGCTATCTCGCGATCCGGCTTGGCGATCATGGGGTGTAGGATCGTGGTAATTTCTTCTCGCAACCGCGCATTGTCATCCGGTGGTTCTACCTACCTAGCTTACAACCTGATCCTGGACGAGCGAGAAAATTTTTTTGAACAAACGAATTTCTGACCCAGTGAAGACCTATATATTGAAGAAGTGCGCAAAATGCTCAACAAGCTGAAAAGAAGTGGACAGCAGAGGGGATTTTGTAAAAACAATTCTACGCAAAAACACAATGGCTTTCACGCTAAAGTGATTGTGCTATTTCTTCACGAGCAAAACGCGCCCCGAACGAATCCGGCACGCTTGCTCTAAAACAAAGCGACCAAGAGGGGTTTTGAGTGCAGGAAGTAGTTTTCTCAGCTTAGAACTTTTTGAAAATCTAAAAATCATATAGTCGTAAGCCTTGTTTTCCGGCGCTTTTCCAAAGGCATTTAGCCACAGTGATTTCACCTCTTTCATGGGGCGGTAGAAACAATACTCATGTAAATAATGTTTGTATCGGTTTGCCCACGCCTCGGGAGATGGCTCTTCAGATTTAAGGCCAAGCCCAAGGCTCTTAGCGGCCTTTAAAAATAAGTGGGATGTTTTTGAAGGCGGATTTAGCCAATGCGCAAAATACAATTTTACATGCCCCTCCCACCAAGTATCCCTGGTAGGAAACAAAGCAAGAAAATGCCCCTCCGGCTTTAAAACACGGTGAATTTCCGCTAAAGGCTGGCTCAGGTCCGCAATATGCTCAAAAACCACATTGCTGGTCACCACATCAAAATGATCATCGGGAAAGGGTAGGGTGTCATTTTCTATTTTGTGAATATGCTCTTTTAAAACGGCATTTTTTTCAGCAGCAATTTCATAATGCTCTGATCTGCTTTCCGGATAGGGGTCTGCACCATGATAATTAAGGCCGGCCCGCATACCTTTATCCACCACCTGTCCGGCACCACAGCCAAAATCAAGGCAGGTAAGCTCCGCGCTATCCGCGTTAGGATACAAGTTTTTTACTGCTGCTATTATGTAATCGTAGTTTATCGACATTTATTGCCCTCTTACTAAAAATTCCTGCTGTGTATTTTCCACGCATCCAGAAAGTGCCTTCGTAAAAACAGTATGCCCGGAGCATAGTAAATCTAAACAAAATATCCCAATTGGGACTTTTTTGCATCTGAATGTTTGAATGACAAAATTTCAGTAGAGGATGGTCAATGTCTGAATAGTCATTGATCTGGCGGCTTACGGTCTGCTGGGTTGATCACTTAGGCGATTTAATGGTTAGGCAGCGGTGATTTGGCTGTTTATCCAGACATGTTTTAGGATTGAATGGCAGTTGCAGGACTAAGCGGTTGTGGTTGAGCTTCGATGTGATCTAGGATTTTCTGGATTATGTCTGGATTAGTGATGTCGGCGATGACTCGCGTAGTTCCGCCGCACCGAGGGCAGAGGGTAATATCGAGCCGATCGCGGCCCGTTCAAAGCCTCTCTTAAGTCGTTGAGCCTAGGTTGGTGGAGCAACAAGTTCGTTTCGACTCACGGCTTCTTCAAATTCAGACATTTTGTCTGGTTTGCTATTCTCTTTCCCCCTCACTCTTTTGGTGCTCTTTGGCATAATCAACTTACTGAGTGTCGAATTGGGCTGATGGCAGCCGCGAGCTAAGACACCATGATACCGAACGAGGTTGTGACGCGGTCTAGGTACCAGCGCTGCAAGCTTGCTCAGAAAATCTAGGGGCGAAAACAATATGTGGGTGGTGCCGTTACGAAATGGATTCTTTAGCTCAGATTGGATCCCACCATCGGCTCTGACAGTGAGTCGGTCCTTATAAATGGTTGGGTTCAGGGGTTCCAGGGGTTCAGGGGACAGTTTACCTATTTCGGGGAGTCACGCTTGTGAGGGATGTGTAAACTGTCCCCCGAATGCGCGGCCGAGAAGGCATTGGAATGCGGCTTAATCAATAAGGTTGTCGACGATGGTGACCTGATGACTGAAGCATTAGGCGTGGCAACCCGATTGGCAAACGGACCCAAGTCCCTTGGGCTAATGCGCAAAGCCTATTGGGAGTCTCTGAATAATAGCTACACGGACCAACTCCAACTTGAAGCTGATTTGCAGGACGTTGCTGGTCAGACTAGCGACAACGCGGAAGGGATTGCAGCCTTCCTGGAGAAGAGGCCAGCAAAGTTTATGGGGGAGTAGGGAAGGCTGATTTCTAACTCAATCAGTTTTTAAACAGTACATCAGTCAAATAGTTGGTGCCATTATCTACTGCAAAAACTAAGCCTCTGTTTGATAGAATAGCGCCACTCTGGCTCTGGAGGTCAATAATTGCACCGAGTCCAGTGTAGTTTCCCGAAAACTCACAGCCGGAAACACGTACAGAAATATTGTAGATGTTAAAATTTGTGCTTCGAGTCAGGATATTGCCTTGATATTGACAGTTAAACTCATCAATGCCGCTGAAGAAGCCATCGGCAAAGTCAAATCTAGCGTCTATAGTACCTTGTGCGAGGATTCTTCCGGAGGCTTGGTCTAGAGCTAGCTCTGCCAAAGTTACCCATTCACCCTGAAAAATCTCTGCCGAGCTATCTCGTTGATGAATTGGATCATACTCAAAATTTAGAGTGCCCGATTCTCCTGTAGCGGGTAGCTCCCAGGTCGCTGAAAATCGACTCTGCTCGTTTAAACTACCCTCGACTCTAACGGTCGCCGAACTTGAGCCGTCGAGCCAGACGAAACCGGCAGGGGGAATTGCGATACCTGTTGCAGAAAACTGACCGTCATTGGTGCTACCAATATTTCCGACAAACTGAGCTCCCGTTGTCAGTGAGATTGCAGCAAAGCGACCATCCGGAGTTGTGATCATGCTGAGTTGTTGATTGGGAAACCCCTGATTGCTCGTGGATGTGCCATTCCAAATACCGCCCGTGTCAATCTGTTTGGGGTCTCGATTGAAAACTTCGACAATCCCTATACCAGTTGTGCCACCCACACCACGAACAATTGCAGTGTACGCACCGGGATCCAAACTAATAAGTATTGCTGCTTCACGACTATCGGTTGGACTTAAAGCGGGATCAATATCCCCCGAGTTACTGCGTGTCTGCCAATCATCGTTGGTTTCAATAAGTTGACCGCTAGAATTGAACAGTTGAACCAATGGGTTGTTCAGTAGCCCTGTTAGATTTGGGTCTGCCTGCGCAAGGCTGGGTCCTCTCGCACGTATCAAAACTTTCTTCGATGAATCATCAATGATGAAGCCAGCGATTAGTACATCATTTTCATCACCAACAAAGCCTCTCGTCGCAATATTGACTAGTCTTCCATCGGCGAATGAAACGTTTGAGAATGACCAGCTTGATGTCAAAAGTAGCGCAACGATAGTTATTTTTAGTAAACCCATGTTTACCTCCGAATTGAATTAGAAAAATCTATTCATTTCTGCTTTTATTCCACAATCTGGCGGACAGTTTATTCGACAATTTCTAGTGTGTGGTGTCGGTAGCCAATAAATCTTCTTCTATGTTCAAAGATTAACGCAGGAATGTCTACTAGAGCGTGGCGAGTCCAAAGAGCGTAAAACTTATAGATTGCTCGCATCAATAGCTTCAACGAGACCTGTACGGGGACTGCCATTGGGATATCGAGCTCGAGAAGAAGCTGAACATGACATCGGAAGTTAGAGAGCATTTAAGAACGCTTTTAAAGGTTCTTCTTTAGAATGAAATTTTGCTGCGCGAAATCACACTGAGCAAACGAGCCTTGATTGGCTAAAAAATGACCGAAAATAAGCCTTTTCTCTAAGATATCGCAAGAATTCAGAGTTCTTGTGTCTTTAATCGAGTGGTCTGGCTTAAGATTGAGTTGACCTTGTTTATCCTTGTTGTCTTTTTCTCATGAAATCGATCTGCTCTCGGTACATTTCCGTTGGTCGTATTGGCTGCCTAGTCGGCACCCCGATGGGGTTGAGCTGCCGTTTTGTTAAATCTTCGGTAGCTATTTTTGTTGGTGTCTTCTTTGCGATCGCGACCTATGCCCAGACCTCGGCTACAGTGGAGTCGAAGCTTCTTGGCTCTCAAGGTTTTTCAAAGTTATCAACGCCCTCGCCTCGAAGTTCTAATTTACCCAAGCTCAGGCCAAGGACAAATGAATCAAGCGCTTTACCGGAAGTACGTGCCGTTTTCGAATCGATTCAAAATCACTCACGAAGAAAAACCAAAAAAATTCCATTTGCATATAGGCAGATTAAATCTCTTGAAAATGACGTAGGTCCGTTAGCGAGAATTACATCGGCTGATCGCGTGAGTTTACTAAAAGGTGGTCCGTCGCTTTCATCGTTGGATGCAATAAGTGGTTTAGCTGAAGAGGCTCTGGATTTAGAGATCAAACTTAAAAGTAATGTGTTTGACTCAGTGCTCGGAGAAGTTCGTAAGTACCAAATCTACGAGAAGGGCCTCCCAGTTTGGGGTAATCAAGTTGTTGAGCAAGAAGTTAACGGGCAGACAGCGCTGCTGGGTAATCTGTATCAGGGCAAATCACTAGCAGATGGTGTTGGCGTAATTTCTGATAATCTAGCAAGAACTATCTCTCTTAATGAAGTTGAGAGAAGCCAATTTGAGCTAATCGATTACGATGTTGAATCAGTCATTCATACTATAGGTTCTAGAAAAAAGACGTACACCAAAGTTGAACTGCATTTCAAAAACGACCATCAAATTATTTTCATTGACACCGCTACTAAAAGGGTTGTCCTTTCATATAGCAATATCAAAAGTGTGACAGCCGCAGGAAGCGGGGTTGATCTCAACGGGAAATTTTGGACATTTCCGGTTTGGGAGGAAAACGGGTTCTTTTATCTATACGATCAGTCTCTTCCCACTGGGGGTTACTCTATTGTTTACGACTCGCTCAATCAGGGTACGATTGAAAATGCTCAAGTTATTTTCTCTAGGGCACCGGATGGTCCCTGGGATCCTGCAGGGGTTAGTGCCTATGTAGGGCAAGCCCTATCATATTTCTATTTCCTCAATACTTTTGGTCGTAATTCAGTAGATGGAGTAGGAGCGCCGCTCACTAGCTATGTCCATGTTGGACAGAACTACGCGAATGCGACATGGAATAACTTGGTGATGAGGTATGGTGATGGTAACAATATTTCGATCGGAAACCTTGCCGCTTGCCTGGATGTTGTAGCTCATGAAATATCTCATGGTGTCGTTGAGCATTCAGCGAATTTGATTTACCAGAACCAAAGTGGTGCGTTGAATGAAAGTTTTGCAGATGTATTCGGGGTTATGGTTGACAGGGAAAACTGGTTGTTAGGTGAGGGCTGTGTATTTGGAGAGCCAGGATTTCTTCGGAGTCTACAGAATCCGAGCCTCGGTGGGCAGCCAGCTCATTTTAGCGACTATGTCTATTTACCAATTTCACAAGACTCCGGTGGGGTTCATAGTAATAGTGGTATTCCTAATAGGGCAGCTTATCTGATAGCTGAGGGGTTGAGTCAAGAGGGACTAGGTCAGAGTATCGGCAAGGAGGCCATGGAGCAGATTTTTTATGGCGCGCTTCTTTTGCTGTCGGCAAATGCGGACTTTCTTGATGCTCGAATCGCTACCATCGCTGCAGCAGAAGCAAGGTTTGGTGTAGAGTCTATAGAAACGGTAGCCGTAGAGGCTGCCTGGAATCTAGTCGGCATTACTGAAAACATGTTGCCAACGTCATCTGGCGGAACCGAAAAAATCAGCAACGTCGCCGGTGCGGATTCGATTGTTTATCTTTATCCAACAGACGGGACTCATGATAAGCCCTACGACTCAACCGAAGGTTATGAGGTCTATGTTCAGCTGCTCTCAAATCCATTTTCAGGATACGACAGCCAGTTAGACTTTGGTCCTTTAAACACCCTAGGCTCACCTCGTTATACTCGTCCAGCGGCCTATTCTAAAAACGGTGACCCCCAAATTATCTACGTTGGGATAGACAATAATATCTACTTTATCGATTCCGGCGGTGAGGAGCAGCTCACGACAGAGGGTGGCTATATTAGTGTGGCAATCTCCCCTAATGGCCAGTTAGGTGTTTTCGCTTTTGAAGACTCAAACACGTTTGCGATTCTCAACATCGTAACTGGTGCTATTTCATACCATGAGGTTAATGGGCCTGACTATTCGGATAGAGAGACCTTAGGGACTGTTGTCACGCGGTTGGATTCACTCGCCTTCAACTATTCTAGTCAGAAGCTGATTTTCGATTTCGCTTCCTGCGTTCCTGCATTTGAAGTGAATTGTGATGACGCCTCAGCTCCAGAATATTGGAGTATTGGGGTGTTGGATGTCCCTACGAACCGACTCACCTATCCGTTTCCTGCACAGCCGAGTGATATTGATGTGGGTTATCCCAGGTTCGCCAGTACAACTGATCGCTATTGGGTGTTTGATTTGATTGATTATTCCGCTTTCGACGCGACTGGCGAAGCGGAATCAAACGTCGTTATATATGATACTCGTGATAGAAGCTTTGAGGTTGTGATTGATCCGAATCTGAGCTCAAACAAAGTTTTTGGTTATGGCTTGCCATCATTTTCCGGAGATGACGATTACATACTTTTTCAAGCACTCTTCGATGATAGTGGTGTCGCAGTCCGAGTTGATCTCGATGATTACTCTGTTGTTCCAGGAACCGTACAAACCGTAAATGATTTTGATGTTGCTCTACCTTATCTACAAAGAACAACAACGTTGGAGGTGGCGAGTGAACTGATCGTCGCCAATTCGCTTGTGGATCTGGGTGGTATAGCTGTTGGTACGAAAGCCGAGGGAGTCGTATCCATCACAAACATAGGTAATCGAGAGTTACAGATTACGGGCATTGCTAAAACGTCTGACATTGTTTCTCACAATTTGACGAACTTGAGCGTGTTGCCGAGTCAGACTATTAATTTCTCCGTTTACCTGTCGATGAATCAGGGCGACAAATCTGAGCAGTTAAGTATCCAGCATACGGGTGATAATCCTGCGGTTACGATTGATATCGTTGCTACCTCCTTACTCGACTTTGATTTAGATGGCTCTCCTGACGAAATCGATAGTGATGATGACAATGATGGAATTCCTGATACTGAAGACGCATTTCCGTTGAATGCGGATGAAGCCTTAGATACTGATGGAGACGGTACAGGTAACAATGCCGACACTGATGATGATGGCGATGGTGTCCCAGATACCCAGGACACTTTTCCACTTGATTCATCGAAAGCTGTAGCAGCGAGACTCGCTAACATCGCTACCAGAGGACAAGTAAAAACTGACAACGAGGTCATAATTGGCGGACTCATCATTACTGGTGATTCACCGAAAACGGTCGTTATACGAGCGAGAGGAGAAAGCTTAGCGGACGCAGATCCAAATCTTTCAGACTTACTGGCAGATCCAACTTTGCAATTGTTTAGCGGGTCTTCGGTAATCGATTCAAATGACAACTGGGAGGATCATAGTCTTGCAAACCAGATTCCAGACAACCTTAAACCCACCCGCGCAAATGAATCTGCAATATATGCGACGTTAGAGCCAGGTGCCTATACAGCCATTGTTAGAGGCGTGTCTGGCGGAACCGGTGTTGGAATCGTTGAAATCTTTGAAGTTAATAGTAGCGACGCACCAAGGCTCGCCAATATAGCTACGAGGGGGTTGGTAGGTACAGGGAATGACGTGCTGATTGGCGGTCTTATTATTGGCGGCGATGAAGCCAAAACGGTCACTGTCAGAGCAAGAGGGCCTAGTCTTGTTGATGCCGATCCAAATCTAACAAACCTATTATCTGACCCACAGCTTCAGTTGTTTAACGTATCTGGCGAACTTATCGACAGCAACGATAATTGGCAGGATCATTCATCCGCAGCCAATTTGAGAGCTGATCTTCAACCGTCGAGGAGCCAAGAAGCCGTTATCACTCGAACACTCTCGCCAGGGGCTTACACAGCGATCGTCAGAGGCGTCGGTGAGACAACAGGTATTGGGATCGTTGAGGTGTTTGAGGTTAACTAACTGAGTTGTCGAAGCTTCGGATGGACCTGAAACATTGGAGGCATTGGGTGGAGCCCTGAGGTACGGTACTCCGACGGGATCGAACCGTCTCTTGTTTGGTAAGTTCGTTCAGGTGAGCGGTGTTGGGGGCCTTTGGTGTTTCTCGCGAAACAGTGGAGCCAGGGCTAGGCGCTCCCGCGTGATCAAACCGCCGGGTCGTGGTTCTCACCCAACCTGGCTGCACAAATAAAAAAGGCACCTATCAGGTGCCTTTTTTATTTGGTGGAGCCAGGCGGGATCGAACCGCCGACCTCAACACTGCCAGTGTTGCGCTCTCCCAGCTGAGCTATGGCCCCAATAACGGGTGTGGAATCATGCTGCTTCACCAGTGTTGCGCTGTCGTGCGCGACCCCGGTCTAGCTGAGCTATGGCCCCAATAACGAGGAGCGCATGCTACCCAATGTAGCCGATGGAATCAATATGTCGCGGGCTATCTATGCTAGATGGCATAATTGTGCTGAATATAAACTCGCGATCCAATAAATAGGAGCAACCTTATGCTGATATTCAGACTCTGGCTGGCAATCATATTTTTGTCGATTTCTGTCTATACGCTCGTCACGGTGGGTAACGAGGGCTTGAACCTGTTCCCGGTATTCTTTGGTGATATGGCCAAACTCGGCTGGGCAGGCCAGTTCAATCTTGATTTTATGACCATGCTGAGCCTGTCTGGATTGTGGGTGCTCTGGCGGCATGAATTTACCCCAATAGGAGCCGTACTTGGTCTCCTGGCTTTCTTTGGTGGAGGACTTTTCCTGAGTGTTTATCTCATCATTCTCAGTTTTCAGACTAATGGAAATGTAAATGCCATGGTGCTTGGGGAGTCTAGATTGGCAGCATTGTAGATAACCGGATAACTCAAAGGGCGCAAAGTTTTTGTTGTGAAGCACAATTTCAATCAAGCGCTCGTCTAATCTCCATGGCAATATTTAGCTAAACATCACTCACACCTCCTATGTCTTTTATACCCAAAGCCATCTGGTACCTAGAAATCCACTTCAACGAGCGAGTTCGCCTTGACGATCTCGCAGCGGTTGCGGGTGTCTCGCGGTATCACTTGAGTCGGGCATTCGGCTATGCAACGGGATATACCATTTCCAGGTATTTACGTTCCAGACGGCTGAGCGAAGGGGCAAAACTGCTCGCTGCGGATCAGGTAGATGTGATGTCTGTTGCTCTGCGTGTTGGCTACCAATCCCACGAGGCATTTTCCCGGGCTTTTAAGGAAGAGTTCGGGATCAGTCCCAGTGAAGTCTATGGTTGCCGAAACCATTCCTTAACCTTAACCGAGGCTTTGACCATGAATGATCTCCCCTCAGCGAAAACCCTTCAGCCACAGATTATCGAAAAGGAAGCCATGTTGATGGCGGGGCACGTACGTCATTACAACGAACTTGGAAACGCCGCAATCCCTGGCCAGTGGCAGGATTTTTTGCCTCATCTTGGTCAGGTTCCGAACCAAGTAGGTGGAGATGCATTTGGCGCGGTTTTTAATATCGATTCTGAAAACAACTTCGACTATCTGTCAGGCGTTGAGGTTGATAGCTATGTAGGGCTACCCGATGACTATGGCCGGCTACGGCTACCGCAACAGATTTATGCGGTATTCCAGCATGAGTCCCATGTGTCCGAGTTGAAGCAAACCTGTCAATTCGCCTTTGCTGAGTGGATACCTAATTCTGATTTCAAACTGGTGGATGGACCATTTTTTGAGCGTTATCTCCCGGAGTTTAATAGCGAAACGGGTTATGGCGGGTTGGAGGTATGGATCCCCGTGGCAAGGACCTCCTAACGTCTGGTATCACCCGATGGCGCATCGATTCCTGTCTCGATACAATCAGGGCCATCTACAACTAAAAAAGGGGTAACAGATGGGAGAGTTTAAAGACAAGGTCGTGGTGATCACCGGTGCCGGTGGCGGTATTGGTAAGGCCCACGCGTTGGAGTTTGCTAGTCGCGGCGCAAAGGTTGTCGTGAATGATCTAGGCGGCAGTGGTGACGGTGTGGGCGCAAGCGATGCTGCGGATGCGGTGGTTGAGGAAATCAAAGCAGCCGGTGGTATTGCGATTGCTAACAAAGCTTCGGTTTCCGATAAAGCGGGTGCTAAGTCAATCATCGATGATGCGGTTGCGGAATTTGGCACGGTCGACATTCTCATCAACAACGCCGGTATCTTAAGGGACAAAAGTTTTAAGAAATTGGATCTCGCGGATTGGGATCTGGTTATGGATGTGCATCTTAACGGTAGTGCTTATGTGACCCATGCTGCCTGGCAAGTGATGTACGAGAAGCAGTACGGTCGGATTGTATTTACCGCTTCTACCTCAGGCATCTACGGCAACTTTGGCCAGGCGAACTATGGCGCGGCGAAGATGGGCATGCTCGGTCTGGCGAATGTGCTAGCTCAGGAAGGCCGGTCTAAGAATATTCGCGTAAATGTGGTTTCACCGGCGGCGGAAACACGGCTGATCGGCACAATTCCCGGTCGTGACGTTGATCCTGATAACCCCAATCCAATGTCTCACCCTAAGTTGGTCACTCCCGCTGTCATGTTAATGGTGGCGGAAGATGCGCCGACTAACGTGGTGATTCAAGCTGGGAATGGTCGTTACTCAACCTGTGCGATCTTCAATAACGAGGACCTGCAGTTTGGTGCAGATGTGACCTACGAGGAATTATTGGAGAAGAAAGACGAACTCCTTAATATGGAGCATGCTCAGGAAGGTTGGTCCTGGCGCCGAAAGCGTATGGCAGAAATGGCTGAGAAAAATAAATAGTCCTGATACAACACTGGGCAGCGTAAAAAGGGGGGCCGATAAGCCCCCCCTTTTTTTTAACTCGCAGGTGGTTCGTGGAACATATGGGTTCTACCACCATCGATAACCAGGTCGTGGGAGTTTACAAATCGCCCCTCGTCACTGGCCAGGTACAATGCGCCCTGGGCAATATCCATCGCAAAGCCGGAAACTTTTAGAGGATTAGCCCTGGCTAAATTTGCTTCGAGTTTTTTCATCTTGGTGGCGTTTTCTTCGTCCGTCAGGGTGTTTGCCCGTGCGCTGCCGCCGTAGAAAATCGGCGTTGCAATCGCAGCAGGAGAAATTGAATTGACGCGGATGCCCTTTGGTCCAAGGTGTACGCCGGACAATTTTGTGTAGTGAGTTAGGGCAGCTTTAGCGGCGGAGTACAACAGGTTGCCCTGGTTGTCACGGATGGCAGCAACGCTAGAATTGTTAATAATTGAACCACCGCCCCGGGCTTCCATTATTGGCGCGGCATGTTTGATGCCCAGTACAGCACTGCTAAACAGTAATTGCATGGCGTAATGAATCTTGTCCTCGTCAACATCGGTGATAGAGCCCTGAGTAGGGCCGCCGGCGTTGTTGAAGAGTACGTCCAGGCCACCAAACTTTTCGACAGCTGTATCCAGGGTGCGTTTGATATCTGCTTCTATCATCACGTCCGATTCAACGAATATGGCCTGACCGCCAACCCGTTCCGCAAGTGCCTGACCCTTATCTTTTGATCGGCCGCAGAATACAACCTTTGCGCCTTCAGCGACGAACAGTTCCACCGTCGCTTCACCAATACCACTGGTACCGCCAGTAATGACTGCCACTTTATTTTCGAGCCTACCTGCCATGGAATTACCCTGTTCAGTTTTAAAGAGGGCCTAATGTAGGCAAGCGCAGGGCAAATATCCAGAGCTGCAATCAGGTATGATGGGCTCTGAGCAAAAATATGTACCCAACTGATATTGATGAAACTTAGACATGTGATTATTGGCCTCACTTTGCTGGTGGGGGTTACGTTGCTGGGTTCCATTGATGTGACAATATCCGATCGCCGGGGTGAGAATATCCCCCTGTCCGAGAGCGCAGTTTGGAAAGATGCTTCAATAACAAGGTTCCGCGTTGATAACTACAATGTACAACGGGGCAAAGGTGAGGATGGCGTCAGGGACTTAACCCGTGCCGCGGCTGTGCTCCAGGGCGCTGATATCGCGGGGATCCAGGAGCTATCGGGCACATTGTTTTATGGCTGGCGTAGTCAGGCCCAACAATTAGCCGATCATTTGCAGATGGGTTATCTTTTTGCCCCGACAACCTGGAAGTGGTTCCAGCCCTACGCGGGTTCAGCTCTACTGAGTAAATTTCCCGTCACTGCCTGGGAGGTTGAAGCCTTACCGGCAAGACAGGATATTGACAGCGCGCCGAGAAAATTGATCACGGCTGAGGTCGAAATTCGAGGTAGGCCCGTGGTGCTGATGGTGGCCCACCTGGATCGTCGTGAATCGAATATGATGCAACTTGAATATGTATTCGATAAGTTTGTTGCGAGTGAACATCCCACCATTTTGATGGGGGACCTGAATACCGATTTGAATAATGAGTTGATCAAATTGATGCTTGCTCGTCCCGGGGTTGAAGATGCTATCCATAATGCGATTGGTTCATTTTGGCGATTGGACTGGATCATCACAAAGGGGTTTGATGTGTTAGACGGTGGTCACACCCCCCGGGGTATTTCAGACCATGCTCACTACTGGGTTGATCTCGATTTCACAGCATCTACCTCGAGCCAACCCTAGAGAAAAAGCGCCAAATAACAGCGAGTAAAAACGAGATCAGTACAAAAGGAAAAGGATCAATCCCATGACAAATATAGGTACACCTCTCTCTGAGGTCCCGACCCGAGCAATTTTGCTGGGCAGTGGTGAGCTCGGAAAAGAAGTTGCGATTGAGCTACAACGGCTAGGGGTAGAAGTCATTGCAATTGACCGTTACGCAAATGCACCGGCAATGCAGGTGGCCCATCGAAGTTATGTGATCTCAATGCTTGATGGTGATGCGTTAAAAGAGATTGTGATTAAGGAAAACCCCGACTATATCATTCCTGAAATTGAAGCGATCAACACGGATGCGCTGGTGGCTCTGGAAAAAGACGGATACAACGTTGTCCCGACCGCCAAGGCAACTCGACTGACAATGAATCGAGAAGGTATCAGACGTCTAGCGGCGAAAGACCTCGGATTGCCAACATCTCCCTTTGCTTTTGCCGACACGGAATCGGAATACAAAGCGGTTGCTGCTGAAATCGGCCTGCCCTTTGTTGTTAAGCCGGCGATGTCGTCATCCGGTAAGGGCCAAAGTACTGTGCGTACGGATGATGAGATCGAAACCGCCTGGGCTTATGCGCAATCCGGTGGTCGAACCGGGGCAGGCCGGGTCATTGTTGAGGGATTTGTTAATTTTGATTATGAAATCACATTGCTCACAGTTCGACACAAAGATGGCACAAGTTTTTGTGCTCCCATTGGCCATCGTCAGGAAGATGGCGATTATCGTGAGTCCTGGCAACCCCAACCGATGTCGGAACTTGCCATTAAGCGATCAGAAGAAATGGCCAAAAAGGTAACCGATGCACTAGGGGGCTATGGTTTGTTCGGTGTCGAACTATTCATCAAAGGTGAAGAGGTTATTTTTAGCGAAGTCAGTCCACGACCCCATGATACTGGGATGGTGACAATGATCTCCCAGGACTTATCCGAGTTTGCGCTACATGTTCGGGCCATCATGGGTTTGCCGATTCCTAAGATTCATCAGCTTGGTCCATCCGCCTCTGCGGTACTGTTGGTCGAAGGCGACTCGACCGTGGTGAACTTCTCAAACCTCGATAAGGCGTTGGAAGAACAGGACACTCAGCTGCGTCTGTTTGGCAAGCCCGAGGTCAAAGGCAGACGCAGAATGGGCGTTGGATTGGCCCGCGGCGTCTCTGTTGATGATGCCAAACAAAAAGCGCTCCGTGTGGTAAACGCCGTTGGCGTCACACTCGGTTAACCAGTATTGCGCATACTTGCTGCAATACCGGCAATTGTGACCATCAATGCTTTATCAATATTCGGGTGCAGCCCCGCTTCGTCTTTTCTGCAGCGAGACATTAATTCAATTTGCAGAAAGTGCAATGGGTCCGTGTAAGGGTTCCGAAGTTCGAGGGAACGTTTAATACTCGGTTGGTTTTCTAACAGTTCTGCCTGTTCGGTCAAGGTCAATATGTTCTGTACCAATTCGAGTATTCGGTCGTGAAAAGATTCACCAATCGGCCACAGGGGTTCGTCTACCAGTGCAGCGTCGTAGTGGCTGGCAATATCAACGTCCACTTTTGACAATACCATTTCCAGCATGCCTAGCTGGGTTTGGAAAAAGGGCCATTCGCCGATCATCTCTTTCAATATATGCAGTGATTTACCTTCCATATGCTGGCGAAAAGCTTCATCGGTACCCAGCCAGGCCGGCAACATTAATCGTTTTTGGGTCCAGGCAAAAACCCAGGGGATTGCCCTTAGATCCTCGATACCCACGGAGGCTTGGTCCGTTCTACGGGCGGGGCGACTACCCAGGGCTAATTGGGTCAATTCGCGCTCCGGTGTGCTTTGATTAAAGAAGGTGACAAAGTCTGGATTATCGCGAACGGAGGCCCTATAACTATCGCAGGCGACGCCCGCCATCTTGTCCATCAACAGGCGCCAGTTGTCGCGAGGTTGTGGGGGTGGCAGCAGCGTGGCTTCAATTGTTGCGCTTAAAGTTAAATCTAGACTGTTCAAAGCCAGAGCAGCAGAGCCGTACTTAAAGCGAATCACTTCGCCTTGTTCGGTCACTCTCATACTACCTTTCACAGACCCTGGGGGTTGCGACAGAATGGCTTCTCTTGCTGGAGCACCACCGCGACCGACCGTACCGCCACGCCCGTGGAAGAGGGTTAGTTTGACGTTGTATTTTTCGCTGACGGTGACGAGATCTTCCTGGGCTCGATATTGTGCCCAGGCAGCCGCCATTTGTCCTGCATCCTTGGCGGAGTCAGAATAGCCAATCATGACCTGCTGCTTGCCTTCGATATAGTTGGTGTACCAGGGAATACGCAGGAGCCGTTCGAGTGTCCAGGCTGAGTTTTCCAAATCATCCAGTGTCTCAAATAGCGGTACCACGGGAATGGGGATAGTCAGGCCACACTTGCGAAGGAGTAGGACAACCGCAAGCACGTCGGAAGGATTTCGAGCCATGGAAATGATGTAGCTTGAAATGCCCTCTGCCTGACTGTTGGCGATCAGAATAAAGGTGTCGAGTGTTTCTTGAATTGCCGCATTGGGTTTCCACTCATCCGGAATCAGAGGGCGTTTGCTTTCAAGCTCGTCGATTAGAAAATCCTGTCTCGCCTTTTCTGGCCACAGGGAGTAACTGCCAAGTTCCAGATATTCCGTTAGGGCATTTAGAAGCTCACTGTGTTTCTCGGCACCCTGGCGAATATCCAAATCCACCAGAGTAATGCCGAATGATGCAATTCTAATTAAAGTTTCTTTTAACAATCCCTCAGCAATGATCTCCATGCCGCAATCGACGAGGGACTCATAACAAATCTTAAGGGGTTCAAATAACTCCTTTCGGGTAAGGATAGCCTCGGCGGGTGGCGGCTTCTTGGTGATAGACCATTGGCGAGTAATAATCAGTTTTTCTCGAATTTGCCGTAGCAATACCCGATAGGGTTCGTGGCTTTGTTCATGACAAAGATCCTTTACGGCGTCGGAACATTGGCTCATCGATAACTGTGCCAACAGTTCATCAATGTCGCGGAGGTAGAGGTCGGCTGCCATCCATCTAGCTAGTCGGTTAACTTCTTCGGTGACAACGGCAGTCACATTCGGGTTGCCGTCTCGGTCTCCGCCCATCCAGGAAGAAATCCGTATCGGCGCTGCGGTCATTGGCAGGTGTTGGCCCGTGTGCTCCCGTAACAATTGGTCAAGACCTTTCCAAATACGGGGCACCGCGTCCCAAAATGAATATTCGATGACGGCGTATCCCCACTTGGCTTCATCCTGGGGTGTCGGGCGTTCGGTGCGGATCTCGTCGGTGTACCAGACCTCGGCAATTAGCCGTTCTAGATGGCGTCGATCCTGGGGACCGAGGGGCGTTTCTTCCGCGACCTTGTCAAGTTGAGACGCAATACGATTATATTTTTGGATCAGGGTTCTGCGAGTGATCTCGGTGGGATGGGCGGTTAACACGAGTTCGCAGCGGATGTTGCTGACCACATCAAAGATCTGATCTTTTCCGAGTCCGTCCGCCTCGACGTGTTCAAAGACGTTTTTCAAATAGGAAACTTCGGGGAACGGGGCGCTGCGCTCGGCGGTGGTTTCCGCCTGTTCTGCAATATTGGCAAGATTTAGAAACTGGTTGAAGGCACGGGCAACGTAGATCATCTCATCGTCGCTGAGGGATTTTAGAACGGCTTGCAGCTCGTTATCGCTGCTTTCATCTAATCGCCGGTTTTTTGCGAGGTGTCTAATTTCTTCAATTTTTTCGAGAAATCCGTCCCCATGCTGGTCGCTCATGGTCTCACCGAGGAGGTCGCCCAGGACGCGTACTCGATGTCTTGATCGTCTAGATATTACTTCGTCCACTTGGACCTCCCTTGCCGGGGTGCGCGGATGCGAACTCACCTGCAAAAGGTTAGAGTATAGCGCTGATCAGTAGGATAGAGGATACGCATGAACAGAATGTATGACATGACCGGGAAGGTCGTATTGATAACCGGTGGTAGCCGCGGTCTTGGTCGTGCGATGGCGCTCGGGTTTGCCGCTCAGGGCGCGAATATTGCAATT
>TARA_R110002072_G_scaffold238038_1_pt1 | contig 18826 bp, 12 predicted proteins | sample TARA_R110002072 | Tara Oceans TARA_R110002072 (sample SAMEA4397118) | marine metagenome | biome: Polar Biome; feature: [SRF] surface water layer (ENVO:00010504); material: water (ENVO:00002006), including particulate matter (ENVO:01000060) such as... | depth 5 m | reverse complement strand
AAAAAAAAAAAAAATTATATGTCAAATTCGTTTTCCTAATTCTATCACTTCCAAATCATGAATTTTGTCATTAGAAATAGAAAATCGAAGAATGGTTTTTACTTTATGGAATCCTTTAAATCCACATGCTCCTGGGTTCATCCAAAGCATATCAAAATGTGTGTCCATTTTTACTAAGCAAATATGAGAATGTCCACAAATAAATAAATCTGGAGCATTTTTTTTTAATCGTTCGTGTGCTTTTTGATAGTATTTTCCTGGTTTTCCAGCAATATGAGTGATCAACACGTTTACATCTTCACATTTGAATTCTTCAAATTCGTTGAACTCTAATCGCAATTCAGCATCATCGATGTTGCCGTAAACTGCTTTTAAAGGTTTGAATTTTTTGAGAGAATCTGTAATTTCAGTTGATCCAATATCTCCAGCGTGCCATATTTCATCAACATCTTTGAAATAATCATAAATCTTCGGGTCAATGAAGCCATGCGTGTCGGACAAAAGACCTATTTTTTTCATAGAATAAAGTTAGCTATATAAATTTAGGTTATTTCCTGATTTAATATCGAATTTATATTCTCCCATCAGTTTTCTCAAATAAGGCTGTCAAATGCTTTCAGAATTATAAGAAAGTTGTTAAATTCGCCCGACAAATTAGAAACACATTTAAAACACATAATTACATGGCTTTTGATATAGAAATGATAAAAGAAGTGTACGCTAAATACCCTGAAAGAGTAGAAGCGGCAAGAAAAGTTGTTGGAAAACCATTAACTTTAGCTGAGAAGATTTTATATACACATTTATGGCAAGGAGTAGCAACTAAAGCTCATGAAAGAGGTAATTCTTATGTTGATTTCGCTCCGGATAGAGTGGCAATGCAAGATGCAACGGCTCAAATGGCACTTCTTCAATTCATGCAAGCTGGTAAAACAAAAGTGGCTGTTCCTTCAACGGCGCATGCTGATCATCTTATTCAAGCTAAACTTGGCGCAAGTATTGATTTGCAAGAAGGAATTAACAAAAATAATGAAGTTTTTAATTTTTTAAGCTCTGTTTGTGACAAGTATGGAATCGGGTTTTGGAAGCCTGGTGCAGGTATCATCCATCAAGTTGTATTAGAGAATTATGCTTTTCCTGGTGGAATGATGATAGGGACTGATTCTCATACAGTCAATGCAGGTGGACTTGGAATGGTAGCAGTAGGTGTTGGTGGAGCTGATGCCGTTGATGTTATGGCTGGTATGGCTTGGGAATTGAAAATGCCAAAACTGATTGGTGTTAAACTAACTGGTAAACTCAATGGATGGACAGCTCCAAAAGATATTATTTTGAAAGTTGCTGGAATTCTAACAGTGAAAGGTGGAACTGGAGCAATTGTAGAATATTTTGGGGAAGGTGCAGAAAGTATTTCTTGCACGGGTAAAGGTACTATTTGCAACATGGGTGCTGAGATTGGGGCAACAACTTCTACTTTCGGTTATGATGATTCAATGAGAAGATATTTAGCTTCCACTGATCGTCAAGATGTTGTTGACGCTGCAGATACAGTAGCGGAACATTTAACTGGTGATGCTGAAGTTTATGCAAACCCAGCGAATTATTTCGATCAAGTTATTGAAATTGATTTGAACACGTTAACTCCTCATTTGAATGGACCGTTTACACCAGATTTAGCAACTCCTATATCAGAAATGAAGACGGCAGCGGTAAAAAATGACTGGATAACGGATATCGAATGGGCTTTGATAGGTTCTTGTACCAATTCTTCGTATGAAGATTTGTCAAGAGCTGCATCCATTGTAAAGGATGCACTAGATAAAGGTGTAGAGGCAAAGGCGACTTTAGGAATTAATCCTGGATCTGAGCAAGTAAGGTTCACAGCGGCAAGAGATGGCTTTATAGATACCTTTGAAAAACTAGGCGCAACTATATTTACAAATGCTTGTGGACCTTGTATTGGTCAATGGGCGAGACCAGGAGCTGAGAAGGAAGAGAAAAATTCTATTGTGCATTCTTTTAATAGAAACTTTAAGAAAAGAGCAGATGGTAATCCAAATACTAATGCATTCGTTGCGTCTCCAGAAATGGTTGCGGCCATTGCTTTAGCGGGAAAATTAGATTTTAACCCAATTACTGATACATTAACAAATAAACAAGGAGAAGAAATTAAATTGAATGAACCTACAGGTTTTGAATTGCCGTTAAAAGGTTTTGATGTTGAAAACAATGGTTTCCAAGCTCCAGCTAAAGATGGAAGTGGAATTAATATAGTTGTTAAGCCAGACTCTGAGAGACTGCAGTTGTTAACACCTTTTGAAGCTTGGAATGGAGGAGATATTAAAGGCGCAAAATTATTAATCAAAGCATTTGGAAAATGTACAACTGATCATATTTCTATGGCAGGGCCATGGCTAAGATATAGAGGTCACTTAGATAATATTTCTAACAACTGTTTAATTGGTGCGGTAAATGCTTTTGGAAAAGCAACGAATGCAGTTGTCAATCAATTAACAGGTGCTGTTGGTGAAGTGCCTGCAACAGCGAGAGCATATAAAGCAGCTGGTATTCCAACTATTGTTATTGGAGACCATAACTACGGAGAGGGTTCTTCTAGAGAGCATGCAGCAATGGAGCCACGTCATTTAGGAGTAAAAGCTGTTATTGTAAAGTCCTTTGCAAGAATTCACGAAACTAACTTGAAGAAGCAAGGAATGTTAGGTTTAACTTTTAACGTTGAATCTGATTATGATAAAATTAGAGAAGATGACACTTTCAACTTCACTGATTTAAAAGATTTTGCTCCTAAGAAACAACTGACTTTGCAAATAGTTCACGCGGACGGTTCTGTTGAAGAAATTAAACTGAACCACACTTATAATGACCAACAAATAGATTGGTACAGAGCAGGTTCTGCATTGAATTTAATTCGTACACAAAACGCGTAATTATTAAATTGTTTTAAATGAAATCCCTTGAGCATGAGCTTGAGGGATTTTTTTTTTCAATGTAGTTTGACATCGCTTTTATAGCTCTACATGTCGTCCATGTCCATTCCCATATGCATGTCTCCACTTTTATCCGTGTGTGAATACATGAATAGGCGTTGACCAATAACTATTAAAGCAAGTCCTATAAACGCAACGATCAGAACAAAGGGATCACTAAGGTATTTGATGTAAATGAAGGCCCCCAGAATAATGAGGTCTAATAAAATGGCAACTATGGGTATTATTGGGTTAAATTTTATTTCTTTTCTTAGGTATCGGACAAGTCCCCAATGTATAGCAATATCCATAATTAGGTAAAATATGGCACCAATGGATGCAATTCTAGTTAAGTCAAAAAAGATAGTAAGAAGGATAGCTAAAGTAACCGTAAATAGGAGAGCTGGGTTTTTTAATTTTTCAACCCTTTCTAAATCAGGAACTTGCTTCATTTTACTTAGCATCCCCAACATTCTAGAAGCAGAATAAACACTTGCAATCACTCCTGAGATAGTGGCAATCATTGCTAGAATTATCGTCATGATTGTTCCCCACTCTCCAAATGCAGGTCTTGCGGCTTCGGCTAATGCATAATCTTTCGCTTTAATAATTTCGGAGATACTTAAACCTCCAGCTACAGATAACGCTAGAGTAACGTAAATAATAGTGCAAATTAGGATAGAAATAACAATTGACCGTCCGATATTTTTATGTGGATTTTTAACATCCCCACCTTGATTCGTTATAGTTGTGAAACCCTTAAAAGCTAGGATAGACAAAGCTAACGCTGCTATAAATGCAAATTCTTTAGAAAATAACTGTTCATTTTCTGAGATGTAATTTCCCGCAGTACTAGGAAAACCTGAAATGGCAAGGCCTGCGATTGCTAATATTGCAATACCAGTGACTTTAATCACCGCAGTGAATGTAGCAGTGGCTTCTATGATTTTATTTCCTGAAATATTTACAATATAAGCAACAGCAATGAGAACAACTCCTAAAACAGAAGCGTATCCCGCATATTCTTTGGGAAATAAACGAAGTGTATATGCACCAAAAGTTCCAGCGACCAAACTTTCAGCGATTACCATGGAAACATACATTAACAAGGAAAAAGTACCGGTGGCTGTACCTGGCCCATAAGATTTAGTCAAAAATTTTGCGACACCTCCAGATGACGGGTAAGAATTGGAGAATTTAACATAAGAATATGAGCTAAACCCAACAACAATGGCGCCTGCAATGAAAGCAATTGGGAATAAGTCGCCAACTAATTCTGCGATTTGTCCCATTAGAACAAAAATTCCTGCGCCAATCATCACTCCAGTGCCTAGTGAAACAGAACCAATCAAAGAAAGTTTCTGGTTTTCTGGTGGAGAATCATTCATTTGCTGCATGTCCATCCCTTTCATCTGTTTTTAAGTTTTTGTCAATAATTAATCGATTACTTTTGTCATAACTGAAATAACTCATTGTCCAATTAATTCCAACTACTAATTTATTTCTAAATCCACTAATAGATAGCAGGTGTACAACGGACCAAATTAGCCAAGCGAAATACCCACCAAATTTGAGCTTACCCAAATCAGCAACTGCTCTGCGTTTACCTATAGTTGCTAAAGATCCTTTATCTTTATATTTAAAGCCATTAATAAGGGGCTCATTGCGAATAATTTTCAGCAAAGCTTTTGACAGAAATTTTCCTTGTTGAATTGCTGGTTGGGCAACTTGAGGATATCCTCTCGGCGTTTTTTCTGATATGACTGCGGCTATGTCACCCATTGCAAAAACACGATCGAAGCCCTCAACTTGCAGAAATTCATTCGTTTTTACACGATTCCCTCCAACCATATGCTCTTTTGAAATTCCTTCTGGCAATTGCCCTTTAACTCCCGCCGTCCAAATTAAATTTTTGGCGAGCAGTTTTTTTCCACTTTCTGTATTTACATGTGTACCATCATAATCGCTAACTCTTTCATTTAATAGAACTTTAACATTCAGTTGTTTTAGATATTTAAGCGATTTCTCCGATGCTTTTTCAGACATTGAAGCGATGAGTTTTCCAGAACCTTCAATAAGAAAAATAGTCATAATTGAAGAAGGATACTCAGGGTAATCTTTCGGTAAAATATAACGGCAAAACTCAGCTAAAGCACCGGCCATTTCAACCCCAGCAGGTCCTCCTCCGACAACTGCGAAATTAGTCAAGGCATCTCTTTCTTCAGGGTCACATGTGACTGTTGCTTGTTCTAAATTAAGCAACATTCTATGTCGAATATTTAGAGAATCTCTAATTTCTTTCATTCCAAGGCTATTTTTCTCAATTTCCTTATTGCCAAAGAAATTAGTAACAGTCCCTGTAGCAAGAACAATATAATCATAGCTCAATGTGCCTTTATCGGTGTGAATGATTCTTTCATCCGTCTTGATTTCTTTGACCTCAGCTAGACGGAAAGTGACATTCTTATATCTACTTAATTGCTTTCTAAAAGGAAAAACGATACTGTCAGGTTCTAATCCACTAGTCGCCACTTGATAGAGTAGCGGTTGAAACTGATGGAAATTGTTTCTATCCAAAAGAACGACTTGTACATTCTTTTTTCTCAGTCCTCTGGCCAAAGAAAGACCAGCAAACCCACCACCTATAATTACAACACGAGGAAATTCGGAATTGGGTAAACAAATTGCATTTTCAACTTGACAACTGTCGTTATTGCATGTATGAGATGATTTTGCATCCATAAATTGAGAAATCTTATTCTTGAATGACGAAGGTATAAATTGTTAATCGATTAAAAACCCAAGTCCCAAGTTTTCTTGATTATTTTTTGATATTCTGACCAACTCTACTGAGCAATATCGTTTAAATGGGTAGCCCTATTCCTTTATTGTTTTGTAATTTAACGCTGAGTGTCTTCTATTTCGATTATACCAAGTTTCTATCCATTTAATTATTGATATTTCAGCATCAGTTTTTCGAAGATACTCATTTTTATAAATCCATTCTGTTTTTAAGATTTCATTTTTCATCTTGACATATTTTACTAAGTTAACTTCTGCAAACATACCCTTAACTTACTGTCCAGTTATTTATAGCATATCCAACCTTCTTCTAATCAATTTAACATACGTTAAGGCTGTCACTTTACAAACTAGGTACTATTTTTGTATTTTCGTAGTCGATATGAAACATTTTGTGCTTATTATTTTTCTATTTGTTGTGGCTCAGACTTCCCGTTCACAAGAGTGTAGTCGTATTCTGGTGATAGGTAAAGTTGTTGACACCTTACGTCCACAAGCATTCTACAATTTGATGGTTATTAACAGAACCACGGGTAGGGGAGTATTTGGGCAACCCAATGGTGCTTTTTCAGTTTATGTATCTCCGGGTGATTCTATTTCCCTTTCGTGCAAGGGATATCCGATGATTAACTTCTCAGCCGTTGCGGACAGTAATTGTCAGCATAAAGCAATTTACTATGTGGAAGGCAAAATGCAAGAAGTGGCAGAAGTCACTGTACGACCGATAAAATCATTGGAACAAATTAAGGAAGAACGATCTGCTCTGGCGATGAGAGAAACCAGAATGGTAACAGGGATTGAAATGATGAGAAGCCCTATAACAGCGTTGTATCAAGCTTTTTCTAAGAAAGAACAATCTAAAAGGAAGGTTGCCGAATGGGAACACAAAGACAATCAAAATAGAATTGTTCAAGAATTGCTAAGAACATACGTAGCTTATGAAATTATAGAATTAACTGAAGAAGAATTCGAAGATTTCGTTGCCTTTTTAAATATGGACGAAACATTCTTAAAAACAGCTTCAGAGATGGACTTGATTACTTTTATCCAGGATAAATTTGAACATTATATGTTCTTGTATGATCGATAATCTTTGGCTTCGATTTCTCCGTTAAATTTCCTCTAGAATTAATGATTATTCCTACGCTGTTCTTTTTTGAATAATTCAAACTTAGTTGGAACTTGTTTGTGTGGCCAGCTATTGTTATTGACATCCGTATCTGCTGTTTCGAGAAATGGGTCTAATAGAACAGCTGTTACTTTCTGTTCAAAAATGAAAACTTTGGATACTTTCTCCTCATGCTTTCTCCAGATTTCAGCTGGAATACGAACAACATCTGTCGTTCCATCTTCAAAAGTAAATTCTAGAATAACGGGCATAGGGATTCCACCAATATTCGATAAATTGAGCTCGTAAAATTGTTTTCCAGAATTAAGAAGTGCAAGTTCTTCAGCATCTAATTTCTTTTTCAACTCTTCGTAAGCTTCTTTTTCAGCTTCTGTTGCTATGTATTTGTCCGCTTTGGCGTAATGATCATCAATATTGCTATCTTTTTCATTTACTGTCTCTTTTATGGATTCTCTGTTCCTGATATCACCAATAAATTCGTGTTTTTGAGCATCAGTTACTTTGTCCTTCGCTTTTTCTGCCACAGGATCTTGAGAACTCAACTGAAACCAATTAACAGCATCTAAACTGATGTCAACATGCTCAGTTGTGTAGAACCAAGATCTCCAGAACCAATCTAAATCTACTGCCGAAGCATCCTCCATAGTTCTAAAAAAGTCGGCAGGTGTTGGATGTTTAAATTTCCAACGTTCACAATATACTTTGAATGCGTAATCGAATAATTCTCTTCCCATAACGGTTTCACGAAGAATGTTTAAGGCTGTTGCAGGTTTGCCATAGGAATTGCTCCCAAATTGCCATATTGATTCTGAATTGGTCATAATAGGAGAAATGTAGTCTCTATTTCCTCGCATGTAATCTGTGATTAAGTGCGCAGGACCTCTTCTAGAAGGGTAACCTCGTTCCCATTCTTGCTCGGTTAAATACTGAACAAACGTGTTTAATCCTTCATCCATCCAAGTCCATTGTCTTTCATCAGAATTAATAATCATAGGAAAAAAGTTGTGACCAACTTCATGAATAATTACGCCCCACATTCCATATTTAGTGCCTTTAGAATATGTTCCGTCAGCATTCGGTCTTCCACCGTTAAAGCAAATCATTGGATACTCCATACCGATTCTGTCAGAATGTACTGAAATAGCAACAGGGTAGGGATAATCGACGGTGTACTTAGAATAAACCTTTAAGGTATGCACCACTAATTTGGTAGAATATCGCTCCCAAAGTGGATTTCCTTCTTTAGGATAATAAGACATTGCCATGATATTTTTATCACCAATCTTAACACCTTGTGCATCCCACATAAACTTACGAGAGGAGACAAAAGCAAAATCTCTTACATTCTTTGCCTTAAAATTCCACGTTTTTAGCCCTTTCTCTTTTTTCTTTTCTGCTTTTTCCGCTTCTGCTTGAGTAACAATTAAAACAGGTACGTCAGAATTAGCCGCTTTTTTTAATCTACTTTTTTGTTCACTTGTAAGTACATTGTTAGCGTTTTGTAAAACTCCTGTAGAGCCAACAATATGGTCAGAAGGAACCGTAATTGAAACATCATAGTCACCAAAAGGAAGAGTGAACTCTCCTCGACCTAAAAATTGTTTGTTTTGCCAACCTTCTACATCATTATACACACACATTCTTGGAAACCATTGGGCAATGGTATATAAGTAGTTATCGTTTTCTTCAAAATGTTCGAAACCACTACGACCCCCAATTTTACTCCTTTCGTTGATGTTATACCACCATTTTATGGAAAAAGAGATGGAAGCGTTAGAAGTTAATGGTTTGTCTAAATCAATACGAAGCATTGTCTTGTTAATCGCATATTTCAAATCGCTTCCAGAAGTACTAGTAACAGATTCTATTTTAAAACCACCGTCAAAATCAAACATTTTTCGTTTTACGCTATTTACATTTTGAAAATCTTCCATGCGGTCAACAGAAATAAGCTTGCTGTCAGAATCTTTTGCTCTTACATTCTGATCAAGTTGTATCCACAAATAAGAAAGTGCATCCGGAGAATTGTTTGTGTAGGTGATTGTCTCTTTACCAGAAACCTTTTGCTCGGCGTCATTTAATTCAACCTCAATTTTGTAATCTGCCTTTTGCTGATAATAACTATGACCAGGTGCACCAGCAGCATTTCTATATTCATTAGGTGTGGGTAAAAGTTGATCTAATTGAGCAAATTTATTTTCCTGAGAGAATGATAATACAGGCACTATGAGGGCTAATAAAAGTTTAAATTTCATCTGTTTTCTAGATTTATGGTTTGCGTATTTTTAATTTGTAAAAATGGTTTGGTGTACGTTTTGCCAAACAAGTAGAGAGTGATTTTATTTTGCTGTTCAGGAAATGAATACATCAGTAAATCAAAGAAAAAAGTAATTTGCTCAGTAACTTTGAAAGGTTCCGACTCGAAATAGAAGTTAGTTACCCCTGTTAACAAGGTTTTGCTTCCAATCAGAGATAATTGACAATTTTCTTTAGAAGATATTTTAAAATGCTCGAGTAAATATTTTTCCAAATTTATTGACTCTACCACATTGTTACTTGCCATTTCAAGCGCACCTTCAATAACTTTATTCTTATTTAATACGGACTCTAAGTCATGAGTAGAAACAGACAGTGTTACCTCCATTTTACCTGTAGAATCGATGTACTGAACTTCTGCGAATGCAAAGAAATAGTCATGCGCAAAGGTATGCGAGGTTAAAAGCAAAGCAAAAAGGAAGAGAAATGTTTTCATTTAGTACAAAAGTGCCTCAATATTACAAAAATATGAGGAGAGCTATTGTACCATTCATCATTTTTTATGATAGAATTTCAAAAAAAAATAAACCGATTCCTGACCGATTATGAAAGTAAAAGTATATTTGTGTTGATGAAAAATGAGATTAAGAAATTATCAATTATAATCCCTGCCTATAACGAGGCGCCGACGATACATTATATTTTGAATAAAATTAAAACGCTTGTCTTGTCAAACGGTATTCAAAAGGAAGTGATTATTGTGAATGATTTCTCAACAGATGGCACTGATAAAGTGATTGAGCAATATATTTCTGACAACCCTGAAATGAAAATTCAATTGTTTAACCAGGAGAAGAATAGAGGCAAAGGAGCGGCATTGCACAAAGGAATTGAAATAGCTACTGGAGAATATTTAGTGATACAAGATGCAGATTTAGAATATGACCCAGAAGAATTCAACGACTTGTTGAAACCAATATTAGCAGGTGAAGCGGATGTAGTTTACGGTTCTCGCTTCATTGGAGGTAACCCGCATAGAATATTATTTTACTGGCACTCGATTGGTAATAAATTCTTGACTAAATTGTCGAATATGTTTACTAATCTCAATTTAACAGATATGGAAACGTGTTACAAAATGATACACTCTGATGTTGCTAAGTCACTAAATTTAAAAGAACAACGATTCGGTTTTGAACCTGAAATTACAGCGAAACTTTCTAGGGTTTCTAAAATCAGAATTTATGAGGTTGGAATCTCTTATTATGGTAGAACTTATGAAGAGGGTAAAAAAATAGGATGGAAAGATGGATTTAGAGCCATCTTCAGTATTGTAAAATACAACGTCTTTAGTAGAAAGTAAATTAAAACAAAAAAAGTCAAGTAAAACACTTGACTTTTTCTTTATATAAATACACTATCTATTTTTTCTTCTTGTTCTTCACTTGTTCTTGTTGCTTTTTCTGCATTAATTCTAAACGTTCTTGAAATTTAGATTTTCCTTTCTTTTTCTTTGGATTGGCTTGAGCAGAAGCTTTTCTATTCGCCATCTTTAATTTTAATTTCTCCTCATCAACGAAGAATTTTTTAATTAAGACCATTATCAATATGGATACTAAAGTTGAAATGAAGTAGTAATAACTTAATCCTGAAGAGTAGTTGTTAAAGAAGAAAATCATCATAAACGGGAAGAAGTACATGATAATTTTCATATTAGGCATTCCAGGTTGTTGCGGTGTTTGCATGTTGCTACTATTCAACATCTGATAGACAAAGGTTGTACCAGCCATTAAAAGAGTAAATAGAGAGATATGATCTCCATAAGGCCAGATATTAAAACCTAAATTGTAGATGGAGTCATAAGAGGATAAATCTTCCGCCCACAGGAATGATCGTTGACGCAGATCGAAAGTAGAAGGAAAAAAACGGAATACTGCCAATAAGATAGGCATTTGAATAAGCATAGGAAGGCATCCGGATAGTGGACTAGCTCCAGACTCTCGATAGAGTCCCATCATTTCCTGTTGTTTTTTTAATGCGTCAGATTTTTCAGGGTATTTTTCATTCAATTCATCAACTTGTGGTTTAATAATACGCATTTTTGCTGATGAAACATACATTTTCCATTGAACGGGCATTAAGGCGAACTTGATGATTAATGTGAGCATTAAAATGGCAATACCCATTCCCATCCCCGTTGATTTCAATAGGTTAAAAATTGGTTGCACTGCATAGAGATTAATCCACCTAAAGAGTCCCCAACCATAATTTAAGACGTCATCATAATCATCGTCATAGGAAGTTAAAGTTTTGTAATCATTCGGTCCAAAAAACCAATTCATTTTTACCGAACCATTGTCAACGTTACTGATGTTTAAATTTACCAATGCCTTGAAGTCTTTTAAGTGACTCCATTCTTTCTCGCTCCCTTTTTCGTATTGAACAACGTCCAAACGAGACCCTTCTTTAGCGAAACCATTCTCAGGATTAATAAAAGAAGAAAAATAACTTTGCTTAAAGCTTACCCAATCCAACTTGTCTTCGCAAATTTCTTCTTTTGTTCCCATTTCACTCAGCCAAGAGAATCCTTCTTCCTGATATTTAAAACAAACCGTTGAAACTCTTCTCTGTTCACTGAATAAACGTTCTGTCTTTCTCAAAGAAGCGTTCCAGTTCAACATTACATTTTTCGGTGTTACTTTTCCAGCAAAACCTCGCATATTGACAGTATAGTCAATATCGTAAGCATCTTTTTTAAGTTGATAAATAAACTCGATTACTTGATTTCCTTCTTTCTTTAGTTCAAAAACGATTTTGTCTTTAGACTGTGATTTAATGGAAAACAGCTCATTAGCAGTATTCATATTACCTCCGTCGTATGGGAATTCAATTCCATTGGTGGCGTCACCATTCTTGAAAAATACCAGAGGCTCAATTTTATCATCAAACTTTGCGTAGTTGTGATATGTTTCGTATTCTTTAAGTCTAACGGCTGCAACTTGTCCGCCTTTTGTATTGAAATCGATGATTAGTTTTTCGTTTTCAAGTCTAATTAAATTTCCTTTAGAGTTTTGATTGTTAGTTGTTTGAATAGTTTTAGTTGAATCATTAGTAATAGATGTTGCACCCTCTACATACGTACTGTCAGTATTTGTTATAGCAGTCACTTCTCCTGCATCAATAGAAGAATCAGCTTCTTCCATTTGCTTACGTTCTTGCTCAATCTTCGCTTGACGTTCTTTTAATTCCTCTTCTGATGGCTTGTTGAAAATGGTAAATACAGAAAGTATTAATCCAATTATAACGAGTCCGATAACGGTGTTCTTGTCCATTTAATTGTTATTTCTAAATTGTTTTATTCATTGCTGCTTTCACAAACGCCACAAATAGTGGATGTGGGTTGGCAACTGTGCTTTTATATTCTGGATGAAATTGAGCTCCAACAAACCAAGGATGATTCGGGATCTCTACCACTTCTACCAATCCTGTTTCTGGATTCCTTCCGGTAGCTTTCATACCTCCATCTTCATATTGCTTTAAATAGGTGTCGTTGAATTCATAACGATGTCTGTGACGTTCAGAGATTAAATCTGTATTATACGCTTTTGAAATGTTTGAACCTGGCGAAAGTTGGCATTTGTATGCGCCTAAACGCATTGTTCCACCAAGATTAGAAATATTTTTCTGTTCTTGCATTATATCTATTACAGGAGTTTTACAATCCTGAATGATTTCAGTCGTATGAGCATCACTCATTTGTAGAACATTTCTTCCAAACTCAATCACAGCGCATTGCATCCCTAGGCATATACCTAAGAATGGAATGTTGTTCTCTCTTGCGTAACGAACAGTTTCTATTTTTCCCGAAATACCCCGAGAACCAAATCCGGGCGCAACTAGAATACCGTTGAGTCCTTTCATTTCCGATGAAAGATTATCAGCGTTGATTTTGTCAGAATGAATCCATTTAACATTAACTTTTACATTATTAGCAGCTCCAGCGTGAATCAAAGACTCACTTATTGATTTGTAAGAATCTCTGAGTTCAACATATTTTCCAATAAGGCCAATTGTAGTCTCTGATTTAGGATTCTTTAAACGTGTTAGAAATTCTTTCCATTGTGTTAATTCTGGAGTAGAGTTGGTCGGTAAATTCAGTTTCTCCAATACAATTTTATCCAACTCTTCACTTTGCATGAGTAAAGGAACATCGTAAATTGTTGCCGCATCACGTGCTTCTATTACCGCATTCATATTGACGTTACAGAACTTTGCAATCTTTTTCCGTAAATTCAAATCTAACTCATGTTCTGTTCTACAGCATAAAATATCTGGTTGAACACCCAATTCTAACAACTGTTTTACTGAATGTTGAGTGGGCTTTGTTTTCAATTCTCCAGCAGCAGCCAAGTAGGGAACTAAGGTTAAGTGAATAACGATACAATCATCTTCAAACTCCCACTTCATTTGTCGAACGGCTTCAACGTAAGGTAATGACTCTATATCTCCAACAGTGCCACCAATTTCAGTAATTACGATGTCGTAAGTACCTTTTTTTCCAAGGATTTGAATTCTCTCTTTAATTTCATTGGTGATATGAGGAATGACTTGTACCGTTTTTCCTAAAAACTCACCTCGACGCTCTTTTTCTATAACTGATTGGTATATTTTACCTGTTGTCACGTTGTTAGCCTGTGAGGTTGGAACATTTAAAAAACGTTCGTAATGTCCGAGGTCCAAATCCGTTTCTGCACCATCATCCGTTACGAAACATTCACCATGCTCATAAGGATTAAGAGTTCCAGGATCAATATTGATGTAAGGATCTAACTTTTGAATGGTCGTAGAATAACCCCGCGCTTGCAATAGTTTAGCCAGCGATGCCGAAATAATTCCTTTCCCTAACGAAGAGGTAACCCCTCCTGTCACGAAAATATATTTTGTAGAATTTGACATATTTATTTACAAAGTAACTTCGGGACGCAAAGTTATAAGTTTAGTTAGAGCTAGAAAGAAAAAAGTGAATTATATTTTTACACCTCATTATTTATTGTATATTGCTCTTTAAATCAAATAAAAATCAAATTATAGCTATGAAAGTATTTGGAAAATTATTTGTTATCTTTTCACTTTTTTTTATTCAAAACGCTATCGCTCAAAATGACGCCCCCGCAGTTGAATGGAAATTTAACGACATACCGTCACGTGTACCAAATTCACCAATTGTGAACATTATCACTTCAGACCCCAATTATCAAAAAGGGGTTGATCAATATGATGCATCTTTAGCAGCTTCCGAATACCCAACACATAGAACAGGAGAGGACTGGTGGTATTCTGTTACGCCTGACCCAGCTACGGGTGGTTATATAATGAGTGGCTTTGCAACGTGGGTATTTATGGATATAAATGAAACTGGAGCTGGAGGTTGTCTTGATTTTGAATACACTCCTGCTTTAAACCTTTCTAGGCCTATACTAAGTAACGAGACACTTTCTGCCAAATTCGCCACTGTTGCGCTTTACACGAAAGAGGGACAGATGGTTTGGTGTAAAAATATATTGCAAGCGACAGAAGGAGCAATATCATGTAAAGTAGATACGCAAGGCGATATTATAGTAACTGGTTGGACAAACTCAACAAGAGATGTTGACGGAAACCCTGTTACGATGATGTTTGCAGGAGGTGTGGAGTATGACATTGCATCCTCACCTTCTGTTTGTAGCAACAACAAAACTAAACCCTTTATAGCAAAGCTTTCACCAACAGGCAATGTTCTATGGTCACATTTGTACTCTCCTTATGAGTTAGGTTTTAATGGAATGACAAACGAAGAATTTGTTGGTTTACAAAGCTTTGGAACGGATTTAGTTATGGCTAATAATGGCAATTACGTTATGGTTGGCCATCAAGAGTACACATATACTCCAGCTTTTGGTGGAATATCTAGACACAACCCTTTTGTGATAGAGGTTGATCAAAATGGAGTGCTCGTCAGACGTACTATTATAGCCATCGAAGACCATAGTGTTAGAACTACATTTATTTCTAAGAGGGGAACAGGTTACCTTATTGGTGGTTACTTAACGGATGATAATGATATTATAAATATTTACAATCAAAGTAGAGCACATGGCTTTTGTCTAGCGCTAGATGCGAATCTTGTTGCAGAAGGCGCAAGTTTTGGTTCAGTCTCAAAAAATGCAACTATTTTCGATGGAGTTAGTACTTCCACACAAACAGTTGGACTCTTGTGGATTTTAAACAACTATAATGAACCTTCGAATGATGGTTTAGATGGAAAGACAAACGTTATATGGGATGCGAAGATGTTAGCAAACAATAATATCGCGCTTGTTGATATTTATGATTGTAATGGTTGTCGTGGGGCAAATGCCAATCGAGGAATTGGGGAATTAAGAATTTATGATACTAACGGCTCTTCTATTATTAGAATAGAAAGAGCTAATAATAATGGATACGTTAGCGCATTCGATCTAAAAATGGGCTTGGAGGCAGATGACCCTAATGAGATAACATTAATCACAACAGTTGACGAAGGATCAATAGACCCTTTAGATCCTGTTTTTGTGGAGAGTATGAATGTAATTTCAGGAAATACTTCGACTACTTTATCTGATTTTGTAGGAGGAGACGTCTATTTCCCTAGAAATGCTCCATCTTTTCCTTATGATTTTGCAAATACATCTGCTCTACTTGCCAACTACGATATAAACGGTAACTTACGTTGGGAAAAAATAATTGATATTGACGATGCACCTTTACAAGCATATCCAGGTGATTGGAAAGAGCAAGAGTGTGTTTATCAGGTGATTAAAGATAATGATGATGGTGGCTATATCTTTATTGGTAATACCTCACATAACAAAGACGATTACTTATTAGCAAAGGTTTATGGGAATTGCCAACTTGATATAGCTTACGAAATAGCGCCCGTGGATGTTGTCTTTAATAATGTTGTAGAAATAGGACCGGGCATCACGAATTGGTCACCTGCTGCATTTGGAGGACAAACAAATATCGATGCACGAGGAGAGATTCACGTTAAGGATGGAGGTCTTCTTTTAATTAATGACCTCACAATCAATTTTGCAGATGAAAACCAAATGGTCTATGGTACCAAACTAATCATTGAGCCTGGAGGGAGAGTACAGGTTAATAATTCTACCCTGACCTCTAACAATTGCCTGAACACCATGTGGACAGGTATAGAAGTTTGGGGTAACTTCAACCTTCCACAATATGGCATCAATCAAGGAACATTAATACTAAACAACTCCACCATAGAAAATGCACGCCAAGGCGTTCGTCTATGGGAACCAAATAATTGGAGTTCTACGGGTGGTATCCTACGTGCTGCAAATTCTAACTTTGTTAACAATATTCTTGATGTAGAATTTATACCTTACAATTGGAGCTTAATTGGAGTTGACCAACCCAATAAAGGAAATTTCGATAATTGTTCATTTATAACAGATGATAATTTTCTTGCAGATGGGTACTATTCGCATGTAACCTTGTATGATGTAAAAGGCGTTAATTTTTTCTCTTGCGATTTTACAGATTCAAGAGTTGTAAACTTTGCAAAAAGAGGACGAGGAATTGTCTCTATTGATGCCAAATACAAAGTGCTCGGTAAATTTATAGGTACTTCTGCGACATTGTCAGAATACTACGACCCATTGAATTACGATGGCTGTACTTTTACAGGACTCAAATCTGGCGTGGAAGTAATGAACGTTAACAGCCAAAGTACTGTAACTGTTGATCAGGCTTCTTTTTTAGATTGCCAATACGGTGTCAGACTTAGCCAAGTAGATAATGCTATTGTAACACGCAATAGGTTTGACAGAACAGCAGGTACCAATTCTCAATGGATAGGAACACAATTTGATATTTACACGGATAAAGCTACTGCTTACCTTATTGAAGGCAATGTGCTAGAAAATCAAAACACGGGAGACTTAGCTGTGGGTATTTCTATAGAAAATTCAGGCTTAGAAAACAACGAAGTGTTTAAAAACCAACTCACAGACCTTGATTTTGGAAGCTTCTCTTTTGGAAAAAATAGAAATGATGCAACGCCTGGACCAGGAGCTGTTTTCAAAGGACTTGAATTTCTGTGCAACCAAAACACAAACAATAGCTCGACAGATGAATTGATTCTTGGTAGTGATTTGGACTTGGACGGTATCAAATTAGTACAAGGTGCACCTTCACGAGCAGCAGGCAATACCTTTTCTGTACCAAGTGGGGCACCTGGGCAATGGCATCTAAGAAGTAACTTAAATGCCTCCGCAACAATTAACTACAATTGGTACCAACTCAATTTAGTGGAAGAACCGACTTTATTGAATGGAAATGTTAGCCCTATATCTATAACTATACCTAATGATTGCCCTACTTCTTTCAATGTTGTTCGCCCTGGTCCGGGTAGGCCCATTCCCAACGATCAGTTTGCTCAGGCTATGCGGGTACAATTTAACAGTTTAGCATCAGATTACACATCAAAAAAGGCAACACTAACTGCCTTAGAGTTAAACGGAGACAGACAAGAGTTGCACGACGCCATTACCAATATTAATTGGTGGAACATTTACTCTACTTGGGAGTTGCTCCATGATGAAGCTCCTTACCTGTCCGAGCAAGTTCTCAGAGAGCTAGGCGCTAAAAAACCATGGGAATTCCCTTCCTATTTTTTAAAACACCTGATCATTGAGAACATAGAAGTAGCAAAAAATCCAGATTTTATGCAATTTTTGTTAGAGAAGGAGTACCCTGTGAGTAGTTATTATTATAGCCAAATAATGCTGGCAAGAGACAACTCAATAACAGACAGAGGTGTAAAACAAGGAGAGCTGTTATTTATTGACAGAGAAAAAAATAGAACTGCCAACCTGGTTATTAAAAACATTTTGCAAGACAGTCTTGGTGCAAATACCGCAGATTATAACGAATGGGTTTTAAAAAGAGGAGACGTTTTATGCGAGTTGCAGTTGGTCGATAACTTTTTAGACAGGGGGCAGAAAAGTAATTGTTCACTTCGCATGGCAATTATTGATGGGCAAATTTCTCAATTAACTGCAGGTCAATTAAAAACAGAATTAGCAGATTATTATGCCTTTAAAAGTCAGATGCTGCTTCTGACCAATAACAACGGTACTTTGCAGGGCTTAGATTCTATAAGCGAGCCAATGGTTCGTAATTTTGCAGAAAATGCCACGGGTTATGCCCAAGTGCAAGCGCAAAATTTGTTATGTTTTTTTAGGGGAGAGTGCAAGAGTGCTCCTGTACCTACGCTTGAGAACACTTCGGGTGCTAAATTGCTACCTGTAGCAGAGCAGGTTATTGAAGAAAAAAGAAATGTGAAAACATTTGCTTTGTACCCAAATCCTGCACACGGATATGTTGTCTTAGATTTACAAGAGTTAGCACCTAACGTGAAGGTGAAGATAATAGGCATGAATGGAAAAATTGTTTACGAGGCAAAGTTATCCTCTTTAAAAACAATCATTGATACTTCTGCCTACCAAAAAGGTGTTTACTTGGTGTTTATACAGACAGGCGAAGACCTTATAGACAGAGCAAAGTTAATCATACAGTAATAAATACAACCAAATAGTAAAATCTC
>TARA_R110002072_G_scaffold13418_9_pt1 | contig 18856 bp, 11 predicted proteins | sample TARA_R110002072 | Tara Oceans TARA_R110002072 (sample SAMEA4397118) | marine metagenome | biome: Polar Biome; feature: [SRF] surface water layer (ENVO:00010504); material: water (ENVO:00002006), including particulate matter (ENVO:01000060) such as... | depth 5 m | reverse complement strand
TGGGCACGCCAAGCAGCAGGTTCCCGATGGTCGTTACATCGGCATTTCTGAACCCGGCATCATCGCATCCGAAGCACCAAACGCAATTGTAAATGAGCTGGTCATATTACCAGACATAGAAAAGCGCCTTGAAGCATTTGTTAGACTGGCACACACAATTATTGTGTTTCCAGGCGGCGCCGGAACCGCCGAAGAAGTTTTATATTTGCTAGGCATACTCATGCACCCGGATAACAAAGATATTCCATTCCCGTTGATTTTTGCTGCCCCGGAAGGGAGCAAGGACTACTTCAAGGTACTGGAAGAATTTATTGTTTCGACTCTGGGTGAAGAGGCAAAACAGTACTACGAAATTATTGTTGGCCAGCCGGATGTTGTTGCTGACCGTGCGATGAAGGGTTGTAAATCTGTACAACGATATCGTCGCCATACAGAAGAATCTTACGCCTACAACTGGCGGCTAAAAATCGACTGGGAATTACAACAACCCTTCGAGCCTAACCACAAGAATATGTCAGAGCTAAAATTGACCAAAGACCAGCCGGTCCATGATCTCGCTGCAAATTTGCGCCGAGCATTTTCTGGAATTGTCGCAGGTAATGTTAAGGCACCTGGAATCGCTGAAATCCAAAAGCACGGCCCATTCCAGATAAATGGTGAAGCAGACATGATGCAACGCCTGGACAGTTTGTTGCGGGGCTTTGTGGAACAGAAACGTATGAAGCTAGGTCATGAGGAATACATTCCCTGTTATGAAGTCATCACCTAACGTATTTTTTTCGAAGTTGTGTTACCCACAACAAAACAAAATGGCTCATTCCAACCAGGAGCAAACATGATTCGAACTCTATCAATAATCGCCGCCCTGCTATCAATTATAGCTTGCAGCGATACTAGCACCACAACAAAGCCCTCTGCGGTGGACCCCACCGCGGCAGCGCCAAAGCCTGTATTCGGAGACTGGGGGGTAGATCTCGACGCGTTTGATACCAGTGTTGAAGCGGGCGATGACTTCTTCCGCTATGTAAATGGTAAATGGCTAGACGAAAATGAAATCCCCGCAGACCGCTCAAGTTTTGGAGTAGGTCTTCTTTTGCATGAAACTGCCCAGGAAAGAGTCCGGGGCATTATTGAAGAACTCGGCGCAAAAGATAGTCAAAATGGCAGTCCAGAACAAAAGGTAGGCGATTACTATGCCAGTTGGATGGATGCGCCGACGTTGAACGGCAAAGGTATCGCCCCGCTGAAACCAGATCTTGAGCGTATTAACGCCATCAAAAACGTTGCCGAACTTACTGAAGAATTTGGTCGCATTCACTATGTATTCGGAAGCTCACCCATCTATCAGGGGCTGGGATTCGATTCACGAGACCCGAATAAGTACCTCCTGAACATCGGTCTCGGTGGGCTAGGTTTGCCCGACAAGTCCTATTATCAAGATGAAACCGAGAAGTTCGTGAACATCCGCAGCGAATACCAAAAGCATATTAGCCAAATCCTGGGCTTTGCCAAAGTGGAAAACCCAGAATCTCGAGCCAAGCAGATTATTAACCTTGAAACCAAGATTGCCGCTTACCAGTGGGATCGCGCTGACCGACGTAACCGAGATAAAACCAGCAATCCGACACTCCTGTCTGAATTGAAACAGACTCATCCAGACTTTGACTGGGATGGTTTTTTTGAAGCTGGCAACATCCGGGGCATCACCGAAGTCAATATCAGTCACCCGGATGCCATTGGGCCGCTGATAGCATTGATTAATTCAGAACCCCTGCAGGTCTGGAAGGATTACCTGACCTACAACATGATCAGCAATAACGGCAGCACACTTTCGGAGGAAATTGACACCGCCAACTTTGATTTCTGGGGCAGAGTGATCAATGGTCAGGAAGCTCAGTTGGATCGTTGGAAACGCGGCGTATCCCGGGTCGGAGCCCGGACCGGTTTGGGTGAAGCCCTTGGTCAGATTTACGTCGACCGTTATTTCCCCGCATCCTCTAAGTCCCGAATGGTGGACCTCGTGGAAAACATGAGGGCGGCCTACGGAGAACGAATTCGTGATCTTGATTGGATGACCGAAGCAACAAAAGCAGAGGCACAGGCTAAGCTTGCGGCCTTTCGGGCCAAGATTGGCTACCCTGATCAATGGTTAGACCTGAGCCTGATTAAGATTAGTAAGGACGACTTATTTGGCAACAACCGCCGAATTCGCAGATTTTTTGAAGACCGGGACAACGCCCGCCTGACCGAAAAAACAGACCGGGAGGAATGGTTTATGACACCACAAACGGTGAATGCCTATTACCTTTCAAACTTTAACGAAATTGTTTTCCCCGCTGCCTTCCTCCAACCACCCTATTTTGACCCAGCGGTTGATGACGCAGTTAACTACGGTGCCATCGGCGCAGTCATTGGTCACGAAATGGGTCATGGCTTCGACGATCAGGGCTCCAAGTCTGATGCACAGGGGGTCAAACGTAACTGGTGGACCGATGCGGATCGTGCAAAATTTGAAGCCCGTACCAAAGTACTCGGTGAACAGTTCAGTACCTATGAGCCGGTCAAGGGCCAATTTGTCGATGGAGATTTCACCATGGGCGAGAATATTGGTGATCTCGGTGGACTAGAAGTTGCCTATCGCGCCTATCAGCTTTCCTTGAAGGGTGAACCTGCGCCTATCATTGGCGGCTACACAGGGGACCAACGTTTTTTCCTCTCCTACGCTCAAACCTACCGAACCAAGCGCCGTGAAGAGTTTATGCTGCGACTGCTGAAGTCTGACCCTCACTCACCGGACAAATTTCGCGTCAACGGAGTTGTGCGGAATATGGAGGCCTGGTACCGGGCATTTGATGTCAAAGCCGATGACAATTTGTATCTGGCACCGGAACAGCGCGCTTCAATCTGGTAACACTATTGAAGCCGGCACGAATCAACCCGACATGATTTATTAGCACTGGTTTTGCCAACACCCCTCCTGTGAGGTGTTGGCAAAACGTCCTTTAAGGCAAGGTTAGTGCGCAAAAGTTGTGCGCTAAATACCCCTCCCGCTTCATAACAGAACAGCCCTGAACCGTTCTCCTTAAGCGCTCCCTTACAAACACAGCTTTTCCTGAATCTGGCATCCTCTTTGCAATCGTAAAGGTGCACAGGTATTCAGCAACAGACTTTTACGATTGCTTTATCCAATACTTAAGTATTCGCCATAAAGTCATTTTGCGCCAATCGTTAACGCGAAGGAGAAGTAGTATGTCAGTCACTTGGAACGCAACACCAGAACCCGAATACAGCGGACCGCATCCCTGGCAAATTCAGCCCTGGGCGAAGGCCATTCGAAAGGCAATGCGACAGAAAGAATATATCCGTTGGGCTGATGATTATTGCCAACCATTAACCGTCCTGGGTCAGGAAAATCTAAATCGAATTCCAGGTCCTGCCATTTTTATCGCGAATCATCAGAGTCATATGGATACGCCGGTGATTATGGCATCCCTCACAGATCACATTAGAGATAACCTCTTGTTTGGTGCAGCTCAAGACCGCTGGTTTGTTAAGGGCAAAGAGAAGTTAATACTTCAACCCTGGTACCAATCCCTCGTTTTAGGAAATTTCCCAATCACCCGTGGTGGTGGCTCAAAAGCCTTGGACTATGCAAGTTGGCTGCTAGAACAAGGCAGCCATATCTGTATTTTCCCCGAGGGCACCAGAGCACAAAGTGATGAGCTGGGAGAGTTTCGTCACGGCGTCAGCATCCTCGCCCAAAAACATCAGTCTCCGGTTGTACCCATTGTCTTAAAGGGTTTGCGAGAACTACGGCCCAAAGGCGCAAGGCAAATCACGCCCGGACCTGTCACATCCAGCATTTTGGAACCCATCCATCTAACGCGTAATCTCAGCCTCGAAGACGCAACTGAAATCCTTCGAAATGCCATGTTGAACGAGTACCGCCAGCAAACGATAGATTTACCCAGAGCAGCTTAAGCACCCCCTGACGCGACCGGCTAGCCCGGCCGCGTTAATCACGGCATAATTCCGCTGAGTAACCACAAGCGTCCCTCAGCCATGCCCATCAGACTAGAGTCCGACCCTACCGTTGCCGATACGCCGCTTAATGAAGTAGGTTGGGTTGGCATTGATCGCAATAGCCCTCAGATTCAGACACAGATTGATTACCTGGAGGCCAACAACGGCTTACCTGGTTTGGAAGTGTTAGAACCACAGGAGATCGAACGAGCCCGGGATATATTCTATCGGGACGGTTTTGTGGTCATTAAAAACGCTCTATCCGACGAGCAGCTCACGGTGTTACGGGCCGGCTGTGACCGAGAAATTCATGCACTTCTAGAAAATGATAAGGCACGGGCCGGAAATCGAGGCTCCCATCGCTACTCTTTCGGCAGCGCAAGCCGGACAGGGCAACTGATGCACTGTGCCGAATGGACAATGTTGCTTGACCTACCCACGGTTACGCCGATTGTTAGCGCAATCTTCGACAGCAGTGAGTACATCAGTATTGGAGGCGGGGGAGATTTTTGTCTTCCCGGTGCAACCAAATACCAACCTCTACACTCAGATATGGGCGATCGGGTTCTCCATGAGCATAAGGGCAAAACCTATACCTTCGGTTCGTTCTTCGACCCCAGAGGCAAACTGAACTATCGAGATCTACCTTGCCCGTTTGTCTGCTGCAATTTTCTGATTAACGATGCCTCGCCGGTCAATGGACCTACAAGACAAATCCCTGGCACCCAAAATAGCCAAATAAAAATACCCTCCCTCGGCACCGAACCCGAATGGATGAAGCTCAGTACGGTTTGTCCAGCTCCGGCAGGCAGCGTGATGATTCGCGATGTTCGTGCCTGGCACGGCGGCACGCCAAACCTTTCCAACGAAGTCCGCGCCATTCCAAACGTTGAATTTTATGCGCCCTGGTACCGAACTGCACTCAACCGTTCAATGCCACGGGCCCTATATGACAACCTTTCAGCGCACGGCAAGGCCATAGCCCGTTATATTGTTGCTGATCCGGATGAGCAGCTTGAAACTGGCTATAGAACCGGCCTTGGCGGCACTCCACAGGGGTTTTAGAATGGCCCCTGGCTCCTCAATCTATCGGGGAAAAACCACCACGTAAGCCAGAACTATTCAACTTTTTTATTGCGTGTGGGGTGCTGGCGGTGATCAAAAACTGAACTAAAGTTAACTGGAGTGATGTTAAAGCGAGTGACTGGATGACACTGGAGCAAAGCCCAATTTGGGATCAGGAAGCCTTAAAGGGCCGACTGCGTGGAAAGACCGACCGGATGGTGAAGTTGGTCAATCTATTTCTCGACGATATGCCACCGAGAATGGACCTGCTTAAAGAGCAGGTACTCGCCGCAAATCACGCTGATATCGGTGCAACTGCCCATACGATAAAAGGTGTGTCCGCTAATCTAGGTATTATGAGGCTACAGTTTAGAGCCGGAGAATTGGAACAGGCGGCAAAGAACCTGGAGTCTGACAAGGCGCTGTTCCTGCTCGCTGCAATTTCGGATGAATACGAACAGTCTGAAGCAGCACTTAAAGCTTTTGTGCTCGAACATTCTGAGTAAACCTATTCCTTTAATACCCTGATTTTAATACCCTGCCTTTAACACCTTGGCTCTCACACCCTGGTTCCAATATCTTGGCTCGAAAAGCCTGGCTCTAGGGCGTAGGTGTTAACCGGCAGCTTGTGGCCAGACCTGCGTAAGCGCCGCCAACTAGCTCAGGCTAAACTTCAAACCCTTTAAAATAGTGGACTACCGTTTCCTTTGGAATAACGTGGCAATGAACACGATACTCCTTGGACCCAACTTTAGGCTCAGCAACCGACGTCATCAACAGCACAACAAAGAGATCCCGATTTTTGTCGTACCGAGTGGAGTAGTCGTCAATGAGTGCCTCGATCAGACTCGATCCATAATTGATGCCAGCCTGGGAGCGGCACAATCGGCTTGCTGCGGCGATAGTCTGAATTGCCTCGGGCATACCCTCGGCATCAACAAGTTGGGCCTGGGTTTCAGTCGGTACGTAGGTTGCGACCATATAGCCGAGCAATCCACAGGCCACCATCAACAACGTCGTAAAAACAGCGCTCATGCGCTTTTCATGACGCCTTTTTTTCTCGTGCAAGCGTCTAGTTGTCTCGCGACCTGCCTTAAAAGACATTTCCTACTCCTGTGGTAACCGTTCGACCCTGGTTGGCGGTTTTACAATCACCAAACCGGGCACTGGCTTTGCGTCCCCGTGTTACCACGGGTTTGCCATTTCATTGGTTTCTGACACTAATTGTATGCACTCTGACGCAAACCACACAGGCCATCGGTCACGGTAATCACCCGGTTGTCGAGACAGGTCGACAATATTCTGACACCCGCCTACCCGGGATCATGACTCGCAAACCTCGGCTGACACAAACCTTTGATGCTGTGCGGCGCGTAACCATAAATAGTTCCGCAAGCAAAGCTGTGGTCCGGACAATCAGACCCTAAAAAAATACCCCGGTGGAATCACCCACCGGGGCACGTTCGACTTAGGCAAATCCTTTTAACAGGACGGGGGGACCTACATCGAATACCTAAATGACAATGAATAACTCATACCGGGATCTTCTTCGAAGATCGTCACACCTTCTCGTTCAATCTCCACCGTTTGATCCAACAGATTTTGAACTTTGAGTTTTAAAGTCATCGCATCCGTTGGGTACCAGGAGTAGGTTAAATCAAGGGAGTGGAACGGCTGCTCGAATGCATCGGGCGCACCATTTCTGCCGGCAACATAGAGTCGCTCACCGAACACGTTATAGATCAGCGTCGCTGTATGCTCTGCATTCATTGAGTCAAAACCAAACACAATATTGCCGACGTATTCCGATGCATTTGCCAGTTCTCGCTTCGCATTTGTCGGCGCATCTGCGTTTGGCCCTGCCACCAGTTCCGAATCAAGAACGGTTGCATTGGCTTGAATGAAGAATGGTTCAAATCCCTCACCCAAAAAGCCCAGGCTCTTTGTCGCTTCAAGCTCAATTCCCGTCAATTCCGCAGACTCCGCATTGACAATTTCCCGCAGGATTGTCGTATCACTCGCCGGGGCTTCGAAGAGTTCGATTGGGTTTTCAATGTCCTTATAAAATAGCGATACAGTCAGACTGTCGTTATTATCAAAGAACCACTCCGCGCGAACATCAAAGTTGTCAACGGAAGAAGGGATAATGCCTGGGTTGCCGTCAACCAGATCACCTGTAAGTGGATCAACATAGGTTGCATCGTTAATCTCACGTAAATCAGGCCGGATACTGGTTTCACTGTAGCCAAAACGAAGCTGGAATACTTCGGCCCACCACTGAGTCATATAGGTAACCGATAGCGATGGATAGATATCGTCGTCCTGGAAGGACGCGCGCTCTAGCACTGCAGGATCCGTCGTGATCACCGGGTTTGTCACACTAAAACCAAGTAGGTTCACGTCTAGTGCCACCTGGCGATAGTCTTCCCAACGAGCTCCTGCGGAGACCCGCCAGGTTTCATTCCAGGTCCAATCAAATTTACCAAAGTAGGCATCCGTCATTGTCGCTGCCACATAACTCTGGCTATTGCTATTCACGGTATCAAAAACAAAATTGTTGCCGGTATCCAGTATGTTGGCGTCCGAGAAAACATCTCCCAGACTACCCTGCAACACCGCGGGATCTCCTACCGACAAGACACCCAGATTAAACTGATACTGCTCATAGCTGCGACCTTTGCGTGAATGGTAATAACCACCACTCAGTTCCAGATCTGAGCGATTAAACTCAATCGGCAAGCTGACGGTCCAACCCCAACTTTTCACATCATCTCTCAGCTCCGTAAAACGATAGCTTGCAGAAGACGTATCAAGACCAACGGTGCTGCTCATCACGGCCCCGGTAATCGGATCAGTTACGGTCTGAGCCTGAATATTCACCTCATTTGGGATATCAGTCTCAGCCACCGCATCGGAAATAAACCAGTCAAACTTCAAGTCCTCGGGGATTTTTTCCAGCAGATCAGCACCAAAGGGTAAAAGTTCTCGGGTAGACGCTCCAAGGAAGTGTGTACCCGTCATCTGGTTAACCGTCAGGTCACGCTGCTCATAGGTGATGCGATAGCCGCGAAATCCTGAACCACCTGACTTTTCTCGGTTTTCATTAAAGAAGTCATTAATAGCGGTCTCGTCGTCGGTGTTCCTAAGGTACAGGGATGTTGTGTTGATCTCATGATCATCCGAGTACTTTAGGCCCATATTAACGCTACCGGATAACTCTACTGAGTAGGTGGACTCCACTTCGGTATCGGTACGCTCGCCAGGAAAGACAAAGTTGCGACTCACCTGGGTAGATTGTCGCCACTTGTTCTTATAGCTTCCGCTACCCAGAATACCGAACTCCCACTGATCACCAATAAACCAGTTATTGCCGATACTGCCTTTGATATCCAAGTCCGGATCCGCATTCTCATCTCGAATGGATAAGTTGCGATTCAGTGAGGTTCCTAGCTGACGGTTGAGCAATTGCGCATCAGCAAATGTGGCACTGGTATTCCCTTCCTGTTGCAAGGTCGTAAAAATCGATTGAGTGTTAAGTTGACCACGAAAGCGTTGAATCGCTGCTGCTATGTTGCCTGGCAATTCTCGCGTTCCATCATCAACACCAAACTCATCGTCACCTCCACCCCGGTAACTAATCACATCACCGTCAGTTTCGGTGTTAGCACCCAGCCCCACTTCCAGGGAATAGGTAAAAGCATCAGGAATGCCTTTGGTGCGAATGTCGACACTGCCACCCCCAAAGTTCGCCGGCATATCCGCCGAATAGGACTTTTGAACTCGCAGGGAATCAACAATAGATGTGGGGAAAACATCTAAAGGAATAACATTCCGAGTGAGATCTGGGGATGGTACTGTCGCACCGTTAAGCAGAGTGTTGGAGTAACGTTCACCTAAGCCGCGAACATATACAAACTTATCACCCACTAAAGACAATCCTGAAACCCGGCGCAATGCCAATGCAACGGTTGAGTCACCGACCCGGCTGATCATTTCTGCGCCCAGTACATCTGTTACCACTTCTTCATTCATTCGCTCGTCCTGCAAAGACTCTGCAGCACTGCGAAGACGTCCCAAAACGACCACTTCTTCAATATTGTTATCGATTACGGGTTTGCTCGTCTCCTGCCCGTGGGCTGGAGCTCCTGACAGAAGCATCGCTCCTGCCAGGTAGGCTGTTAAGCCTGGTAATTTTCTCATTCGAAGCTCCTCGGCTCGCCGTTCAAATTTCAGTTTAATAACTGTTACTCGAACCACAGGGCCTGAGCGCGGTTGGTGGACAAGATTCCATAGGTCCAACCTAGATTCGCCGCAGTGAAGGTGGAGCCAATGGTCGTTCCGCCATTTGCTGGAGCATTTGTTGGCGTGGCGTTACCAACCAACATCGTAGCGAAGGCAACTGAACTTACTGGAGGCGTGCCTTCAAGTACAACAAAGTCGGTATTGAGTGCTGCCGTTGGGTTCAGTGCGGTCGTACCTGCGCCCAATACAAATTGATTTGTCGCGGCTATCAATGCTTCACTTGTTGTTGCACCAATCACAGCGCCGTTGGTATTGTCGTAGCAAGAGAAGATGTTTGAGGAAAGCACCACGTCACCAGCTGCAAGACCATCCTGAGAGCGGTTATCTACCCGAACGCAATAGTTGGTTTCAGTGGCAAGTTCTTTATCAGCAAAACTACCAATGATCATTGAATTACGAATCGTCGGGAAGATCCCTTCGCGCAGTCTCCAGCCAGCACCCTGACCGTGGGTATTAGGTGCTTCAGTTGCTGTGCCATCTTCTGATGTAGCGTTAATAATGCAGGTGAGATTATCTATTGTAGGTCGGGAATTAATACCCTGAGCAATAATGGCCTCAATCTCTGCTGCGGTTTTACCGTCAAAACCGTCAATACCATCGGACTCAATACAATGATTAGCATTACCGGCACTCTGGACAACCAACGCATTGCTAATCGTACCTCGATACCCGGAGTCGATATCAATCGAATCATCCCTGGCGTAAAGCGATACAAAGTTAGAGATGTTTACGGCACCACCAAACAGTTCGATACCATCATCAAAGGTTGAGTAAACCTGAAGGTTATTTACTATCGTGTTGCTCCCAACACCACCAAAGGTCACGCCGTTTAGCTCGTTACCGGTGCCGATCTGGTTACCGGTGTGCTTGATCACAACATACTCAAGCCGACCTGAACTGTCTGCATTGTTAATGCCGCCGTAGCGAACTTCAGAGTTACCCGATAACCCTTCTGCTGGAATATGACATTCCCCAGTCAAGGCCAGGTCTGTACCGAAAGTACCGGTATAGCTGCAGTCGTTGTCAATGCCAAAACCGGCGATTAACATACCGCCCCACTGTTGGACATCTTCTGCTCCAACGGTGCCTTGAACATCGGTCTGGGAGGTAATGGTAATCGGCGCTGTTGCTGTTCCAATGGCAGTAATCTGTGAACCACGGTGAATGGCAACAAACTGTGCATTGGTTGCAAATGCGAGTGTGGCACCTGCTTCAATGGTGAGTTGGGGTCCGTCACCGCCTTGCGTGATACCCGCTGCAGTCAAGCAAGCGTTAGAATCACATGAACGACCCACAACCAGACTACCCGCAAAAATATGCGCGCCATTGTTAGCAAGTGCAGGAATGGTCATATCCGTTGTGAGTTCATTACCAACATCAACAAACGTTGCGGGGTAAGTACAGTTATCACCGGAGACAGCACCCTGAATTGTTTGACCGCCACTATTCACGTATGAAGCGCAAGGATTAGCCGCATCTGTCGGCGTGGAAGTGTTGTTACTATTGTTTACTGAGTTATCCGTGGATGCATCAGTGGTTGATGGATCAATATTGATATCGCCGCTATCGCAGGCGCTTATTAGTGCTACTACAAACATCGCAAAAGACAGCTTGCGCAAATTGTTCATAAGGTCATTCCCCAAAATGGATGTATAGAGTTGTTGCTTGTTGGGGCGGCATTCTAGGGATGGGTCGTAAAGAGAAGATAAAAGCGTATTAAGACTATTTAAAGATTGCTTTAACAGTTAGTAAATCAAAGCTGTAGTACAGGAATAGTACAGGAATAGTGCAGGAAAAGAGCAGTAGTAGAGCAGGAATAAAGCAGCGGGAAGAAGGGATGAAGAAAATTCAAGAAAAGCTGTATAAGAGTTTAAAAGGAAATCGGAGCAAGGCGATGAAACGAAAAGCTGGGGCCTTTACACGGTCTTAATGGAAAGGCTCGATCAGCTTTGACTGAACTACTTATTATATTTTGCTTTAAAACGCTCGAAGAGGTCCTGCTGTGTACCGCGAATCTCAACAAGGCGACCATCAATGTAGGCAGCTCGAACCTGATTGGTCCGCATATCAAGGGCGTCGCCTTTAGAAATAAACAAGGTCGCACGCTTGCCCTTTGTGATGGTTCCAAGCTCACTTGAAAGGCCGAGGATTTCGGCGTTGTCACCGGTGATCATTGCTACTGCTTCTTCAGATGTTAAGCCGTAACCAGCCGCTGTCCCGGCGATAAACGGAAGATTGCGGCCTGAAGCAGGCTCCTGGCGGATCTTCGCTGCAAGGCCGACCTTAAAACCCGCGGCTTTGAATCGAGCTGGGCGACTAAAGTTTTCGTCAACTGCAATGTCCGCTGTCGCGGGCAAACCAAGTACCTGCTGAATGATAATTGGTACCTGCCGCTCTAGGATCAGGTCTTTGACCTCAAGGGCTTCTCTCCCTCCTACTAAAACCACGTTGGGTGCTTCTACATCCCTGGCAAAATTTAATGCATCAACAATTTCTTTTGCTTCCTCAACATGCAAAAACAATCGCGCTTCACCGGACAAAACTCGCTTTACTGCGGTGAAATTAAGATTCTTGCTGTCGTTGCTGACCTTCGCCGCTTTGAAGAGCTCAGTCAGTGTTGCTATGTGACCGCGATACTGGTCGTCCGTTTCATAATCAACCTTGCGACGAAGCACATCCACTTTTCGTTTAAGCTGGTGAGGCCAATAGACATGCATCCCATCATCAACTTTGATTCCAGCGTCTTCCCAGTTCCAGGCATCCAATTGAACGATTGAGGAGTTACCCCCGACTAATCCTCCCCTTGGCGCAATCTGGGCAGTCAATACTCCGTTAAACCGAAACGTCGGGATAAGCTCAGAGTCAGTGTTGTAAGCCACTAACGATCGAACTGAAGCATTCAGTCCACCGTGTTCCCGGTCATCTACCGTGCCGCGAACATTATTGATCTCAACTAATCCAAGTCTGGTATTAGGTAAGATAAATCCAGGATAAAGATGCTCACCAGAATGAGATGAGACGGTAAAGTCTGCCAGGTTTGGGATGTCATTGGATGGATAGACGCCAGTAATTTTGCCATCACTAAATGTCACCGTACCTTGTTCAATAACAGTGCCGTCACCCACGTGAATGGTGACATCGGTTATGGCCACAGGCGTAGCCTGTGGAGGTGCCGGCGTGGGCGACAACGCAAATACAGAAATACTCAGGGCCGAGAGTAGGACAACAAGCATTAACCTATTCATATGCGATCTCCTAAAGCTGCTCGTTGGGCGTCTAGTAAGTCATGATGATAATCCAGCGTTTCCGGCGTAGGTTTGGCACCACCCGCCCCGTTAGCGGAGCCTTTACTCAAAATCTTTTGAATTAATCGGTTACGCTCCATTGCAATTTCTTGCTGCAGCTCAAGATCCGCTTTTCGGTCGAAGTAAACCTTACCGTCGACAAGGGTCATTAGAGATTTGCTGTACACAGATAAAGGATGGTCGCTCCAGAGCACAATATCCGCGTCCTTGCCGACCTTAATTGAACCCATCCGATCATCAACGTGCAACAGTTTCGCAGGGTTCAAGGTCACCATCTTCAGTGCATCCTCCTCACTCATACCTCCGTATCGTACGGATTTAGCCGCCTCATGATTCAACCGTCGAGACATTTCAGGATCATCGGAATTAATCGCCGTGGTCACCCCCGCCATATGCATCAGCGCTGCGTTATAGGGAATCGCGTAGCGTACTTCCCACTTGTAAGCCCACCAATCTGAAAAGGTAGACCCACCTACACCATGAGCAGCCATCTTGTCGGCAACCTTATAGCCCTCAAGAATATGGGTGAAGGTGTTGATGTTGAAGCCAAATTGATCAGCAACATGCATCAACATGTTGATCTCAGATTGAACATAGGAGTGGCTAGTCACAAACCGCTTGCCGTTAAGTATTTCCACCATTGTGTCCATGCGTAGATCACGTCTGGGTTTTATCGCTTCCCGCTTCGCTCGGCTGGATAATTTTTCATAGGCTTTCCATTTCGCCTCGTAGCGCCGCGCCTCGTTGAATGCGTTAACAAAGGCTTGCTCAACTCCCATACGAGTTTGCGGATAACGAATTGATTGCGAGTTAACTGACCGCTTTACGTTCTCACCCAGTGCAAACTTAATAAAGGGATCTGCTCCTTCGACTAACATACCTGAAGGTGTTTCACCCCAGCGCAACTTAACCAATGCTGATTGGCCGCCAATCGGATTTGCTGAACCATGTAATAACTGCGCGGCGGTCACACCACCGGCTAGATTGCGATAAATACCGATATCATTTGGATTAACGACATCCGCCATCCGCACCATAGATGAATTGGTAGAAAACTCATTGATCGAGTCCAGGGCGATATGTGAATGCTCATCAATAATGCCCGCCGTTATATGTAAACCTTTTGCATCAATCACCCGCGCATTTCCAACGGCAAGATTTTGGCCTACTCGCTGTATTTTTCCATCGCGGATCAAAACGTCAGTGTTTTCAAGCACCCCATCCGCTTCATTGGTCCATACCGTCGCGCCGCGAAAAACCAGATGAGACGCTTCAGGTTGCGACTGACGTCCATGGGCAACAAAGGGGTAGATAACTGCGCCGGGTGCTTCCACTTCATCAGCCGCATCTGCCTCGGAATCTGCTTCAGCTATTGGATCCAACGTTCCATCGAGAGAGGTCAACGTAAATTGTCCGGAGCTACCATCTGGGAATCCAACCTCGCCCCGCCAGTCCGATCCAGATGGCCAGCCGGAAAAGCGAGTGACTTGCCCTGCTTCACTCAGCATTAAGGTCAGATATTCATGCTCAATAGAGACTTTGAGCTTAGCTGATGCCTTTTTCCCGGAATCCGATGAATCATTCACCGCTTCGGCTGTAGCTGTTGAGACATCCTCGGAAGGAACATCTTCAGCGGAAACATCTTCGGCCGGCAGAATTTTTGCGGAGTATTTTGCGTTGCTCGATTCAATTCGAACCTGCATTGATCGCTCGTTAAAACTCAGCTCATACTCCCCCGGTTCCAGGTCACTCTGAACGGCGACATCAAAACGCTGACCCTTGATCCAGGTTTGTAACAGTTGTGATTTGCTAGCGAACAACGGTTTGTCCGTGATAATAAAGTTGGCTAGCTTTCCGGGTTCAAGGGAACCAACTTTAGCCGCCTCACCCATCAACTCGGCAGGTATCATCGTCAGAGCCTGCAGTGCCGCATCCTCAGACAAGCCCGACTTCACCGCAAGACGTAGGTTCTTCCAGAATTTTTTCCCCGAGTCTTTGCTAGTAATGACAAAAGGGATACCCACTGATTCAAGGCGTCCGAGATTATATGGTGCCAGTTCCCAGTGCTTGAGTTGTTGTAAGGATACACGCCCCACGGTTAAGGGGTCAGCAACATCCGGCGCCTCGGGAAATGCCACATCAATGATCATGGTTGCATTGCTTGATTTAATCGCATCAAGGCGTTGGTATTCGTCACCACCACCTTTGATGATGTACTGGTCACCAAACTCATCACCCAACTTATCGGCTAATAACGAGGTTTTCCAATCAAAGGCAGACATGATTTTAGGCAGCGATTTTGTGTTATTCCACGCCTCTAACGAGAGATCCGTAAAGGGGCGAGACTGCTGTGCCGCGAACCAGTCCGCATCCAGATAGGTCTGTCGCAATAAGGCCACCACGCCCATTCTTGAGATAGGCAACATCTGATGTGCGGAACCCTTATCGAAGGAATAATGAGTTGCCGTCTTCTCCTTCAACACAGACAGATTGGGCAGATTACCATCGGTCAGTACAGCCACCGACGTGCCCCGGGCTATACCATCGGGATTAAAGCTGACAACGGTGGTAAATCCGAGTTTCCGATATTCAGCGGCCTGCTTATCATCATTTGTAAATAGCTCAACCGCGTTAACATGGGACCTGATAGATTCTGCAGCATTGCTGGCGGTGGTTGAGGTTGAATCAAGTAATTCCGGCCCGCGATATCTGGATCGACTGGACGGTTTTTGTTCTGGCATTCCATAGTTGCTGTAGAGGTCAACCAGTCCCGGGTAAACATAACGGCCCTTAAGCTCAACTTGTTGATAACCCTCGGGGACCTCGCTGCCGTTTTTAATTGCCACAACTTCGCCATTTCTAATTAACAGCGTGGCATCCTGCCGTTCATCACCGGCGGCAACAACAACCACACCCCCCGTAAATGCAATAGCACCACTGCGATCATCGGCTATTCCATTGATGACGCGGGTTTCCATGGTCGCAGGCAATGCCTGTAGCGACGTTGTGGGTATCAAGATGGAAAATGAGAGCAGTGCTAAGGCGCAAACTCTTGCGCGCTGGGGGGGCGTAATCATGTTGACCTCGGAAAGTTAGCTGCGGTCTGACCCCGAGAGGTCATGACCGCATATTGGATAAACCGCTATTCGACAGAAGCCAAAATTGCGTTCAATGTCTGGCTTGGCCGCATAGCTTTATCAGCGAGTTGTCGATCAGGATCATAGTAACCACCAATATCCTGGGCAGATCCCTGTGCTGCATTCAGTTCCGAGACAATCTTATCTTCATTACTCGCCAACTCCTGAGCAACTCGAGCAAAGGTTTCTTTTAGCTTCCCATCACGATCCTGAGCGGCTGCAGCTTCAGCCCAATAGAGCGCCAGATAAAAATGGCTACCGCGATTGTCCAACTCATTGACCTTACGTGAGGGTGACTTATTCTCCTCAAGGAACTTGGCAATTCCAGTGTTCAGGGTATCTGCAAGAATTTCAGCACGCTCGTTCTCAAACGTCTCGCCTAAATGCTCAAGGGAAGCACCCAGGGCTAAAAATTCCCCAAGAGAATCCCAGCGAAGATGACCTTCCTGTTCAAATTGCTGCACGTGCTTCGGAGCAGAACCACCGGCGCCGGTCTCAAACAGGCCACCACCATTAATGAGCGGCACAATCGAAAGCATCTTGGCACTGGTACCCAATTCAAGGATCGGAAACAAATCTGTCAAATAGTCTCGGAGCACGTTACCCGTAACCGAAACCGTACTTTCTCCCTCGCGAATTCGTTCAAGGGAATAACGTGCGGCTTCACCTGGCTCCATAATCCGGATATCAAGACCGTTGGTATCGTGGTCGCCAAGATAAGTATTAATCTTCTCAATCAATCGCGCATCATGCTGGCGATTTTCATCTAACCAAAATATGGTTGGCCAGCCAGTGGCTTTTGCACGGCGCACCGCAAGCTTTACCCAGTCGCGTATCGGTTCGTCTTTGACCCGGCACATGCGCCAAATGTCGCCGTCCTCAACATCATGTTGAATAACAACCGCACCACTTTCATCAACAACTTTGACTTTGCCGGTTCCAGAAATCTCGAAGGTTGTATCATGAGAACCGTACTCTTCTGCCTTTTGAGCCATCAAACCAACGTTTGGAACAGACCCCATAGTCGAAGGATCAAATGCACCGTGCTCGCGGCAATGGCTAATGGTTTCTTGATAGATTCCGGCATAGCAACGATCTGGAATCACAGCTTTCATATCATGTAGTTCGCCATCGGGTCCCCACATCTTTCCGGATTCCCGTATCGCCGCGGGCATAGAGGCATCAATAATAATATCGCTCGGCACATGCAAATTAGTGATACCGCGATCTGAGTTCACCATCGCCATATCGGGTCCATCCGTGTGGCAAGCATCCAGGTCAGCGCGAATCTCAGCTGCCTGGTCAGAAGGTAACGACTCAATTTTGCTGTAGGCATCACCCACGCCGTTGTTAGGATCAACACCGAGCTGTTCAAATACATCATGGTGCTTGTCAAAGGCCGCCTTATAAAATGCCAATACACCATGACCAAACAAAATTGGGTCAGAGACTTTCATCATGGTCGCTTTAAGGTGGTAGGAAAAAAGTACACCCTGGGCTTTCGCATCCTGGATTTGTGCCTGAAGGAATGATTGCAGCGCTTTCTTGCTAATAAACGCACCATCAACCACCTCGCCGGCTTGAACTTTAACCTGACCGAGGGTCTCACCTTCGAACGTAATACTTAGAGTCTGGTCGGAATCGACAACAACGGCTTGTTCACTACCGTAGAAATCGCCAGCTTCCATGTGCGACACGTGGGACTTGGACTCAGTTGACCAGGCACCCATCGAGTGCGGATGTTTCTGGGCATATTCTTTTACAGCCTTCGCTGCGCGGCGGTCAGAGTTTCCTTCCCGCAATACCGGGTTAACGGCGCTCCCTTTTACCTTTTCGTAACGGGCTTTGATGGCTTTCTCTTCGTCGTTTTTTGGCTCTTCGGGGTAATCAGGAAGGGCATAACCTTTTGTTTGGAGCTCTTTAATCACAGCATGTAGCTGAGGATTGGACGCGGAAATATTCGGTAGTTTGATGATATTCGCGCTAGGATCTTGAGTCAGTTTACCCAGCTCAGCCAGATGATCGGGAATTCGCTGGTCTTCTGACAGGAATTCCGGAAAGGTTGCAATGATTCGCCCCGCAAGGGAAATGTCACGGGTTTCCACTGCAATACCAGCAGTGTCAGTAAAAGCTTTGATAATCGGGAGCAACGAATAGGTAGCTAAGCGAGGGGCTTCATCTGTATCCGTGTAAATAATCTTCGGACTATTGGTCATATCTGGGTCTCATCTGGAGTATCTTTTGGATACGGTAATCACAATTTGTGCCGCTCTGGTTGGAGCAGACAAGCGCCGTATTATGGACTAAAAAGCCTTGTCTTGCTTGTTTCCCATAGAGCCAGATTGGCCATAGCCAATGTTAACCAATATTTAACATAACGTTTTTAGAGCTCGGAGCGCAGGAGTAAGGTCCAGGGGCGTGGGGCATGCCAACGGAACGCTAGCCCAATTCGACGCTGATGCCATCTATTAATGCATCCTCGTAGTGCAATATTAAACGCTGTACCGAACGAGCCGCCTGTGGCCATTAAGTCTGGCGACTGTTCATCCGGTGAAACTTGAAACAAGCTCTGGATTCGTACAACGTTTAACTATGTCAATCTCCATTGAGCGCCAAACAGACCTGATCAGGTTAACCGTGACCGGCGCCGTCACGACTGAAGATCTGTATCAGGGCGTTGATGCCATTTATGAACCAACCCCCGACCAGCCAAAACCTCCGAAAATGGTGCTGTGGGACTTGACCGACTCCCAGCCACCTCCAGCCGGCGACGCCGCAGCGCAACTCAGAGACTTTTCGATTTATGCAGCTGAGCGAGGACAATTTCGAACGGATAGTCGGGTGGCGGTACTAAGCCCCAACCAGGTTCAATTTGGTATGGCTCGAATGTCCGCCTCACTGGCGGAGCTGAATCAGGCCGCCTACTCCATGGGGATTTTTCGAGATATTGAATCGGCAATGGCCTGGTTAAAAGAAGGCGAGTAGAACCTCCCGGAAATTCAGGTGGATTTCTCCCATTTACAC
>TARA_R110002072_G_scaffold23914_1_pt1 | contig 18880 bp, 18 predicted proteins | sample TARA_R110002072 | Tara Oceans TARA_R110002072 (sample SAMEA4397118) | marine metagenome | biome: Polar Biome; feature: [SRF] surface water layer (ENVO:00010504); material: water (ENVO:00002006), including particulate matter (ENVO:01000060) such as... | depth 5 m | reverse complement strand
GAAAACATATGGAAATTTTTGGATGGTTTTTTCCAAAAGAAATAAAAAACTGGTGCTGTGATGATTGGTATAATATGGTATATCATCCAAAATATTTATATCCATTGGGTAATCATTTTGCAGTAAATATGGGCGGAAATCCACGATATGAAATTCATAATGATAAAAAATTTAATGGAGGAGGAAATCAAATGATTTTTTCAATGAATGTTCAAAAATTACGTGCATCAACTCAAGAATTAGCCAATAAACACAAAAAATTAATAGAAAAATATATAAATATTAAATAAACATTATTAATTTAAATATAATTAATAATATTATTATTATGATTGTTAATGATAAAAAATTTGTAACAGAAGATTATTTTGTAAATTGGATAAAAGATAATGGAGGAGTATTGCATACGCGTAAATTTTCAAATATTCAAACTACTAATTTATCACAGTGTAAACCATTTACATTTGTTTGCTTAACAGGATACACTACTATTGTGCATCATTTTTTTACAAATATTATACATAATTTTAAAAATAAAATTATATTAATAACATTAGAAAGTGATGGATTTACGATGAAAGATGAATATTTAAATAATTCAATTTTACATCATTGGTTCACATGGAATAAACAATATGATCATCCAAAATTATCATGTATTCCAATTGGTTTAAATCATGATAGACATTTAGATTCATTATTAAAAAGCTTATCAAAAAATAATTATAAATCAAAAGAAAAAACCAAATTGTTTGCAGTTAATTTATCAGTTTCTTCTAATCCAGATAGAATAAAACTTATAGAAATTGCTAAAACAAAATGGAGTTTATATTGCACTTTTATAGAAAATATACCATTTTCTAATACATATTATAGACAATCTAATATCGAAGGCAGAATTAAAATAGATGTGACTAATAGTAAGTGTTATGATATATTATCTGAATATAAATTTATATTATCACCACCAGGAGCAGGTATAGATTGTCATAGAACATGGGAAGCTTTATATAGTGGTACAATTCCAATTATTATATCATCATCTATCAATGAAATATATACAGATATGCCTGTATTAATTGTAAATGATTGGAATGAAATTACCGAAAAATTGTTAAAAGTAAAATATAATGAAATTCAACAAAAATTGAGAAATAAGGAATATAATATGGATAAATTATATTTTAATTATTGGAGAGATTTGATAGATAAAAGTATAAATAGAGAACAAAATATTTTATTGGATATAAATTATTCTTTAAAAAAGGATAATCATAATATTCATTTTATTACATATGGAAATCATAAATTTGAATTATCAAAAAAACGATTACTAAAAGAAGCAGAACACTTTGGTGAATTTAAAACTATTACTGGATATGGACCAATAGATTTACCGCGTGATTTTATAATCAAACATAAAGAAATATTGTCGTTATCACGTGGTGGAGGATATTGGATTTGGAGACCTATAATATTACTTAAGAAGTTAGAAACTATGAATAATGGAGAATTTTTGGTATTTTTGGATGCAGGATGTAAATTGAATCAGATGGGAAAAGCGCGTTTTCATGAATATATAAGAATGTTAGATGATAGTGAATATGGTATAATGTCTTTTCAAATGAGTGGAAATAATGGACCAGGTGGATTAGAGCGAGAGAAAATATGGACAAACGCACAGATATTTAAATATTTAAATGTAGATTTAAATAGTGATCATGCAAAATCAGGGCAATATTTGGGTGGTATATTAGTTATGAAAAAAAATGAGCATTTATTAAAGATTATAAAATTTTTAATAAAAGCATTAGAAGATAACCCATTAATGTTTACAGATCATTATAATATAAATAATAGTGTACAACATGCAGAGTTTAAAGAAAATAGACATGAACAAAGTTTATTTAGTTTATTAAGAAAAATATATGGTTCGGTTGTTATAGATGGCGACGAAAGTTGGATGATACCATTTGGTAAAGGAGAATCATTAAAATATCCATTTTGGGCCTCCAGAATAAAGGGGTAATTTAAAAAACTATATTATTAAAATATATTAAATATATTACACCAAATATATTTATATATGACAAAAATACACTTATTATTTAGTGGACCAATCCGTCCAAATATAGATTGTGTTAAATATGTATTAACTAATTATATTGACCAGTTTAACAAATATGAAATAATAACATATTTATCGACGTGGAAAACAGATATTACATCCGAAGAAGAATTAAAATTATTATTTGATCATGTAATAATACAGGATGAACCATAAAATGAATATATTTATAATGTGATAACGGAAAGAACAATTCAACAACATCAACAGGGTGACTTGGAATCTTGGGCAGTTGGTATATATAAAATGTTTAAAGGAATTAGTAATTTGTTTGAATATATTGATAAATATAATTTAATTAAAAATGATGAAATAGCTTTAAGAATTCGATTAGATGTAATAATTGAATTAAATCAAAATATATGGGAACTAATATTTAATAATCTATTAACTAATCATAATCAATATTATGTTAATTTTGTTAGGGGCTGTGCTAATTATAGTGTTTGGTTTGGCATTACTTTATATAATAATTTAAAAAAAATTTGGTATTTCAATAATTTAAATATTTTAAATAATTATATTAAAAATAGTTATTGTAATGAAAAAATAATTGAAAATCGGTGTACAGATAATAATATAGAATCAATAAATATTAAAAATATATCATATTCCAAGCCTAATAATTATGTAGTGCGAAAATATATTAGTGATATACAACATAAGAAACATTATTATGAATAATTATAATAAATCGATAATATATCAAATATTTATATCTGTTTTATAATAAATCTATTATAAAATTATTAATTGTACTAAATTTATCATAAGGTCTTAACATATGATAATCACTATAACTATGCGATTGAATTAATGATTTTAATGTTGAATTATTGGGAAATCTATTTCTATCTAATCTTTTAAAATTAGTTATATTATCATTTAAAATAACTAGATTGTTTGTTTTATTATTCCATTTTTGTGTTTTTTCATATAAATATAATTGATCTGTTATCCAAAAAGGCATATTTTTATGACCAACATATTTAATATCATTATATAAATTTTTTATTTGTGTTCTAATATCATTTTCATATTTAATAGAAAAAATTTCACTCCAAATATTTTGATGAGCTATATTATAACATATAACCATTTCATTTTCACCAACACATTCCAATTGCCGATAACATATAAATTTATTATTATCATAATTTTTTATTGGTTCAATATAATATTCTTTATTCATAGGAACAATATCAATATCAGTAATTAAAATACCACCGTCACTTGATTCTAATAAAGCCGGATAAAATAATCTGATATTTTGAGCAATAAAAGTAGTTGTAATATTATTAATTGGTTTAAAAAGATGAATATATTCTTTATAATCTTCTAATTCTTCAATTATTTTATCTGCAATTAAAATAATATGAATTTTGATATTGGGTATTATTTTTTTCCATGTTTTTATAAAAATAGGAATGAATTTATAATACATAGGATTCATATCGGCGGCGGTTAAAACATCTGTTAAAATCATATAAATTTATTTATAATTTATATTTAAATGATTATTATAAGTTTTGAATTATTTTATATTTTTTTCAATTATCTTAATCAATTGTCTTAATATACTATTTTCATGAATATCTTCATTCCATTTTCCATGCCAATGATAACAAAATGCTCCTGGATGAAATTCTTCAAATGTAATATCTGTTTCATGATCTTTAAAAAATTTTTTAGGACCTAAACGATATGGAGTTCTTAACCAACCTGGATCAAACCAACTACATGGTAATACTAACATATCCAATGGTAAATTATATGTTAATTCTGCTTCTTGAAATCCCCACCCTCTATCATTTTTAATAATAAACTCAATTATATTTTTCATTTTTTCAGAAAATGCGTCTAAAGATATATAAATAGCACCATTTGGATAATTTTGATTTTCCCATTGATATACACATATATCATTTTCGAAATTATAAAATAAAGGATCGAAACTTCTTAAAAATAAACAATCTAAATCAAACCAACAACCACCATATTTATATAATAAAATATATCTTACTATATCAGAATAATATGATGGTCGATTATTATAAATATTTATTTTATTACAAAAAAATAAATTTTTCAATTCATCATTTATTGAAAAATATTTTATTTCTGCATATTTTTCAATTTCTTTATTATAATTATTTGGAATATTATTTTCTAACCATAGTATAATTTTATGTTTTTTATTTAATACATTAAAATAATAACACGAAAGTATTGAATACAATTGTTTATCATTTAAATTACCATTCCAATAACAATGAAATGTTACTTGTTTTTCATAATTATCTGTTATATTTTTAGCTAAAGTTATTGTTTCAGTATATTCAACATTTGGAGTTAATAATTTCATATATAATTATAAAATAATTATATAAATATATTTAAATAATTATTTTATAATTATATATGAATATTGATAAAATATATATTATTAATTTAAAACATCGTCTCGATAGAAAACAACACATGTTAAATGAATTATCACGCAATAATATAACAAATTATGAATTCTTCGAAGCAATTTGTCCTGATATTAGTGACATAATTACATGGAATAATAATTATTGTAATCATGTTTCAAATTCATTTTCAAATAAATTAAAATTTGTTAATTATCAAATTGGATGTCTTGGTTGTTTAAAAAGTCATCTTGAAGTTTGTCGTATAGCATTAAAAAATAACTATAAAAATATTCTAATTTTAGAAGATGATACTGAAATTATAGACAGTTTAAATAAACTAAATGAGTACTATGAACAAATACCTGAAAATCCCGATATGTTATATTTATGTGGTTCACATTTGGGAGAAAAAACTAAAATTTCAAATAACATTATTAAAGTAAGCGGAACTCATACTACAGGTTCATATATTATAAATAATAAAACAATGAAATATTTAGTAGATAATATTACAGGATACAATAAAGAAATAGATGTATTTTATGCTGAAATTATTCAAAATAAATTTAATTGTTATTGTGTTATTCCGCATTTAGCAAAGCAAATGGATGGATATTCTGATATTCAACAAACAAATGTTCATTATAAACTAAATGTGTAAAAGTATTGATTAAATATATTATAATATATATTTATTTAAAAAATATTGATTATATAAATATATAATCATGAATATTAATTTTGATTTTTCTAAAGAAATGGTATTAGGAAAAAAACATATAAAAAAACTTCATTATAATCCTAATGATTATAAATTTATTAAATTAGTTTCTGATTTATTTGAAACTGAATTAAGTAATCTTCATAAAAAAGCAGAAAATACATATGAATTATTTACTACTGTCGGAAAAGATAGCAATACAGAATTTCATAATAAATTTTATGATCATTTAAATAATAATTGGCAAGAAATAAAAGATGAATATTCTAAATTTATTAAAGAAGTAATATTGCCTTTTCTAGACTTAGAAGAAGCCTTAGTTCAAAAATTTCCATGTTTTAGAGTTCAATTACCAAATAATAAAGCTGTAGTAGTTAATCATTATGACTCTGATAGTTTACATCAACACCCAACCGGAGAAATAAATTTTATTTATGCTTTAACAAATATGTATGATACAAATAGTGTATTTGTTGAAAATATGCCTTTACTCGAAGAATATCAACAAATTACACTTAATGCAGGAGAGACTATTTGTTTTAATGGAAATAAATGTAAACATCATAATAAAATAAATAAAACAGGTAAAACACGTGTTAGTTGGGATTTCAGAGTTTTACCATTAAATTATTATAAAGAAAATAATAATGGAATCAGTCCTTCTACTAATCAAAAATATATAGAGGGTAGTTATTATGAGAGATATACATTAAAAGAAACTAAACCATATATTGCGAGAGATATATGGGATAAAGAAAAAGAAAACTTTAATAGTATTATGAAAAAATATAATGTTAATGATGCTTGGGGTGTTGTAGATATATTTGAAAAAACAATCGCTGCTTATGCAGGTAGTAAATATGCTGTAAGTGTTGATAATTGCACTGATGGTTTATTTTTATGTTTAAAATACTTAAATGCGAAAGAAACAATAATTTTACCCTCTAAAACTTGGATTTCGGTTCCTTGTACTATTATTCATGCCGGATGTAAAATTCAATTTGAAGATAGAGAATGGTCTGGAGCATATCAACTTAAACCTTATCCTATTTATGATGGTGCTGTTAGAATGAAAAAAGGAATGTATAAACCTAATACATTTCATTGTCTATCTTTTCATATTAGAAAACATATTCCTATTGGTAAAGGGGGAATGATTTTAACAGATGATAAAGATGCATATGATTGGTTTAGAACTGTTCGCTATGAAGGAAGAACTATGGGTCCAGATGGTATTAATTATTTATTATATAAAGAAGACCCTATTAATTCAATGGGATGGAATATGTATATGACACCTGAACAAGCAGCGCGAGGATTAGAACTATTTGAAAAATTGGGTGATGATAATCCAGATCAAGAAAGTTCAGGTACTTGTAAAGATCTAAGTAAATTAACTATTTATGGGTCAATGAAAGAACAAAATGAAACACCATATTATTCATATGATTTTTGGTTTAATAATATTGAACATGATTCTTGGGATCAAGGTGGAGAGAAATATTATGTTAATACATTTTATGAAAATATAATTATGAAATTAGAAGATATTCCAAAAGAAGGTAAAATTCTAATATTAGGAACTCACAATTGTTATACTTTTGATAAATTATGTAAACATTTTGGATATGATAGATGTATTGGTTATGATTTACATAATCCTAATAATCATCCAAATGTAGTAATTAAAGATTGTATGGAACTAACTGACGAAGATAAAATGGATATCGCTTTCTGTCATAATGATCTTGGTAATTATGCTACTACACCAAAATTAAAAGAACACGCTCAAAAATGGGCGGCTAAGAATTTAGTTAATGGTGGATATTTCTTATGTAACAATAATTTTAACAGAGCAAAAGTTAAAAATATTGAAATTATGGAAGAAAATAATTGTACCAATACACAATTGATTGATTTACAAACAAAATATGATTTATTTAATTTACCATTTGAGAGAATTGAAGGATATATGTTAAGTAAAAAAAAATAATAATATATATATTTAATAAATATTAACTTAAAAATATTTTAAACATTATTTTTATAATGAAACGTATTGAAGTATATTACGATGGGACCAATATTAAAAACTTTTGTGGAACTAATGTTTCTGGATTTACAACTAATATTTCATTTTTAAAAGCTGCTGGAATTACTGATTATGGTGCCTTTATTAAAGATACATTAACTTATACGACAGGACGTCCCGTATCATTTCAATTATATGATAATAGTGATGATGATATTGAAGTAACAGCAAGAAAAATTTGTTCATATGATCCACTGTCTATATTTGTAAAAATTCCTATTATTAAAACAAATGAAGAATCTAATAGTAATGTGATTAAAAAACTTCATAATGATAATTTAAATATTAATGTCACTGCTATTTTTACCAAAGAACAAGTTGATTCTGTTAAAGATTGTTTTGGTACTACAACTCCTGTTATTATTTCTATTTTTGGAGGAAGAATTAATGATTCAGGATTAGATTGCTCTGATGTTGTTAAACATGCTGTTAATACATTTAAAGATTATCCAAATATAAAAATTCTTTGGGCGGCATGTAGAACAGTTTACAATATGTTTGAAGCAGAAAATCAGGGAGCACATATTGTCACTGTTCCGGATTCTGTATTATCTAGAATGAATAGAATAGGTGATGATACGTATGAAGCCAGTGTAAAAACTGTTAAACAATTTTATCAAGATGGAATTGATGGAAATATTAAATTCCTATAAATAAACTTAAATATAAAAATATTAAATTTATTATATGGAGCCACAAGTATATAATAAATTATATCAAATATTAATTAATATATCTTATGAAAAACAAGATCATTGGGATGTATTTGATAAAACATTTTACGAGAAAATTAAATATATTGAAAATCTAAATAATTTTAGAAATAATGGTATTAGTAATATGCTTGAAACTGGATTACCATCTCAAGAAAGATTTGAACTTATAAGTGAAAACAAAAATTATAATACTGATTATAATGATGATGAAAAAATAGATATTATCTCAAGATATGAAGAACTAAAAATACTAATTGGTAATAATTTTAATAAATACTCATTTAATAATAATGTGGGTCATCCCAGACATTTATTACACGAAAATAGATTATTAAATTTTGATGATTTATATCATATTTATGCTATATGGCAAATTGATAGATATATAGATAATACTAATGCTAACTGCAATATTGTAGTAGAAATTGGTGGAGGATACGGAAATTTTGCTCATAAATTTAAAGAAATACGGAAAAATTCTAAATATGTTATAATCGACTTACCTGAAGTTTTATTATTACAACATTTTTATTTAATGAAAATGAACCCTGATTATAAAATAATTAACCTTATAGACCAATCTATAGAAATTGATGTTAATAATGATGATTATGATTTATTATTATTACCATTCAATATTTATCATAAATATTGTTTTAATTGTGATATTGTAATAAATAAACGTTCACTTGGAGAGATGCCTAAAAATGTTTTAGAAAATTATTTTTCTTGGATTCAAAAAAATATAAATTTGTCTGGCTTATTTTATATTGTTAATAGGTATGCTTTTACTAAATCAAATGATAAAAATAAAATACGTGATTATCCATTTGATTTTTACTGGAATATAATATTATCTAAACCACAATGGTTACAAAGTCATTTACATGAATTTATTTTGCAAAGAACACAAAGTTTTAATCAATCACTCAATTTATTATTGAAATCTTTTCCATTATCTACACCTCCTCCTGGACCAATTATGAAAGATAATATATTAAAACAAAGTGACTGGATTAAATTTCAAAATATTAATTAATACTAATTATTTTTAATGCTACGGATGTTTTATTTGGAATATGATCTTTGGAACCATTTAAATTAACTATACCATCCATACCAATATATTCATATTCAATATTATTTTCATTTATAAATTCATACCAGGCTCTTAACTCTCCTTTTTCTCCATCAAATCCTTTATAATTTACTAATTCATCAAATATAATTATACATCCTGGTTTTAAATTATTTTTTAAAGCATTTAATGTAAATATTGCAGAACTATATAAGTCTGAATCTATATGTAAAAAAGATATTTTTTTGTCTATATTTGTCTGAATAAAAGGATATATAGTTTCATTAAACCATCCTTTTATTAAAACTACATTCTCTCTAACTTGTGGTAAATTATTTAATTTAAATTCTCCTTTGTTATGATTTTCACGCCAATCTTCGGGTAAACCATCAAAACTATCAAATCCATAAATTAATTGATTAGTAAATGTTGATATATAATTTATACTTTTTCCTTGAAAAACACCAAACTCTAACCATAATTCATTTTCTAATTTTTCTATTTTTAAATTTTCAAAAACATATTTTAATGGTGTAGTAGGATAATTTAATGACAAATTAGGAATCATTAATTTATTTATGAATTCATCAGGAACATACATTTCTATTTTAGGTATTAAATTTTCATTTGAATATTTTAATAATGCCATTACTTCATTATAAAAATGATTACCCGTATTGTAATTATGCATAATTTCATCTATTGTAACTCCATAATATTTTTTTTCTTCAACATAATCTTTATTTTTTTCCCAAGTTTCATCTAATAGCCATAAAGGATTTAAGTCATTGTTAACTAACCACTCTGATACTTTATTATAATCACCAGCATGTTCTGTTTCTTTGGATTTTAAGAAAAAAACTTCATTTCTTTCCTCTTTCATTCTAATTAAATTTAATAATTCTTTATCAAATGATAAATAATCAGTTGGTTGAGATTTAGAGTCTTCTATTTCTTCTTCAGTTTTAGGAAATAACCAATGTCTCTTTGAACCAAAAAAAAATAAAGAATTATTTAATATATCTTCTGGAACATTTTTCCAAAACTTATGCAACTTACTTGCTGAAATAAATATATATCTTTCCATATATATTTATTTTACTTGTAATCTTTAAATCTTTAAATCTTTAAATTTATAATAGCTTATTTAACCATACAACCGCCATTATTATTGCAAAAATACCATGTTCTTCACTAATTTTACGTCTAAATTGAACAAAACGTATAAAATATGTTGCCATAAAAAATATTCCTTTTTTAAATATTACTTTCTTATCATTTACTTCCATTATTTTACAAAATAAATTACAAATCGTATCGAAATCACTATTTTCACAATCAAAATATTTATTAACACATTTAATATTATCAATTGTTTTATCATAAACTACTACTTTTAAATCATTCCATTCTTTATAATTTGAAACAATAGATTGAAAAATTTTACCCAAATCAAAATAACAACTATCAACATATCTACTTCCCTCCATATCAATTAATTTTATATCTTCATTTTTTTCATTATATAAAATATTTTCTAATGTTAAATCTCCATGAATAGGATTTATCCATTCACTATTAAAATTATGTATATTTAATAAGTTAAAGATTTTTCTTAATCCATAATATGATTTATCATTTATTTTTACTGTGTCTGTATTTATTAAATAACTCATTACATCACATTCTTTCTCAAATTCTTTTAATTTTGGATATATCTTTGTATTAAAAAAATCTTCTATAAAATCTGTACTATTATTTCTTTTTTTATAACAATAAATATTACTTGATAATCTCTCTAATAATGTATGTAAAACTTTATGTTGTATTCCTATATTATATTCATCTAATTGTTTATGACTTGATAAATACTCTAAATCTAAATAATAATCATATAATGTATCACATTCGTTAAGTATTTTTGGAACTAAATTTGTATCATAATATCTGAATCTTTTCAAATCTTCACATTGTCTTTTTAATCTCTCGCAATGTTCTAATGTTTTTGGAAATTTTTTTATATATTTTCTTACAAAAGTTGTATTCTCTTTTTTTAATAAATATGTACTACTAAATGAATTTCCTTTAAAAATCTTAAGTATATTAATTTTATAATTATCTGATTCGCAACAATTTAAATTATCAATACCATCATCTCTTGTTAAATTAAAAGCCACTGCTTGTTTTACAAATATATTAGAAGGTTTTATATCATTAATTAAATATCTAGGACCAGGATTTAAACCCATTACTATTTCATCATAAACTATATCTAATTCTTTTAATAATCTTGTAAAACTATCATATGATTCTTTAGGTCTTGCAGTCACCAAAATTATCATTTTATTTTCATCTTTCCATCTTTTTAATTTTGATACACAATCTCCCAATAATATATTATCTTCTAAATTATCATTTGAATGTGGATTATGTTTTAATAATACACCATCTACATCACATAAAATTGTCTCATATTTTCTTCTTTGATTAATACAATTTTCTACCATTTCTGGTGTTCCGAAAAAATAAGCATTCTTTATAAATTCAAATTTAATATTTAATTCTTTGTGTTGTTCTTGTAAAAAATCTGAAATATTTAAATAATTTTCATTTTTTGTTAATAAATCTGGATTTTTTATATAATAACATCCAATTAATCCATTAACTGTTTTGTCTAATTCAGGTTTAACATATTCTTTTTCACAAAATCTTATTATTTTATTCGTATTTTTTTCTAAAATTACCTTTCCCCAATTTTGATGTTCATTGTCATCTATTTTCCAAATAGGAATTAATATATCTGGACTTTCATTATTTAATAAATATTTTATAATTGGTTCTATATTTATATGATGATCACAATCACATAATATCATATTTGTAAATTTTTGTTCATATTTATATTTATTTATATGTGAATAATAAGCAAAAATATTATAAACAGACTGATATAAACCACTCGTTTTTTCCGGTAGACTAAAAACATTTATTTTAGAACTGTATTTTGAAAATAAGTTTGTTTTTAATTTATTTTCAATTCCATATTTTTCTTCTTGTTCTTTTGTTACTACAAAATTATAACTCTCAATAACATCATCATACTTTAAAAATGATGATAAACAATGTTCTAAAAATGTTTTATTATCTAACTTTATAAATGGTTTAAAATTATAATTAAATCGAGAAGATTCTCCGGCCATTGGAATAATTATATTAAATCTCATTTAAATATAATAAAATTAATATATTTAAATATTTATTTAAATTATTATATTAAGAAAATTTACTAATATATAATAAATTATGAAAATTGCGTTATGTTTTTATGGATTATGTGATAATGTCAATTATGAAAATAATTATATAGAATTTAAAAAATCATTTGAATCAATTAAAGAAAATATTATTCAAAATAATAAATGTGATATTTTTATTGATACAATTACTCAAATCGATACTACAGAAAATGATTTATTACAATTTTTTAACCCCAAAGCTTATACTATTGATAAAAAAATTAGATACTTTGATAACAATAAAAATTTTTTAAATATATATAAAAAAATTAATATAGCTGCTGGAAGATGGTATTCACAAAAAAATGTTATTAAATTAAAAAGTGATTATGAAATTAAAAATAACTTCAAATATGACGTTACTTTTTTAACCAGATTTGATTGTACATATTTTACAAAATTTAATTTTAATGAATTAAATTTGAATAAATTATATTTTGGTGGCTGGGAAATATATGAAGATCCTAACTTAGATTATTTAAAAACTGGAATTGATGATTTATGGTTCTTTGGCAATTCAGAAATTATGTATAAATTCTCTCTATTATTTGATGATTTTACACAATTAGTTAAAAAAATTAATCATACCAGTAATCATTTATTGGCTATCAATTATATAAAACAATATAATATTCCATATCAAAGTATTAAAAATCATAAAAAAGATTACAATATAACAAGACGATTATAAGTTAAATATATATTTATATTTTTAAATTATAATATGAAAAATATTGTTGTTATGTGCTTTAATGAAACATCATCTGATGGAAATGAAAATTATAGTATTTCTGGAATTACACAAATTGAAAGTATATTAAGGTTCTCATATGAAACTATTGATGCAATTATTATTTATGATTTAGGTTTAAAAGAAGATACTATTAAACTTTTAAATTGTTACCCTAAAGTTTATGTTAAAGATATACCTAAAAACTATAAAGATAATTATCCACATATATTATATCCTAAACATTATGCTTGGAAATATCTTATTACTGATTTAGCTTCTGAATACGGTGAAAATATATTATATGTTGACTCTGGTGTTATTTTATTTACTAACTTAGTTAATGTATTTAAACATATTCAAAAATATAATTTCTTTATAAGTACTCCTTGGAATTGTAAAACATGCGAAAAAGAATATACCGAAAAACATATTAAATCTCGTTGTGGAAGAAATCTTAATAATAATTCAGCAAGAATTAGTGATTTATTTATAAATAAAGTTTTTTTTAATGAACAAGAAAAAGACTTACCTCATGCTATGGGCGCATTTACTGGTTATGTTAAAAATACAAATTTTCATAATATAGTAATAAAAAAAGCTAAAGAATTAATGCTTGATCCTGAAATTGGTAAATCCAATTTTAAAGTTCATATGCATGATCAATCTATTATTTCAATATTAACTCATAGAGCCGGTATCAAAATGTTAGATTTTGATATTATAGATAATAATATGAATAATATGGGAAAAAATGTACAAGCCAGAATGATATATAATAATGGAGAATTATTACTCGCTGGATGGAGACAACATGGACAATTTTGTACTAAAATATTAAATAAATTTTATGATTCATATAAACCTGCATTATATGATAATAATTGTAATATACCGGAACTTAATGCTGTAATTTTAAATAATATTAATACTGACAATATTAATAAAATGTCTGAACATATAAATAAACATTCAGATATTTTTTATATATGTTTAAAAAAAAATTACAACGAATCTTTTGATACTATTCTTAAACCGAATTTAAGGTTGATTATTGATGCCAATGAATATAACAATAATTGTGTTGAACTAATGAAATTATCTATTAATAAATATGAAACTATTCATAATATTAAATATAAAAATATTAATTATATTAATAACGAATAATAATAATTTTATTTTTACTGATTTACTCTTCTACCACAAGGACCCATCTTTCCTTCTATCCCTATAGGATTCATTCTTAAAAAATTATTATATTTTGGTAGTATACCCTCTAAACATTTTCCCTCTAATAATTCATCTTTCATTGGTAATATATTATCCAAAAAGTTTTTATAATTTTTTTTATCTATTTTAAATAAAGTTGTATTTATACTAACATTACAACCACTACTTACATTATCATCACGCAAAAAATTTTTAAAATTAAAATTACCGTTTATTCTATATCTACCTGAAACTTTTATAATCATATTATATATTGATAAATCTATTGAACATAAAAATTTATACATCGTATATATCTCTCCCCAACCCTTATATAAACCTTCTACCTTTTCTCTAATATCTAAATTATCATAATAATTTATATACAAATCTGTATTATCTTTTAAATATTGTTCATAATTATCTATATTATTACTACATTCTAATATAACTATATAATTATTTGGTATATTCTGTTTTACACTTTTTATTGTTTCTTTCATTTGTTCAAATCTTTCTACGGGTGAAAATTGACTTCTTGGAAAATCTTTTGGGTGATTATTATCTGTATAACATAATTTTTTATTTATTGGTCTTATTACACTTGGTATAATCACTAAATTTTTCATATTATATATATAATTAAATATTTATTATATTATAACTATATATATATTATTTTTGTAAAATTATTAACTAATAATTATCATATATATATACATGATAAATCAAGTTAATTTTATTCTATTTATTTTATAAAATGACGAATAACTTGAACCGGTATTTTCATTACAAATAAAATTTATTTTATTTATTTGCTCTAAATAAGGTCTAATTTTATGCAAACTACCAAATTTATTTATTTTTAATATATGTATAAAATATTCTAAGTTTCTAAAAGGAAATATGTATAAATTATCACACAAACTATATTTGTCTTCCATTTGGGATATTATATTTATTTTATCTAAATCTATTTCACAACTATCAAAATCCATTTTAAATATTAAATCCATTCTTGATAAAACTATATTTTTATATCTTATATTATTATCTTTCGCATAATTTAAACATAATTCTAAACCTTTAATCGGTTTAATAATTCTTTGTAAACTCGAACATGGACCCCAAATTTCATTTTTAAAATCTTTAATATTCATAGTATCTATCTTATAAAATTTAAATGAATTTATATCTCCTTTTTCACTATCCGCCTTCTTTATACTTAAATCTAATTTTGGTTTATCTGTTAATGTATTTTTATTATTATTATTCCATTCATGTTGTCTTAATGCTGCATGCATTCCATCTTCATCGTCTATAAATATATGATCTTTTGGTTTATAATCTTTTAATAATTGCTCTGACATAGTCGATGGGTTTGTTGCTATAAATACATCTATTGTATAACCTTTTTCTCTAAAATAATTAAATAAATATTGTTTATAGTTTTCAATTGATTCTCGATAATCTACTCTTATCTCATTTATATTATTTGGTATTGATGCATGTCTGTAATTCTCACAATAAGATAATCCTGTTAATACTATAGCTACTTTATCTGACATATATATAATATTATATATTCATTTAATATTATATATTAAATGAATATATAATATTAAATATATTAATGACAATTATTATATGTAAAGTTCAATCTGGTATGTGCAATAGATTGATGCCATTTATTACTAGTTATAGAGTTGCTATGAATTTAAATTTACAATACTTTTTAAATTGGGATCATGAATGTAGAGATACAGATTATTCTTATGAAGGCGAAAAAACTACATATAATCATATGTTTTATAATATTGATAATGTAAATTATATTGATGATCATGAAATACAATCTTTAATGGCTAATAAAAAAACTCTCGTTGTTAAATATTTAGAAAGTAATTTATATAATGTTTCTATAGAAGATTTATTAAAAAATGATGTTGTTTTTTTTAATAATTATGTTCATCCTATTTTTATAAAAGAAGATAATGTTATTATTAATAATTATAGTAATATTTCTTGGGTATTAGATAAAACTAATTACTATAAAGATCTTCAAAAATATTTTAATTTTTTGAAACCAATTAATACTATTCAAGAAAAAATTGATGAAGTATTACTTAAATTTCCTGAAAATAAAGACAATATTATTGGATTTCATATTAGACATTGGCCTAGTAATTGGTTAAATAATGATTTATCCAAAAAATTAGTAGAAGGTAATTTTGAAAAAAGAATTCAGATTATGGATAATGCTATTAAAAATAATCCATTTATCAAATTTTTTATTTCTACTACAGATATTAATATTATTAATGAACTCATTGATAAATATAAAGAAAGAATTATATATTTTGAAAATAGATTTGGCTATAAACAAGACGATAAATATTATACAAACAATCAAAACAAATCAAAAGGTAATATATATAAAAATATTAATGGTGTAGTTGATTTATTTTTATTAGGTTCTTGTAATTTAATAATAGGAGATGTAGCTAGTTCATATTCACTATGTGCTCCGTTATTAAACATTAATTGCACTTATAGACAAATTAAAGAATTAAAATATTAATATTTTAACTATCATTATAACTATCATTATAACTTAAATAAACTTTATAACTTATAATTATTAATGACTTATTATTCTCAATGGAAACAAGATGAATACATTTTTAATAATTTTTTTAAAGATAAAAAAGAACCCGGATTTTTTTTAGAAATTGGTGCAGATGATGGGGTTAGATTTAGTAATTGTAAATTTTTTGAAGAAACACTTAATTGGAATGGTATAGCTATCGAAGCTAGAAAAGAAGCTTATCAAAAATTAATAACTAATAGAAAATGTAATTGTATACATAGCATTTTATCTGACGTTGAAGAAAATACTAATTTCCTAGACATTAAAGGTTATGGATTAGGTTTATCTGGATTAATTAATAAATATGACTCCCGACATGTTAATCGTATTAAACAAGAAATTAAAGATCCAAATAATAAAGGAAGTGAAATTATTAATGTACAAACTGAAAAATTAAATAATTTACTTGATAAATATGATATTAAAAATATTGACTTTTTATCAATTGATACAGAAGGTAGTGAACTTGCTATTCTTAAAACTATAGATTTTAATAAATATAATATTGATGTAATTACAATTGAAGATAATTATCAATCTAATGAGCTTATGGCGTTTTTTATTAATCGTAATTACTCATTTGTAAAACAAATAGAATGCGATAAAATTTTTAAAAAAAATACTATTTAAATGAAGAATAATATATATTTATATATGAGTTGGGAAGAAAGAATAAAATTAACATCTAGTTGTAAAGATTGTAAAAATATACCTAAACATAAAAATGCTGGAAAAGTATGCATCGAAAATAATCAAAAAATACAATATATGTTTAATGGTATTAAAATACATTATGATTGTTATCATAGTCCATACATAAATGATATTATTACTAATTTGAAAGGTCATCATGAACCACAAGAAGAATTGTGTTTTTATTATGTGTTAAAATTATTAGACAATGATGCTAATATGTTAGAACTTGGATGTGCTTGGGCTTACTATTCTATGTGGTTTAAAAATACTATTACAAATGGCACTAATATATGTATTGAACCTAATATAGATAAATTAAATAAAGGTATTGAAAATATAAAATTAAATAATCTTGATTTTAATAAATTTGTATTAATTAATGGTTATATTGGTAGTAAATATATTCAAAATGACGTATTTACTGATTGGGACAATACCAAAATGAATATACCACAATATAATATTGAAAAAATTATTACAGAAAATAATGATATATTCATAGATGTTCTTCATTCTGATATTCAGGGAGCAGAAAATAATATGTTATTGGGTTCTATTAATGTTTTAAATAAAATAGGGTTTTTTATTTTATCAACACATGGAAATTTACATATACCTTGTATGAATTTTCTTATTTCTAATAATTTTACTATATTAGTAGAACATAGTATTGAACAATCTGTTTCTTCTGATGGTTTGATTATTGCTGTTAATAATCTACATATTAAAAAATATGAAAAAAATATAAATACAAATATTCAAGAATATTTTAATACTAATTGTCTTATTACTAAATAATAATTATATATCTAATGTTTTATCTATTACACTCCAAATATTATATTTATTTAATATTAAATCTCTCGCTTCTTTTAACGCCAATATATTTTTTTCAGTTATAGGTTTATTTATAATTGTTTTTATTTTTTCTATACAATCATCTTCATTTATATTTACTTCATAATAACTATCTTTTGGAAAATATTTTCCAATATTTGAACATCCATAATAAATTGGTATTGTCCAACATAAAATAGCATCTGTTATTTTCTCAGAAAAATAATTCTCTCTACTACAATTTTCTATACATAATGAATACTTATACTCTATTAAACCTTTAAATTTTGTATTTTCTGTTTTTGAC
>TARA_R110002072_G_scaffold101524_3_pt1 | contig 18881 bp, 15 predicted proteins | sample TARA_R110002072 | Tara Oceans TARA_R110002072 (sample SAMEA4397118) | marine metagenome | biome: Polar Biome; feature: [SRF] surface water layer (ENVO:00010504); material: water (ENVO:00002006), including particulate matter (ENVO:01000060) such as... | depth 5 m | reverse complement strand
CGGCAACAAAGTCGTCATCGAGGAACAGAACCTCGCCTATCGCGCCCTCACGGAGAACGCGCTCGAGTCGCGTGCGACGCGCGACTCCTTCGCCACCTCGGTGCTGTGGGCCGGCGACATCGAGGTCGAGAACTCCGGCGGGCACGTCCTGCTCGACATCACGTCGTTCCTCGTGCGTGACGCGCACGGAACCGCGGACTCCCTGAAGCGCAGCGGCGGTCAATGGAGCCTCGATGTCGATCGCAGCGCGGTCGACACGAACGCAACCCTCGCCTTCCCGAACAACCTCGAGTTCGAGGCGCTCCTGACCTTCAGCGGCAGCGACGCGAGCCGCGACATCCGCAGCACCTCGCCGGACGCCAGCAGCGTCAGTCTGGTCCAGCACCACTCGCTGATCGCGTTGCCGCCCGAAGGCTACGCACCCCGCACGTTCCATCCGCGCAGCGGCGGGTTCTCGCTCGACTTCCAGGACTACGCGGCGGACCTCGACGAGCCCATCGACGTCTCCTGGGTCGTACGCCACCGACTCGAGAAGACCGATCCGACCCAAGCACGCAGCCCGGTCGTCGAACCGATCGTCTACTACGTCGACTCCGGAGCGCCCGAACCGATCCGCTCGGCGTTGATCGAAGGCGCCAGCTGGTGGAACCAAGCGTTCGAGGCCGCTGGCTTCCAAGACGCGTTCGTCGTCAAGGTGTTGCCCGAAGGCGTGCATCCGCTCGACGTGCGCTACAACGTGATCCAGTGGGTGCACCGGTCGACGCGCGGTTGGTCCTACGGCAACTCGGTCAAGGATCCGCGCACCGGCGAGATCCTGAAAGGCCACGTCAGCCTCGGCTCGCTGCGCGTGCGCCAGGACCGCCTGCTGTTCGAGGGCCTGGCCGGTACCGCGAAGACCGGAACGGGTGCTGCGGACGATCCGATCGAGCTCGCGCTCGCTCGCATCCGTCAACTGGCCGCACACGAGGTCGGGCACACGCTCGGTCTCGCGCACAACTTCGCCGCCAGCACGTGGACCGAACGCGGCTCCGTCATGGACTACCCCGCGCCGCTGATCGGCATCACCGACGATGGCGCGCTCGACTTCTCCGACGCCTACGCGGTCGGCATCGGCGAATGGGACAAGCACTCGATCCGCTACCTCTACTCGCAGCCGAAACCGGACGTCGATGAGGTCACCCATCTGGCCTCCGTCGTGACGTCGGCCGACGAGAGCGGGTTGCGCTACCTGACCGACAGCGACGCGCGCGCGCCTGGTGCCGCGCAGCCCTACGCCAACTTGTGGGACAACGGCGCCGACCCGGTCACGGCGCTGCAGGACTCCTTGCAAGTCCGCGCGATCGCGTTGCGTGCCTTCGGACGCGACCGCATCGCCCAAGGCCGCTCTCTGACGACGCTCGAAGAAGTCCTCGCGCCGGTCTACTTCCACCATCGCTACCAGGTCGACGCCGCGGTCAAGATGATCGGGGGTCTCGACTACGCGCACCGCTTGCGTGGGGAAGCGCGCCCCGGGCCGCAAACGATTGCTCGCGAGGACCAGCTTCGCGCGCTGGACGCTTTGTTGCAGATCCTGCAGCCGGATGCACTGAAGCTGCCCGATACGATCGCCGGCGACCTCGCCCCTCGCGGTCCTGGCGCGGGGGGCAACCGCGAACTGTTCCCCAGCCGCACGTCGCCCGCCTTCGACACGGTCGGTGCCGCGGCCGCCATGGCCGACCAGGTCGTCGCCGGCTTGCTCCAGCGCGAACGCTGCGCACGACTGGTCGATGCCCGCAGCCCGGTCGCGCTCGACGAGGTGTTGTCCGCCCTGGCCGACCAGACCTTCGACACCACGCCGACGCAGGACCCTCTGGTCTCGGTCGTCCGCCACTGCGTCCTCGAAGGCCTCGTGCGTCTGGCCTCCGACGCGAGCGCATCGGCCCTGGTCCGGGAACAGGCGGAGTTCACGATCCGCCGACTGGCCGGCCGGACCACGAGCACGGTCCTCGATGGCCGCATCCAGCGGTTCCTCACTCGCCTGCAGGATCCCGCGGCCGAGATGGTCCCTGCCGACGAAGCTCCGCCCGGCAGTCCGATCGGTGCGGATCCGCTCTGCGGCTGTTCGTGCCACTTCTAGCCGCCACGGCCAGCATGAGAGTGACTCCTTACGCGGGAGTCTCACGCACGCTCTGGGTACGCCGTAGGATGAACGCACGCGGGTCACCCACCTGCGTGCGCCCGTGATGATCGAGACTCGACCTATGATGTATTCCACCCTGCGCACCTTGTTGCTCGCCCTGCTTCCCCTGGCTCTCGCCGTGCCCGCCGCCGGCCAAGGCGACGTGGCCTCCCTGAAAGCCGACATCGCCAAGGCGCGCGACGAGGTCGAGCCCGAGAAGTTCGTCGAGCTGGCGAATTTCAAGTCCAAGGCCGCCGCGGACGCCCTGGTCGAACTCTTCGGCACGATGTCCAGCATCTACATGCAGCGCGAGATCCTGCGCGCGCTCGTGATCCTGGACGGCGAGCCCGGCGCACAACAGGTCGCACTGGACCTGCTGCTGACGACGGCGACGTCCGCCAGAGCGCCCGAACTGCGGGAGTCCGCCCTGATCTGTCTCGGCGACTGCAAGACGAACGGCAAGGCGTACCTCGCCAAGATCATCCAATCCGATGCGGACAACGCGACGCGCGAGAGCGCGATGAAGCTGCACACGGCTTCGCCCGACGCGAGCGACGCCGAGTGGTACCGCTCGCTGTACACCGTCCCCAAGGACAAGGACTCGAAGTCGAAGGGGCGCAAGGACAAGGACGCCGAACCCGAGAAGGTCGTCTACAGCCTGCCGAAGGTTCGCGAGCTGGCCTTCCGCGTGATCGCTTCCGAGTTCGACGAGAAGGACATCCTGGAGCAGTTCGAGGAGGAGCCGTCCGGGCACATCCGCTCGGCGATGCTCGAAGTGCTCGCGCAACGTGACAGCACCAAGGTCGCGAAGCTCGCGTGGGACGTGCTCGAGGACATCAACATGCCCGGCTACCTGCGCAAGACGGCGGCGTCCGTGCTGGTCGGGATCGAAGGTCCGAAGGTCGCCAAGAACTTCATCAAGATCGGCCAGAAGGTCGTGACCCCGATCGACGTGCGGCACGAACTCGCGCGGCTGCTGGCCGAGCTCAAGGACGAGGACGTCGACTCCGCCACCAACAAGCTGATCGCCAAAGGCAAGAACCACGAGAAGATCTTCGCGCTGCTGGCCACGCGCTATCAGGCCGACGAGAAGACGCTCAAGAAGGTGCGCAAGGGCATCAAGGACAAGAGCGACGAGGTCCGCAACGAGACGATCGTGCAACTGGGCGAGCGCCGCGACACCGAAGCGCTCAAGGACCTGCGCAAGCTGATCGACAAGAAGACGCCCGAGGTGCTGCTGAGCATCACGGTCGAAGCGATCAGCAAGATCGAGAACGGCGACGAGGCCTGGATGGCCGAGTTGCAAGAATACGCTGCCCACGACTGGACCGAGGTGCGCAACGCTGCGGTCACGGAACTGGCGCGCCTGGGCAGGGACGAGGATCAACCCTTGCTGGCCGCGGCGCTCAGCCACGCCAACTGGTCCACGCGCCTCGCGGCCCTGCGTGGCATGGAAGCCTCACGCAAGGTCGAGGTCCTGGGCCCCATCATCAACCAGATGCAGAGCGAGGAAGGTCGCATGCTGCACGAGTTCGCCGACGCTCTCTGGCGGCTCACCGGCGAACCGTACCGCTTGCGCCCGAAGGCCTGGCTGGCCTGGTTCGAGGACAACGGCGCCACCGCGACGCTGATCAGCGACGAGGTCCTCAGCCAACGCGCCAAGGAGGAGGAGGATCGCCGACTCAAGCAGATCTCGCGCGCCGAATTCTTCGGCATCCGCATCCAGTCCAAGCGCGTCGTCTTCATCGTCGACATCTCGGGCTCGATGCTCGAGAGCCTGCGCTCCGAGTACGTCGATCGTCAGGGCGAGCCGCGCATCGATCGCGCCAAGAAGGAACTCAAGAAGGCCATCGAGGACCTCGAGGACGGCGCGCTCTTCAACATCATCACGTTCTCGACCGGTGTCGAGCCGTGGCTGACCGAGGGCGTCGCCGGTGCCAGCGACAAGACGCGCCAGGAGGCCAAGGACTGGATCGACCTCCGCGGCGCGCTGGGCGCGACGAACCTGTACGACGCGATCCAGATGGGTTTCGCCGACCAGGAAGCCGACACGATCATCATCCTCTCCGATGGAGAGCCGACGATGGGCGCGATCCAGGATCAGGGTGGTATCCGCGAGGCCGTCGCACGATTCAACAAGCACCGCGGCATCGAGATCCACTGCATCGCGCTCGGCGGCTCGCTACAGATCCTCGAGTGGCTCGCCGACGATCACGGCGGGCGGTACACGCACCACGATTAGGACCAGTTCGGCGCGGGATAGTGAACGGCAACCCCATGAACATCGAACGGCCCCGCCCGACTTTGCAAGTCTCGATGCCGTGGACAGCAGCTTGGCTGGGCGCCCTCGCGCTGGTCGGTTGTAGCCGCGCGCCCATCCACGTCCAGGACGGCCCCGAGCCGTTCGACGGCGGACTGCGGGACCACGTGAGTTTCCTTTGCGAGCTGGATCCGCCCCGATCCGCAGCCCACCCGGAGGCCTTGGATCGCGCCGCCGACTACATCGAGTCCCTGTTCCGCAGCGCCGGCGCGCGCGTCTCCGAACAGGCGTTCGAGGTCGACGGCCACACCTACCGCAACGTCATCGCCAGTTTCGGTCCCGAGGCCGGAGCGCGGATGATCGTCGGCGCGCACTACGACGTGTGCGGCGATCTGCCAGGTGCCGACGACAACGGCAGCGGCGTCGCGGTCCTGCTCGAGCTGGCCAAGGTCCTCGGGCGAACGCCGCCCGACAGCACGGTCGAACTCGTCGCCTTCACGCTGGAAGAGCCTCCCTACTTCGACTCCCGCGACATGGGCAGCGCGCGCCACGCCCAGGACCTGCGTGACCGCGGCGTCGATGTCGCCGGGATGATTTCCCTCGAGATGTTGGGCTTCTACTCCGGCGCCGAGGGCTCCCAGACCTTCCCCGCGCCGAGCCTCGAAGAGCGCTACGGAACCGTCGGCGACTTCCTGGCCGTCGTCGGACGTCCCCAGGACGAAGCGCTCGTTCGCTCGACCCAGGCTGCCCTCCACCGCGATGGGCTGCGCGCCGAGCCTCTCCTGGCCCCACCCTCGGTCACCGGCGTCGACTTCTCGGACCACCGCAACTACTGGGACCTGGACATGACGGCGATCATGATCACGGACACGGCGTTCTTCCGGAACCCGAACTATCACGAGGCCGGTGACACGCCGGACACGCTCGACTTCGACCGGTTGCAGCTCGCGGTGCATGGCGTCCATGACGCGATCACGGCGTGGCAGTCGTCCACCGAGCCCAGCTCGCGGTGACGGGCGACAGCTCTTGTGGAAGACGTCCTCACCCGAGGACGTTCCTCACTCGAAGGTGATCGCCAACGCAGACGAAACGGTGAATCCTGCCGGACCCCCGACCGGGTCGCGGTGCACGAATTGGAACCCGAAGGTGCTGCCAGCTTGGATCGCATGGGTCGCAGGCAAGCTGGTCGTGTCCAACGTCATCGACGTGCGACCATCCTGCCCGACCTGGCTGATACTGCCCAAGCGCAGGAACCCTGGAGCCGCCAAGCTCACGCACAACAGTCCATCCCCGACGGGCAGCGGAACGCTGGGTGTGCCCATGAGGAACATGCCGAACTCGTTCGCTGGTGCGCGGATCACGTCGATGAGCAATGCACTCGATGATGCGGATCGTGAACCGAAAGCGGAGAGGATCGAAGGGCTCCCCGTGCTAGTGGGTGCTCCCGCGCAATACGTGCGGACGTTGGGCGTGCTGGGCGCGTAGGGCGCGACATCCGTGTAGGCGACGTTCAGCGTCCCTGGAATGTTGCTGAACAACGAGTCCTGGTCCGGGTCGTAGATGCCCAGGCCGACTGCGTTCGCGGAGAGGATCCGTCCGTCCGCCATCTCGATCATGTCCTGCTCGAATCCTCCGGCCTCGATCTCCGCGAGGTACTGGCCTGTGGGACCAAACTCATGCAGCTTGAGTCCTCCGCTGGCAAGAACGTTGCCGTTCGCGCGCAGGGCCAGGCTGCTGACGAGCGTGGTGAACGAGCCTGGAGGAACGGCGCCGAAGGGACCGATGAGATTGAAGTTCAGGTCGTAGCGCTCGATCACGTCGATATTGGCCCGCGAGATCAGCAGCTCATTGCCGACCCGGAGAACGTCCTCGGCGTTGATCGGCACCGATTGCAAGACGTTGCCCGCCGTATCCACTTCGTGGATCCCGGGCGGAACACTGGACAGCACCCAAGCTCCGCTCGGCTTGGCGACAACCGTCCGAATGCCCTGCAACCCCAAGTTCGTGGACCCCAACAGGCTGCCGGTCACACGATGGAACCTCTGGATCTCATTGCTCGAGTAGGCCCAGATCTCATTCCCCACGAACGCCGCACCCCGGAGTTGGGCGAACTGGGCGGTCACGAAAGGAAAGGTCAATTCCTCGAAGACGACACCGGACGACACGTCGACGACGTGAACGGTCTTGGCTTCATCGTTCGACAGCAAGACGCGCTGGGCATTCGCAGGTGCAGTCCATCCGATGAGAAACGCGAGAGAGAGAAGAGTGGGCTTCACGGAGTGAGTGGGTAGAGGTCAAGGTCCTTCACGCCTGATGGTCCTGCGGGTCGTGCCGTTCGTGAGAACGACGTGGCCACCTCCTCATCCTATACCCAACGTTGCGGGGACCTGCGGAACCCCACGACTCGGGACCTCGGACTGTCGAACCTGGCCTGAGTGAGCATCTGGAACGGGTCTTCCATTACATGCACTCTGCGATCCCTCGCGCCTCGCTCAAGCCAGGAAGCGCGCGCCGAGTTCGGGTGGCAGCATCGGGCACAGGCCGCTGGGCTGCTGGAACACCTTCTTGCGGATGCGCGCAACCGCGTCGTAGCCGAGGTTGCGAAGGGGCCTGGGAACCAAGCGCAGCCCGCTCCCCAGCAACCTCCACAGCCCGCCGAGTCCCGACAGGATGAGGAGGACGGCCTCCGAACGGTCCGCCAATTCACCGCCCGGCCGCAGCAGGACGATGCTGTCCGGCAACGTTGCGATGCGCTCCGGGGTCAACCGGCTTGCGATCGTATCGCCTTGCAGCGGTGCGAAGCGGAAGCTCGCGCCATCCGTGTCCTCGGCCAACAGCCAGCGCACGGTGCGATGACAGAGTCCGCATTCCCCGTCGAAGAACACGATGGCGGGCTCGGTACCCCGCCGTGGCTTCACCCAGCCGGGATCGAACGTGAACAGGTGCAACAGGATCATGCCGAAGGACAGGTCCGCGAAGTCGATCAGGAACACGAGCCCGACGTGCATGCCCAGCATGGCGGCCCAGGCCCACGGCCGCAGGCGTGAGATCGCGGCGAACACGACGAAGAGGACCTCGAAACCCAGCGCGCCCCACGTCGCACATCGCAACAGCGAATCCGGCGTCTGCAGCAACCACTCGCGCAGGACGTTCGGTCGCGCCAGCGGATTGTTCAGGACGCGCTCGAGCGCGGTGCCGTCGCGCCACGACGGGCTCGACCACTTCGCGATGCCGCTGTACGTGTAACCGACCGACATCAGGATCCACGCCACGCGATGCAGGTCGCGCGGCAGGTGCCAACCACCGCCGGGATCCAACCGACCCCGCATGGACCAGGCGCCGAACGGAGACCGTGGCGTTCCGGCATGCAGCAGGAGCAGCAACCCGACGTACGGCAGACTGGGGTTCGAGATCAGGGGGTTGCGTCCGAACAACGAGGCCCAGATCCACCACAGCAGAACGGCGGCGACGCGATCGCGCCAACCGATCGCCAGCGCGATCGAAAGCCCGACCGCCACGATCAGCGCGCCGCTCACGAAGGCGGGCGTGTCCGCGACGTGGAACAGGTTCGGAAAGATGCCGAACAACGGGCTCAGCGCTCCGTCGGGCAATACGCCCGCGCTGGAGAACACCTCGGCGCCCCAGGGAATCAGCACCAGGAAGTGCACGCACAGGTACGCGCCGATCAGTCCGCGGAACAGGCTGTACTGGCCGCCCGTCCAGGCGAGGGGCTTTCCTGAGAATCCGATCATCGGAGCGGCACCTGCAGTCGATCGGGGAGGTCTCCGAGATCGGTGCCGTCGAGGGGTTCGAGGCGCAGCTCGATGCTCTGCACCTCGGCCGGGTCCAACCCGAGTTCGCGCAGGATCGGCGCGTCGCCCAACAGGCCGTACTCGAGCACGGAACGAAGCATGGGTGCGGCGATCGGATCCGCGGCCAGCACAGGGCCGTAGGCCAGCGCGGCGCCGTAGACGTTGCGCCGGTTGTAGGGGCCACGCAGTCGCGCATAGGCATTTGGAGTCAGTTCGAGCGATCGGGACTCGCCGGTCGTGCCCGTCCACTCGATCCAGAACCGCGTCGAGTACGTCTCGAGGCCCTTGACCGAGGAGAACACGCGCGGCGCGGGCGACATCGCCGTCGCCGCACCGATGCCCTTGAGCGCCGTCACGCCGGTCACGTCGCCCAGCATCTGCAGACAACCGACGACGAGCAACAAGATCGCGTAACGACTCATTCGACGACCCTCCCGCGCAGCATGTCCTTCAAGCGTTCTTCGCGCTCGCACTCGAACCCGCATACCGATTCCCACGACCGCGGGTTCTCGAAGGTGCCGAACAGCATGTCCCACAACGGAAGGTCCGCGTAGTTGTTGCGATGCGCACGCTGTTTGTGGTGCACGCAGTGACTCTCGGGACGCTGGATCAGGAAACCCAACCAGTACGGAGTGCGCACGTTCCAGTGATAGAACAACTCGGCGAGCCCGGTGAGCAGAATCGCAAACGCCGCCGCCTCGACCCCGACGCCCACGACCATGTACAGGATGAGCGTCGACAGAACGCTGTTGAGCACGATCTCGAACGGGTGCTTGTAGTAGCTCGTGATGATCTCGATGCGCGTCGGACTGTGATGGACCTGGTGCAGCCAGCGCCACAGGAAGGGCACTTGATGGCGCGCCCGGTGCCACCAGTAATAGACGAAGGTGATGACGACGTAGCCGAGCAACGCTCCGCCCGCGACGCCCAGGCCCTCGGCGCTCCACATACGCCAATCCGCGAGCCACGCTTCCCACGTGTGACCGGCCAGGAGAGCGATGCCGAACTGGATCGCGTTCAGGGCGATCGCGCGGGGCCACCAACCACGGACCTTGGGCCAGGGCCGGGCTCCGGCCAGGGCCTCGACCAGCATCATCCCTGCGGCCACCGCCACCACGGTCGCCAGGATCATGCGCGGCCCCGCGACGGGGAGTTCCCCAGCTTGGGGGCCGCTTCAGGGGCCACGGTCGAGGTTTGGTGCGGGGTCATCGATGGGGCAGCCTCGAGAGGCAGGCCGAGTGCGCGCCCGGACCGTCAAGATGTCGGTCCGGGCAACCTTTTCTACAGAAAGAGAACCGTCCATCGACGACGTTTGCGCGTTCTCGGGTGGATGAAGGACCGCCCTTCACGTCAACCTGCCTCTCCAACACCTCCAGGAGTCACCCATGCGTCTCGTTGCCAGCTTGCTCATCCTTCTCTGCTCCTGCGGTTCGACCGTGAACGACGCGGGCTTCGATCGGCCGAGCGACGTCCCGAACTGGGCCGGAACGACGTCGGAAGCGCCGGACCGTGTCACGATCTATGCACTGAACCCGATGCACGTGGGGTCGGAATCGGGGGGAGACGATGTCGAGGCCTTTCACAACTATCCGGTTCTCGGTTCGGTGGAGTTGACGAACGCGAACGAACGCGCCGAGCTCATCCGCTTGCTCTACCGAACGATTCACGAGGACAACGGCATGCGCGCGTCTTGCTTCAATCCCCGTCATGGCATCCGGGCCCAGCGCGGCGATCAAGTCGCCGATTGGGTGATCTGTTTCGAGTGCCTTTCGATGCACGTCAAAGATGGGAAGGACGCTCACGTCAATCTCGGCACGAACCCATCGATCGAGCCCAGGTTCACGCAGATCTACGAAGCGGCCGGGCTGAAGATCGACCCGAACTAGGAGCCTGGGCTGTTGCCCGCCCCCCTCGGCGACTTCAAGACCTGCTTCACCCGACGTCGCAAGTACGGCAGGACCTCGTCCTCGAACCAAGGGTTCTTGCGCAGCCAGATGTTGTTGCGGGGACTGGGATGCGGCAGAGGCAAGTGGGCGGGTCGGTGGTCCTTCCAGGCCCGAACGACCTCGGTGAGCGGTTGCTTGGGACCTGGCAGATGCCAGGCCAAGGCGTATTGTCCGATCACGAGGGTCAGCTTCAGGTTGGGCAGGTGATCGAGGAGCGGTCGCCGCCAGGCCGGAGCACACTCGGGTCGCGGCGCCAGGTCGCCCGACTTGCCGGTTCCGGGATAGCAGAACCCCATCGGCAGAATGGCGACCTGCTCGGGATCATAGAACGTCTCGCGCGAGACGCCCATCCACGTACGCAGGCGTTCGCCACTGGGGTCGTCGAAGGGAACTCCTGATTCGTGAACGCGGCGCCCAGGCGCTTGGCCGGCGATCAGAATGCGAGCACCCTCGTGGATCTGAACGACGGGACGTACGCCATCCGCGAGGACCTCGGCGCAGATGCGACAATTCCGCACGTCCTTCAGGAGTCGCTCGAGAGGGCCGGAGTTCATGACACTAGGGTACGCATCCAAGCATGTTCCGCGCCTTGCGAAGGGTGACTCTGGCGCAACGGATCCGGCGAATCCCTAGCCTCTTGAGGGGCGGTCCCACCCTCGCGGGTCCGGTCCGCCCGTTGTTGAACAGAAGGTCCAGACATCGCCGGACACCGTCGACGGCCCACCCTTGGGCATCGGGAAGCCGGTCATGGACCGCGGAAGCGAAGGGGGCGCCGCCCCTGAGATCCGGGCACCTCGGTCACGCTAATGGAGTGGCTTCTTCGAGCCGAAGTTGGCGATTGGAGGCGCTTCCATCCTTTCCCAGCCTCAAGTCCAACCGGGTCCTGGACGGAGTGGATCCACTTCCTGTCGTCTTCCAAAGGGCCCCATTCCGCGCGATTCCCTCCGGACGGGGCATCCAATTCCAAAAAACACACGCGGCGTACATGAAGTGATTCATGGGACTGGTTGTTCGAATCCCCCCCACTTCTGCATTAGAATCCTGGCGCAGAAATCCTCTTGAGGATTCCTTTTCTCCACAACTGAATCATGAGTACAGAACAAAAACTGCAGGCGGCCATCGACCGCTTCATCGGAGAGGTCACGGACCTCATCCAGGAAGCCGCGATCGAGACCGTTCATGCTGCCATTTCGGGCGCTGTCGCCTCTCCTCGACGCGCGAGCGCTGCCCCCAAGAAAACGACTCGCAAGAAGGCCGCGCGTAAGACCGCAGGCCGCAAAGCGGGCGGCAAACGGATTCGTCGGAGCGCCGCAGACCTGCGCGACACCGCGAACGCCATCCTTGCTTTCATCAAGAGCAACGACGGTTGTGCGATGTCCGACATCAGCGCCGCGATGGGCGAAGAGCCGATCAAGTTGCGCCCCGCGATCCAGATCCTCCTCGAGGAGAACTCGGCCCACACCACGGGTGCCAAGCGCGGTACCAAGTACCACCCCGGTGGCAAGCGTGGTGGCGGCGCCAAGAAGGCCGCAACGAAGGCGAAGCGCAAGCCCGCCGGTCGCAAGAAGGCCGCTCGCAAGGCGAAGCGCCGCTAGAGCGTCGACTTCAGATCGAACGAGGACCCCCGCGAGCCCTATGGATCGCGGGGGTCCTTCTCGTTCGTCCTGACTTCGGGCCCGATCGGTCCAAGCCTCCTGGATCGGTCAACGCTTCAGCGCGCGGCGCAGACTCTCGATCAGGTTCGAGACTTCGGTGTGAATCACAGGAGTCTGATTTACGAGGACCATCCCATGCGTGGGGCGGATCGAACAACGCGGATCCATGTCCCAGGACTCCACCGCGACGTTGTGACGAATCAACTCCTCGATCATGTCCTCGACGTCGACGTCCTCAGGTTGACTCTCGATGAGGTCGCGAACGTCGTAGAACTCCAAACGCATGTCGGGCCAGCGCGTCAGCATGATGGCGCCGTTCCGCATGGTCACGGTCGCTTCGGTGACCTCCTCGATCCAATCGAGAATGACGCGCAGGCTCTTGTCCTTGAGGTGGAGCGAAATGGTCAGGTCGTCCGCGTGAATCTCCTCGAGGACCTCCGGATCGATCAAGATCGGTACGCCCGTTCCCGTGCTGAGCGCCGACAGGACGTCGTCGATCCGCTCCTCTTCACACACGAGCGTCTTCGTCTGCTGCATGGCTTCGGCCAGGCGTGTTTCCCAAGGGGAGGCCGAACGCGCGGGTTCGGAGCCGCGGTTCAACAGCCGATTCAGGAAGGCCTCGATCTGCACGTGGGTGGCCTCGTTGTGCCGCACCATGAGCAGGTCGTTCCACGGTTCCATGATCACACCGGCATAGTCCCACGAGTCGTGTGGCGCACCGGTGTATTCCTGAACCAGCATGGCGAGATCGTCGAGCCGCCTCTCGCGATGCTTGTCAGGACCGAAATCGAGCAGCGGAGTCACCTTGTAGAACGCCAGACTGGTCGACATCGACAGCTCCCCCTTCGGTCCGACGTAGATGGCCTCCCGATGGAGCGTCCAGTGCGCGAAGCCCGACATCTCGCACATCAAGTTCAGCACCTGACGAGCCGTGGTGTCGCTCACGGTGAAATCGAGCTCTGGGTCCTCGTACCCCGAGCATTCCGGATCCACGACGAGATCCACGTCCGTGGCGTCCCGGAACCAGATCAACGCCTCGGACAAGGGCATGTCCTGGAAGCTGGCGTTCAACGGCCGGTCCAGTTTGAGGTTGAGTGCGGACACCCAGGCCGGAATCGGTTCGGGTCGCTCGACCTGGATGGCGTTCGAGGACGGGTTGGCGATGCGCTCGAAGCTCGAAGGCAGCGCCTCGTGACTGCCGGCATTGACGAGAGTGGCCCACGCCACGGCTCCGAAGAGGCCGACGCCAAGGACGCGATGGGCTCGTTTCGGTCGACGGAATTCAGTGATCATTTCGATTCTCCTACGCAGGTCGTGACCGCCGATCAGGAAGGCGGCTTGAGGTACGGAAAGGGACGGGGGGCCGTGGCGATCGTCCTCGAGGAGAGCGATCAAGGTGCGGGCATACGCGAGGGGTGCCGGGGAGGACGCCACGCTGAGCACCTCGTGGTCACGCGCGGCCTCCTGGTCGACGCGCATGCGTGCGATCGCCAGACGCACGACGGGGTGGAACCACCAAAGGGCGGTGATCGGAAGCAGCAGAGCCGCGGTCCACAGATCGCGGTGCTTGTAGTGGGCCAGTTCGTGCAGCAGCACGTGGCGCAACGAGTCGTCGTCCATCCGCTCCAGCGCATTGCGCGGCATCCACAGTCGTGGACGAACGAGTCCGTGCAGGGCCGGCGATCGCAGATGCTCGCTGACGTGGATCTCCGGGCGCGCCGCAACACCCAGGTGTCCTGCAGCTTCGTTCAAGATCCCGCGAACGCGCGCATCCTCGACGGGTTCGGAACCGGAATGGAGCCGGCGAAAGGCGACTTCGCCCGAGATGGCGCGCGCCAACGTGATGAGAGCACCGAGGACCCAGATGCCCACGAGCCAGGTCGAAGTCCGTTTCCAGATCGACGTGGAGGCCAACGGAACGTCCGCTGACTTCGGTCTCGGGGCCGTATCCCGATTCGCGCGAACCGGCGATTCCGGGTTCGGCTTCCCTGCGCGTTCGCCCAAGGCCTGCGCCTCGTCGGACTCCCCCACGATGGTCCGGGGAGGACGCGCCATGGAAGTGCTGGAGCCCATCCGCGTCCTCGCCCATGCGTCCACGGACCCTGGAACGCTTGCAACATCGCTCGGTACCGTGGCCTGTGCTCCCGACCAGGGCACGAGGGCCATGGACGACTCCGGCAAGGCCGGCATGCACAAGCGCAGCAGCACGAGGAACCAGAGCGCGTAGCGCATGTTCGGCGTCAACCAGCGCCGCAGTCCGAACTGCAGGACGAGGACGACGGCGATGAGAGCCGTGATCTGCCACGAGGTGCGCAGCAACCAATCCATGACGGGTTCGAGGCTCACAGTTCGGCCTCCTTCTTGTCGAGCAGCTGTTTCAGTTGCTCGATCTCGTCCTTGTCCATGGGTGAATGCCGCACGAACCAGGCCATCAGCGGGCTGACGGGAGCACCGCGCAATCGACCGAGCATCGACTTGCCTTCGACGGCGAGACTCTGCTCACGCGTGACCAAGGGCGAATACAGGTAACGCTTGCCGTCCACCTCGAACTCGAGCACCCCCTTCTTCACCAGGCGCGCCAGGAACGTCTTCACGGTCCGCGCGCTCCAGTCGTGCTGGCCGACGAGCGCATCGGTCACCTCCTGGGCCGTGACGGGAGGCGACTCCCAGACGACGTTCATGACCTGCCATTCGGATTCGGTGATGCGCGGGGTCTCAGGCATGGGGCAACCTTCTAGTGGGCGGTGAGGGGCGTGGCGTGCGGAACGACGACAACTGTAGTCGCCGACTACGCGCGTAGTCAATAGCGACCCCAAATCGCCAGTCACGGCCGAAATCGTAGATCTCGAGCGCAATCAGGGGTCGGTCCGCCTGGGGCCTGTCTAGGCACGCCCAAGCCACACCCAGGGGCCCCGGAGGCTCCATTCCACGTGGAAAAGGGTCGACGCACCGATTCCATAACGCTCCCTCTTGGGCCCCCGCTACCTCGGCCTCATCTCCAGTTGTGCCGTCGGGCCCAACCTCGGTCGTGGTCCACGAGCAGCAGAGTTGCTCTCTCGATCGCACCTTCCTGAAGGTCGATCGTCAGTGGGATCCCTGTGCATCCTGGGCCGAAGGGGATCAGGGACCAGGTCCCAAGTTCTAGCCCGTTGGACACGAGCCGGATTCGTCCAAGCTCCCAGTTCACGATGAAGAGTTCAGTTGGTCTCTGCTCGACCTTGCTGTACTCCGCCCATTTGGCGGGCGGCCAGTCTGCAGTGAGCCAGAATCCAAGGTGCCGTGGGAGACCGTCCTCCTGTTCGCCCTGGATCCTGATCCATCCGTTGGGCTTCGAATTCCGATTCACGCCACCTACGCGCAAGACTCTCACGAGGAGCGCGTGGCTCGGCCCGAGCGTCATCGAGATACGAGTTGGCGCCCCTGCAGCAACTTCGAATCTGACCTTCTTGCTCACCGGTCGGGCTTGAACATGTTCGATGCCATGCTCGTTCCAGTGGCAGTCGATTCTCGACTCCGCGAAGACGTGATACTCGCCGACCGGGAGGCTTGCTTCGGAGACGCCTCCGATGGTCGCAGTCAGGACTGCCACTCTCGGTCCGATGTAGCCTCTATAGATCGAGTACTGGACCGGTTCGGTCTCGGAGATGGCGCGTCCCGTCGCGCAGGAAGCTAGCATGCCGTCGTCTTGATTGGGCAATTGCGCGATGAACCGCACCACTCCCAATTCGGGTGTCTCCACAGCATGGGGAGATCGGCAGCCAAAGAAGGCGACGGCTACAAGAGTCAGTGCAACGTCGACGACGAACCAGCGGCTCTTGCTATGCATGACCGACCTAGAACGTGATCTCGATCGCGTCGCTGAAGTTGCCACTACCAACACCAAGCTGGTCCGAGAACCAGAACTGGAATCGCCAGGTTTCGCCAGGAGTGACTGTGGCGCCTTGGGGCAACTGGCCAAGGTCGAGGGTCGTCGTCACCTGGTGATAATAGGTGTAGAGCGGAGAGACGGTTGGACCGAAGAATGGGGCAAACCCGCCTTGGTCGATGCGAAGGAAGGGAAGTCCGACGCAGAGCACCCCGCCATGCAGTGGAGCGCTAGCCGTGGTCGTCGATGCCAACCAAACGCCAATCTCACCTGCCGGAAGGGCCAACGAAGTCAAAGTGAGTCGGTCACCTGCGAGACAGGCATCGATTCCGGCCACTCGTCCGGTCGAGTTCGGAAATGACGTACAGACCACGGATCCGGCACGTGCACATCCGCCCTGAAGGCGAACTCCGCTGCTTCCATGGCCGATGAACAGGTCTCCGAAACCGTCTCCATTGACATCTCCGGCTCCCACGAATGATTGGATGCCTCCCACGCCGTGGATCGTGCCGACGACCTGACCCGTTCGCACGCGGCGAACTTGAAGAGCGCTGAGGAACGACGAGCTGGATTCCAGGCTCGCCCATTCGAGCATCCCGTTCCCGGTGAAATCTCCGATGAGGTCGAAGTCTCGACTCTCGACGTCAACGGTCCAGAGCGTTGCGCCCGTGGCACCGGACTTGAGCTCGACGATGCTCGACCCTGATCCGGAAGGAACGACAAGTGGTGAGCTGACGAGGTAGTCACCGCTCCCATCTCCGTCCTGATCAGGAACGGACTTCAAGCACGCGCCGTGATGTCCCCAGCCAGGCCTGCCATAGTCCACTCTCACCAGGCCACCACTTGCGCCGGAGAAGACGCAGACGGCTCCCGTCCCGTTGCCCGAAGCCGGATCGACGGCAAAGATCGATCCGACCAGGATGTCCTCGATACCGTCACCGTCCAGGTCATCTGCAGCTGCGACGGCGAACCCGAAGTACGCACTGTATTGCGGAGTCAGGCCAGAAACAGGCGACGGCAAGTCGTACACGAGGGTACCTGTGGCCCCGGAGTACACGCGGGCCACGTGTTCCGTGGAAGGGACCTCCGTGAGCCCGCCGATGAGAAGGTCCTCGACTCCGTCACCGTCCAGGTCTTGTATCCGTGCGAGCTTGTTCGGCACCCCCAGATTGAAATCCGAACCGATCGGGAGTTCGTAGAGCATGTCCCCCGTCGACCCCGAATACACCCGGCTCAGAAGGGCTTGAGATCCGGCCATCGCAGCAAAGTCTGGAACCCCATCCACGTCCAAGTCCTCCAGTGCGACCACCGACCGCCCCAGGAATTGAGCCCATATCGGATTCGATCCTTCGACCTCGAGAAGGGGTGTACCGGTTGCGCCTGACAGGACCTGAACTCCTCCACCAGTGAACAGACAGAACGGCGAGCCAGACACCACGTCGACAACTCCGTCCCCATCGAAGTCTTGGGATCCGTCGAGGGACCAGCCGATGCCGTAGCAATACGTCACGAGGTCATCCAGGGACGTCCGCCATAGCGGCTCCTGAGAACCGACCGCGGACCCAGCAGTTGCGAACGTGAGGACGAGGGTCTTGGCAAGCTTCATGATTCGTGGGGTCTCCGATGATAGACCCAAAGGCAAGTCCCGTGCCGCTACGCCAGAGCGATGGATCCAGGACGTGTCGCAGGACTCAGCCCCACAGCAAGCAGAGCGAATCCGCTCGCACCCGTCTTGGTGATCGGGCGATGACGGATAGGAGGATCCGGGCACCTCCTGGTCGAACCGACCTCCCTTGAACCGCAACGAGCGCCCGCCGACCGGGTCGGTCGACGGGCGCTCGCTGTCGATGACGCTGAATCAGTGACCGGCGTCTTCGGCGAAGACTTCGAGTTCGTGCTCGAGCGTTCCGAGCTCGAGCTTCGACATATGTTGCTCGGTCTTGCGGATCATCTCGCCGAACCAGGCACGTTCCGCTTCGGTCATCGGGCAGCCGATGTTGCCTTCCGGACCGTCACTGGCGACGAGCTCTTGGCCCGCTGCATCGGTGATCACCATCCACGGGATGCCGCCCTTGCGCTCCTTGCCGCGCAAGCGATCCGCCACGGCCTGGCCGTTCTTGTGACGATCCGTGTCGATCTTCAGGTCGACGTAGTCGCGCGCCATCAATCCTTTCACGTTCGGGCGCCCGAGGAACTCCTCGAGCTTGTGACACCAGCCTCACCAGGGCGCGCCGAGGTGCACCAGGACGCGCTTGTTCTCGCGTTCCGCCTGGGCCAGCGCCGCGGTCCACAACGCTTCGGCATCCTTCATCGGAACCTGATGCGTCTCGAGGAACGCCTTCACGGCAGCATGATCGTTCACGCGCGCGTCGAGGCGACCCAGAACGCGTCCGTCGGCCGTCATCGCCACGAGCGCGGCGGATCGATCGACGCCGTGCTGCCGCGCCAATTCCGCATGCTCTTCAGCGTCCAGATTGACGACCTGATACTCGTAGCGCAGGAACTGCGCGAAGTCGCGATCGCCCTTCAAGCCGGGCGCGGCTTCCTTCTGCTGCGCCTCGTTCCCCCACACCGCGAGGATCCTTTGATCACGACGCTGGGCCTTCGCGCCCGCCTCGCGCAACACGTCGGCCAGCGGCGGCGGCTCGGCCAGCAGCAGCTTGACGGCGCGCTCGATCTCGTGGTTCGCCAGATCGGCGAAGCGCAACTTGCCGTGTCGATCGATCAAGTAGTAGTCGGGGAACGAGTCGACCCCGAAGCGCGTGGTCGTCGCGCGTCCGACATCGACGGCGACGGGATACGTGATTCCGTGCTTCTTCACGAACTCCTCCATCGTGTCGCTGCGTTCCGTCGAGTGGATTCCGATGAGGACCAGACCTTGGTCCGCGTGATCGGATGCCAGCTGTTTCAGCTTGGGCACCGACTTCACGCAAGGGCCTCACCAGGTTCCCCAGAAGTCGATCAGCACGACCTTGCCGTGCAGCGAGGAGAGCTCGAGATCCTTGCCGTCCGTGTTCATCCAACGGTTGGCATGAAGTGCGGGCGAAAGCTGCCCCTCCAGTCGATCCTTGAGCTCCCGGTCCTTCCCCTCGCGGGCGAAGTCGTCGCTCTGAGCGGCTGCGGGCGCGATGAGCAGAGCGGTCACGGCCACCAGTCTTGCGGAGATGTTCATGATGAGATCCATC
>TARA_R110002072_G_scaffold301085_1_pt1 | contig 18893 bp, 24 predicted proteins | sample TARA_R110002072 | Tara Oceans TARA_R110002072 (sample SAMEA4397118) | marine metagenome | biome: Polar Biome; feature: [SRF] surface water layer (ENVO:00010504); material: water (ENVO:00002006), including particulate matter (ENVO:01000060) such as... | depth 5 m | reverse complement strand
TTTCGTCCGCACCCCCCCCGGGTCAGTTCTCAGTGACAATCAACAGGCAATTCTCAAAATCAGCTCGTCTTTGCCCTCGCAGACCATTTTGCAACGCTGGCCCAAGTTGTGGATTTCGCGGGGATGAAACAGATCAAGTATGCGACGTATGGCCCTCATGCACCAAGAACGTGTCGCCCATAGCGCTCGCGATCGGATCGGTTTCAGCCCCACAATAGCTCAAAATCGAGGATATTATGAATTGGGCCGGCAATGTGTCAGCCATCCATTCGCGTATCGGCCGCATTGGTCCTCGGGCCCTTCGTTGCCTACAAGCGCATGTCGACTTCGTCGGCATTGAGAAGGTATTTCAGATCATAGAGCACGTGATCAGGGCCACACAAAGCGCGGAAGCCCGCTGCCCCGTATCCCTTGAACTGCTCGTGCGCCACGGCAAGAATTACTGCGTCATAAGTTCCCGTTTTGGGATCGCTGGTTAAATCCAGTGCATATTCATGCTTCGCCTCTCCCGCGTCGACCCACGGGTCATGGACATCGACGGCCATCCCGTACTCTTTTAATTCGGAAATCACGTCGATCACGCGGGTATTGCGCAAGTCGGGACAGTTTTCCTTAAAGGTCAGACCCATCACCAGCACTTTGGCACCTTGTACATGGATGCGCTTGCGCAGCAATGCCTTAACCAGTTGCCCGGCGACATAGGCCCCCATCCCATCGTTCAGACGCCGCCCGGCCAGAATAATCTGCGGGTGGTAGCCGATCTCTTCGGCTTTATGCGTCAAGTAATACGGGTCAACTCCGATACAATGCCCACCCACCAGACCGGGGCGGAAGGGCAGGAAGTTCCACTTGGTACCAGCAGCCTTTAACACGGCTTCTGTGTCGATTCCCAACTTGTTGAAAATCACGGCCAGCTCATTGATCAATGCAATATTCAGGTCGCGCTGCGTGTTCTCAATTACCTTGGCAGCTTCGGCCACGCGGATCGACGAGGCCTTATGAGTTCCCGCTGTAACGATCGACGCATAGAGATCGTCGACAAAATCCGCGACCTCGATCGTCGAGCCAGAGGTGACCTTGGGTATCGAGGTCAAGCGGTGGGTCTTGTCGCCCGGATTGATGCGCTCTGGACTGTACCCAGCAAAGAAATCCACGTTGAATTTCAGGCCCGATACGCGCTCCAGAACCGGTACACAGTCCTCTTCAGTCGCGCCGGGATACACAGTTGATTCATAGATCACCACGTCACCGTGCTTGAGCACCTTGCCGATGGTCTCGGACGCCCTGATCAATGGCGTAAGATCGGGACGTTTGTGGCCGTCGATGGGTGTCGGGACCGTGACAATATAGGTATTGCATCCTTCAAGGTCCGACACGCTCGATGAAAACTTAAGGTCGCCTGCCTCGGCCAATTCATCGTCACTGACTTCGAGCGTCGAGTCATGCCCGGCCAGCAAAGCCTCAATGCGTTTGGTGTTGATGTCAAAGCCGACCACCGGCCGGTGTTTGCCAAACTCGACGGCAAGCGGAAGCCCGACATAGCCGAGTCCAATCACAGCAAGCCTAGGGGCTTCAAGGGAATCAGAAAGCACAATAACCTCAGACATTATAATATTCACGATACCAATCGACGAAGCGGGCTATGCCGTCGCGGAAATCTGTTTGTGGACGATATCCCGTCAGACTTTGCAAAAGTGATGCATCTGCCCACGTAGCGGGCACATCGCCCATCTGCATAGGCAAGTAGTTGCGGATGGCCTTCTTACCGAGCACGTCTTCGATCGCCTCGATGAAATCCAGCAGTTTTACCTTGTCGGAGTTGCCTATGTTAATAACGCGATAGGGCGCTACCTGGGACAGGCTATCTCCTTCCGGCACGACCCCGTTCTGGGGACGTTCCGGCACCACGTCTATCAGCAGACGAATGCCCCGTACAAGGTCCTCGACATAGGTAAAGTCGCGATACATATCACCATGGTTGTAGATGTCGATTGGACGCTCCTCGATCATCGCGGCGACGAATTTGTAGAGCGCTAGGTCTGGGCGGCCCCACGCGCCATAAACCGTAAAGAAGCGAAACATCGTAGTTGGGAGGTTCCACAAGTGCGCGTAGGAATGCGCCATGCTTTCGTTGGCTTTCTTCGTGGCCGCATAGATAGTGAGCTGAGTATCGGCTTTCTCCGTTTCGGCAAATGGCATCTCGGTGTTGGCACCGTAGACCGAGGATGTTGACGCCATGAGCAGGTGGTCCACTTCGAGCCTTCGAGCCGCTTCCATGACGTTGAATGTCCCTATAACATTCGAGTCGAGATAAGCACGGGGGTTCTCCAAGCTGTAGCGCACCCCGGCCTGAGCCGCGAGATGGACGATGACATCAGGTTCGAATTCGTCGGCGAGTTTATCAAATTTGGCTTGATCTTCGAGCATACCCTCCGTGGAAGAGAAGCTCGGGTTCTGCAGCAATATCGCATGACGTCGCTGCTTGAGGGTGACATCGTAGTAATCCGTCATCCCGTCATAGCCATGTATCCGGAATCCTTCGGCCAAGAGGAGCTTAGCCAAATGGAAACCGATGAAACCGGCAGTTCCGGTGATGAGTACTTTGCGTTGAGTCACTTCGGGCTCACTCCTCAATTAGGGGTCTATTAAAATGGCCGTCGTTTCACCATTCCCTAACTTAACTAGCCCTTTGTCGATCATAGCTTTCAATACATAATGTATTCCGCCAACACTGAAGCCGACAGCCTCGGCCAATTCTCGCAGTGAGATTTCAGGGTTTTCGTTCAGGAGGCGAAGTCCGCCAAAATTCGTGTCTTCCTGCAGCTTGGCGCACTTTCTTGTCATTTTGGGCATTTCTCAGGCTACCGCACAACGGCTGCCCGCGCGGATGACTTACTGTATGCAAAAGTGATCATGCGAACGGATTTTCCACTACTCAGTTTAGAGCGGTAGCAAATGCTGTGTGCACAAGCAAGGGGGCAAATCCAGCTACTAGCGACTTTTTCCCCTCTTGATGAAGGGGCCGTCACCAACCTGCTTATGCAGGCCCAATAAGAGAAAGCCTGACTCAGTTTGAGTACTTCGGCATACCTTCAGTAGTAACATCGACATATAGACTCAATTGAACCGCCGCGGCTTTACCGGAGACCCATAAGTAAGGATACTGGGTCATGGAAAAGAACAATGTGGAAACATATAGTTACCTGAAGTGCGCAAACGTGCTGTGCGGATGGTGTTTGAACTGTCGATTAGTCGCATCAGATCAAAGTTCATTTCGCTCTCGCCCTTTGGCTCATACTAAAAGGATGACCGCGAGATCGATAGCAGCGCGCATTGCTTGCCGACTGAAAGGCCTGGCAGGTTTGGCTCAATCATCTTGCGCCTCATTTGCCGGTCCAAGGTTTGAGCATTCTTGCCAAAAAATCGTTGGCGACGGGCAACTCTCCAACCTTGGCGTGCAGATCTTTAACGTGTTCTTCATAGACTTCTGCAGTCTTCCGACCGCCACGCTCAAATACGCTTGACGCACCCACAAGCATTGCGCGCTTCCATCGGTGAATCATCGTTAGATGTACCCCAAACTGGCTTGCCAGTTCGCTAACCGTCTCTTCGCCTTTCAACGCCTCCAATGCGACCTTCGTCTTGAACTCTGGATGGTGTTGCTTCTATTTTGACACGTCTAATCTCCTTCTGGTTGATCATCAGCAGACTACAAATCGCAACTTACGTCAGTGTCCGATTTTCAGGGGCAGCTCAATCTGTCCTCCCCTCAGCTGATGGCATGATCCACTCTGAGATGAACCTGCTGAATGGCTGCTGCCTACAACGCTTGAGGCGGAGCGAAAGCGGCATCATAAACGATGACAGCCTGTCCCGTTTGGCCCTTGACCAACCGTCATGGGCAATAGTATCGCCTATCCCGCCGATACGCAGCTCTTTGAGAAAGCCAGTTTCACGATCGTTGCTCTGGCGCGAGAGGCTGGGACCGAACTTCACCTGACTTATGGTTGCAAGGTATCACTACTAGCAGCAGAAGTCGGCCCCTATGCGCATGCGGGGAAATCCAAATGCGTGCGAAACGCTCTACTAACATTGACGGGTTGTACCTGAAGAGACAGGCGCTACCTGTATCGTCAGGCAATCTTATCCCGGCAGGTGCCTTCTAGGAATTAGTCCGCAACACTCTTGTGCTGGTCTCGCCCGTACTTCACCTGCCCAAAAAAAAGGGGATGAAAAGATTTACGATTTCGTGAGTCCGGAGTTGACTGCATCTCAAAAGGCATGGCGCAAGTGCGCTGCCTGAAACCCCATATGACGGTCACGCTCGGGCCAAACAGCAGAAGCAGGTGGAAATTATCAAATAGAATTGGCCTGAACTGGTCGTTGTCGACATAGGTCGCAGTGGCCACGGCGTGTAAAATACCCAGCTTCTGATCTCAATGGTCAAACGCGGCCTGACACCCGCGCTGAAAAAGCTACTGCGCCGGCGCAGCGCCGCCTAGCTTAGGATCGCACACATGTAAACAGACGACCACTTGGCCAGATGCACCTTCGAACGCAGCCGCAAGGATGCCATCTTCGCCGCACTTTGCGGTTGCGGCCATAATCAGCGAAAGATCCTCGCAACACCATGCAACTTTACTACTCAACATGCTCATCAAAGCTATATCAGCAGCTGCGGACTACCTAACCGAAACTGGGCTCCTATCCAATCGCCACTGACTGAACCACATTATTTACGGTCAGCTACTTTGTTCCAGTTGAAGCGAATTGCCTGATTGATTCCGCTTTTAGCCAGATGTTCGCGCTAGTCGTGCTTTTATCGCGGTATTGATTACCACTTTCGACGCCTTAAGAGGCGTTCGCTTACCACTACGTTTGGTAATAGCTCGTCTGGAAAACTAAACTTCAGGAAGCCACCTTGTCTCCGTGACCACGCCCCAGGAACGTCACAAAGGCAATTTTGAATTCGGAAGGCAGAGACCTTTGTGCAATATATCTCGCATCCCATCGTGCCAGCTTCACCGGATCACTCATATCGACACTGTTAATCTGAGCAAGTCCCGTGATGCCTGGCCGAACGGAAAACACGTTCCGTGATTCACGCTCTTCGATCAGTTGCATCTGTACCGGCAAGCATGGTCGCGGCCCGACTAAACTTAGTTCGCCACGAACAACGTTCAATACCTGTGACAATTCATCAAGTTTGGTCTTTCTAAGAAATGCCCCCATGCGAGTGACCGAATCGCCTGTCATTTCATGTGTACCCGCTTGTCTCGTGCCACTCTTCATAGTGCGAAACTTGTAGACTGTGAAGGGTTTGCCATCTTTGCCGATGCGCGGTTGCGCGAAGATCCCTCGGCCGGGAGAGTCCAACGGGATCATGACCCAGACAATCAGCAGCAGCCACCAAAACAGCCCAAGAATGCCGACGACGAACAGAAGGTCGATCATTCCCTTTCCCATTCTGAAAATAATGTTCTCGTCCTGAGGGTTGGCGAGAAAGACGTCGCGGTCGGGGATCTTATCGTTACTTGCTAGAAAACGGGCAATCCGATCAACATGCACTGTCGGGGCCATGGCCATAACGAAGGTCAGTGCGGTTCCGCGAAGGAACCCGGGTAGCCGCCTGACCAGCGAAAGTCTGCCAGCATAGGCATCGCCAAAAACCGCTGGCAGGAAAAGGTTGGTCACGGCGATTCCGCTGCTAGCATTGACGATATCCAACGCCTTTCGCTTGCTTTGTGCATAGGGCGTGACATTTTCAGAAATGGCGTGGAATGACGTGACATTCACGAACCTGCCTATATTCGCGGCCCTAGCCTGTAAGAGCACCTTGGACAGGAGACCGACATTCACGCGATCGAATTCCTCTGGGCTGGCCTCGGCATTGTTGTTGAGCACCGCAAGATGGACCAATGTGCCGAAACCCTGCGCGCGCGCAGGCAACTCGTCATAAGTGCAGCAGGCCAGATTAGGAAACCGGGACCGAAGGGCTGCTGAATCGCGTCCCACCAATAGCAATTCACAGCCAGCATCCCGTAGGCGTGGAACCAGTTGCTCCCCAATGAAACCGCTGGCCCCAGTGACGACGATTTTACAAGACTGGGAGGCAGAAGTACTCACAGTAAACGATCTTTCTAATGGGTTGCAGGCGCATCTGCCCCGCCACACTTACCCCGCGCCTACCGCTGATGCGACACGAAGGGCAAGGAGAATTTTTCGTTTGCCTAAAAATTCATCGGGCAATGCGGCGAGAGGCTCAATTTTTCTCATTCTGAAAAGACTTTCAGGTTTCGTATGTGAGCGGCTCAGCGTTGCGCGCCAACCGTGACTAATGCATTTTGATATTGCCCCTTTCAAATTGCAAGAAGTATAGCGGAGGTAGTTTCATAAAACCAAACGTCTGGATAGGTGGATTTTCCTTGCAACCACGACATGATGCTGCCAGGCGGTGACCTCGTCGATCACGGCCTCAGTGATAGCCGATATCAAGCTGGGTGATGCATCAAAGCCGTAAATCTCTTCAATGTGCCCTTGGGTCTCACGGGTCGTCATACTGCGTACATACATGCTGACAATCTTGCAGTCGAACTCGGGAAAACGACGCTGATACTTGGCGATCAACAGCGGATCAAAGATGCCGTTGCCGTCGCGCGGAATGTCCAAGATGACTTTCCCACTGTCCGTGGCCACATTCTAGTGACTGCTACCATTACGACGATTGGGCGGATGGTACTGACCCTCCGCGACACCTTCGGCGCGTTCCTCACCCAGATGCTCTTCCATCTCGGACGTCAGCGCGCGTTCTGCTAATGCTTTGGTTAACTCAGCAAGAATGCGTTCCTTGCATAATAGGTAGCCCGAGAATCGGCCGTCCATTAGCTGATCCAAGAATTATTTGTCGATGCTCATACGTGGGTCTCCTAATAGAGCAGTTACCACTGGCAGAGCACAAAATTCAGGACCGTCCCATGTGACACTGAGCGTCATGTCATAGGCGAGGATGTCAGCGAACAGCTGGACATCGTCCCGGCCCAGATCCGGGTGATTTTCACCCGCAGTCCCAAATATGCCTGTCTGTCTTGTGAGGAGGGCATCACGCAGGATTCAGCATCCGCCCACATCATCGCGGGCGGTATACCAACCGGCGCCACCTTGGCCCATGTGATCGTGTCCAAATATACGGATCACTTGCCCCTTTCTCGACAAGCCCAAATCTACAGCCCCCAGGGGATCGATCTGGATCGTTCGACCTTGGCAGCGTGGGTCGGGAAATCGGCGTTCGAGTTAACCCCAATCTACGATGCCCTGATGGCCGACCTGAAGCATTCCACCAAACTCTTCATGGATGAAACGCCCGCGCCGGTTCTGGCCCCGGGACGGAAAAAGACAAAAACCGGATACTTCTGGGCCCTTGCCCGCGATGATAGACTCTGGGACGGCGAGGACCCTCCCGGTGTGGCGTTTACCTATGCGCCCGGTCGTTCTGGCCAGTATGCAGACAACATCTAGAAAGGCTTCAGCGGCTCCCTGCAGGTGGACGGCTATGCTGGCTATAACCGCTTGCTCAAACGGCCCGCTCAGGATGTGACACTGGCCTTTCGCTTGCCTCACGCGCGGCGTAAATTGGACGATGTTACCCAGTCCGGCGCAACCCCGATCGCGCAGGAAGACTTGGGCCAAATCCAAGCGCTCTATCGTATCGAAAAAGATCTGCGTAGCCAGAGCGCCGACCAAAGATGCGCTGTACGGCAGGAACACTCAAAACCCATTGTCGAAGCCTTCTGTATTTGGCGCGCCCAAAGCCGCGCCCGCGTCTCGGCCAAATCGCCGACTGGAGAAGCCCTGAAATATATTGCCAAATGATGGGACGGCCTATGCCTGTTCCTCGACGATGGCCGCATCGAACTCGACAACAAACCTGTCGAGCGCAGCATCCGCCTCAGCGCTCTGAACCGTAAAAACGCGCTCTTCGCAGGACATGATGCAGGCGCACAGAACTGGGCCGTCATCGCGTCCCTGATCGAGACCTGTAAACTCAACGGGATCGAACCGCATCGCTATTTGTCTGGTATCCTGACAGCCATCGCAGGTGGGCACAAACAGACGGACATCAAAGAATTGCTGCCGTGGAACTACACCAAATCCGTGTGAACCGCGCACCGCTTACTGATCAACTCACGCAGTCACGTCAAGGTGTCCGCCACGCTCAGGTGATCACGCGTGATTGTGGAAACCCGCCAGCTTGGGCCTATTCTTGGCAAAATCACTGAAAGACCGTCTTGCTCCGCGCCCTACGACTTGTCGATGTCTATTCCGTTACTCTGGAGGCGCAGAACTTGCAGGTAGCGGAAACCCAGCCGGTGAATCGTGCGAGGCGGTTTCTTAGACTGAATAATGGGCGCTTGTTCGCGCTGTACCGTCTTCAAGGCGCGACCATCAAGGCGGGGATGCCCCGGTCCGCACGGGCTGGCACTAGCTATCATTTCTGGTGGCATCTGCAGAATTTTTGGTGAGAACACCGCTAAAATCAACGACCACCGTACACGACTGCCATTTTAACAATATGTAGAAAATTCTTGAAAACCTTGTGCCTTGCTCCGCCATAAAACGATTCCAGATTCGTAAGCGTGGTCTGTAGACCGCATTCAAGCAAATTGTTTTTCAGGCCATGGTGGCGCAGATACTGTCGCATCGTGTGATCAAATGCCTAAAAACATTATGGTCGAACGTAGGTTGCGCAATGACGCACTGTCCACGGACCACGTGATCTTAGCCCCGACGGTTGACGGCGACCGTGCTGCCGCCTATTTGCGCGAGCGCGTCACGGACGTGGTGTTATTGAATTGCACTAGAAGACTGAGGCACAATGTGTTGAGCAGTGTAGATCGCCCGTTCCATGATATCCATGGCGGGATAGCCCCGAAATAATGGTTGATCTATGGCGGCTATTCGGCGAGGCGAAAAAAACGACACGGAAGATTTCGGCGCGACCATTCATATTGCCGATGAACGCGTGGCGCCGGAAAAGTCCTTGCCCATTGTAGAACGACCCCAACCGACGGCGATTCTTTCGTCACGTATCCTTTGTTGCAGCAAGCTGCGTGTTTTCCGATACTCTAAACTTTTTTCTCAGACCCTAAACAATTATTAAAAACGCTGCACAACATTTGCAGAACACACCAAGATGTTGGTAGCATTGGTTCGATCCAAGGCTTTGGCAAAATCTAGGTGGTCTGATGCGTGGTGCCTCATGACGCCAATAAAACGTAGCGGCGCAGCGAATTTCAGCCGTGCGACGATGTGTTAGTTCTTTTATTCAGGAGTCTTATGACTGTTCTTGTTCTCAACGACACCCGCGTCGACCGACATAATGGATGTTATTTCGTGATGGGTGCGATCCGGACCTTACTGGCGCGCCATGGGTTGGACGATGTCCGCTATTGGCCGGCGCACACGGATCCACGCAACGACCTCGACTTCCATACTGCGCTCGCGACGGCGAAACTGGTGGTGATCAATGGCGAAGGAACCATCCATCACAACCGACCCGCAGGAAAGGTTCTGTTGGCAGCAGGTCAATACGCGCGTTCAAGAGGAGTGCCGGTTGCACTGATCAACACTGGATGGGAGGCCAACAGCCCGGAACTCGTTGCGACGCTGAACTCCTTCGATCTGGTCGCGGCACGGGACAGCCGCAGTGCCTCGCAGATGGGTAGCAATGGCGCCAACGTGCGTGTGGTCCCTGACCTCAGCCTCGCTCTTGCCCAAAAACCCGCGACAACCGACAAACATCATCGGGTGGGAATTGCCGTGACCGACAATGTCGATCGTTTGAAGGCGCTGGAGCTTGAACACTTGCGGCGCGACTGTGACGGCGAGCTCCTTGCTATTAGCCATGCCGCTCCCGGCATTCGCGGATGGGCACGCTTTTTGCGCGATGGGATCTCGCTACGAGAAGATCTGTCCCATCCGGCCAGGCTGGCCGCATTGCTACGCATGCGCCACAGTTTATCGCAGCGGGGAGACCCCGACAATGAAAGTTTCATCGCGACCCTTTCAGGACTTGAATTGTTGGTTTCGGGCCGTTTTCATGCTTGCACACTAGCACTAGCTAAGATGACACCGATCATCGCGCAAAGCTCGAATACCGGCAAGATCGCCGCCCTGTTTCAAGACGCCGGCCTTGACGCATGGCGCTGCATGGGCCCTATCAGCGTGTCTGCAATTGAGGACGCGCGCCAACGTGGCTGGTCCGATCAAGAGCGCGAAAACATTATCTTATATCGGCAACGTGCCGTGCAGGGAGCGGAGCGATTGTTTGAAGATATGGCAGGGTTGGCATCGTCTTGACCAATCAGAGTGACGAAATACTCAAGCAGCGGCGCGCGCGGAACAGAGTAAGGGCGTGGGAATGGGCTCGCTCGGTGAGCGAGCTACCACTCAGCGCGTGGCGGCTTGACCGTTTCAAGGCGGTTCTTTCGCAGACCGCGGACGGCAGTCACGAAATGCCGGAACGGCAAACTGGCCAGTTCTGTTTGCGGGCGGCAGTGCGTGTAAGCGGGGCGGTGTTGATCGCTTTGGGAATGTGGCTGATCTATGTGATCAGACATCGTGCTGGCACCGGACAACAGCTGCTACGAAAAGACACCAAACGGCTATTCGCGCTGCATGGCGAATACACCACGCGCACGCGCCACCTACTGCATGAAGTGTCCTCTGCTAGTCCCGCTGCGATCATTATTTTGGGTCGTTCGCACCGCACCTCGCAGGCAGTGCGTGCATTATGGGCAACGAGGGTGTCCCAAGCCTTGCCATTGGACCTAGTTGTCAGGATGCCGATGTCACCGTCTGCTTGCATCGGAGCGATATTAGATCTGCCCAGATTGCTTGGTGAGGGGATTGTACTTAGTGCGCGCGCGACTGTCCGGCTTGGATGGCGCGAAGAAGCTGCGATCGCATTTCGTGTGATCCTAGGTGCCACCGCCGCGCGATGGTGGCAACAACAGGGCCTCGCAAGCGAGGTAATGTTCGGCCATACAGGCACCGCAGATACCATGCTTTTTGAAGTTGCGATTCAGAACGAAGGGGGGGAAAGTATCCATATAGTGCATGGGCAGGCAACCGGACCGAATTTCGTTGGCTTTTCGAACAGGGCGCTGTTTCGGTCACGGCACGATACCCAAGCATATCAACGTCTTGCGTGTTACGGACAATGCTTGGTTCAGACGACGCAGGCGCCGGTGCCGGTCCGCGGCCAGTCGGGCACCCTGCTGCTCACCAATTTGGCCCATCCAATGAACGCAGGGTATCACCGACATGGCTTGCGCGATGAACTTGCAATGATAGATACCACGGCGGCAGCGGCAAGGATGCTTGGCCCAGTTGCGCAGCCGGTCTTGTGGAAGCCCCACCCATCGCTGGCGCAGTTGCCGCAAGAAACTCAAAAATCATTACGCGCCGCAGCGCAGGAACGAGGCATAACTATGCTTCCGCCCGAAACAAACATCATAAAGCTCGCGGTGCAAAGCAGATGGGTAGTCTCCAGCCCGTCGACGGTTGCTCTCGACCTTCTGCAAGAAGGGAGCTTGACGCTTGTACTAGATCCGCAGGGAATGGTATTGGACACAGCATTGCTACACCTACCGCGGGCCGATACCAGTCCCGATGCTGTGCTCGCCGAGCTGACGGCGTTGGATCCGGGTGCAGCCTATGGCGAAAAACTCGCGGCCGCCTATGCCGCGATCGGCCCCGCCCGCACCCTTGATATCCTTGGCAAACGGGAGTAGCGGACCGTATGTTACCCTATTTCTTAGTCACTGCTCCGGTCGCCGTTATGGCGATCGTGTCGCCACGCCACCGGCGATATCCGCTGATTTGGGGGAGCGTATTTTTCATTCTTCTTGTATTCATCGGCCTTCGTCATCACGTGGGCATGGACTGGAACAACTACTTACGGATGATCGAAAAAGCTAACGGAGTAGACTTCTTATATGCTCTTAGTATCGCCGAGCCGGGTTATGCGTTAATCTTGTGGATATCCGGTCAAGCAGGCTGGGGTGTGTATAGCGCCAATCTAGCCGCGGCGACAATTATGCTCTATGGCCTGTTCCGATACGCGAAGCAAACGCCTTCGCCGTGGCTAGCCCTTTTGGCTGCGCTGCCTTTCCTAGTGATCGTTACCGGAATGAGTGCTGTCCGACAGGCGATGGCAATCGGCGTTCTTCTCTGGCTTGTTGCAATATGGAGCAATTCATCGACGTTCAAACGTACAATGATGATTTTTTTAGCGGCTTCATTCCATATGAGCGCAATCATTTTCCTTATTTTTGTAGCGTTTAACGCGAATATTAGGCCCTCACTGAAGGCTTCCTTTGGAATATTCATGTCCGCAGTTGCAATCTATATTCTACAATCATCCGGACAAGCTGACTACTATGACTCACTCTATGGTTCTGGGCAGACGGAGGTAACACAATCATCAGGCGCACTTTTCCATGTCCTATTCAATGCCGGCCCTGCCCTGATCTGCTTTTTGCTCGGTCGGCGCGCTCGTAATATATTGCTATATGATCCTCTGCATTTCCAATTCGCAATTGCTGCCTTACTTCTTATTCCGTTGGCGCTTGTTTTTTCAACGGCAGCATACCGCGTGAACCTCTACTTCTTCCCAGTTGCCCTAAGCTTCTTTTCCCGTGTACCCTTATTGTTTCATGACGCAAGATACCGTCTTCTCATTAGGTGCATCATCTCCGTGTTTTTTCTTTTCTATCTATGGTTCTGGCTAAGTGCAGCTAATTCAGCGATAGCCTACAAGAATTACCGGAATGCACTGTTTCTTCATAAGGACGAACTTTTCCTATGTTGCAAATAAAATTCAAGAATGCCTTCAAAGGAATAATATGAGGATTCTTTTTATTATTAAGGGCCTGAATAACATTGGAGGTGGTGCCGAAAAGGTCCTCGTTGATGTTGCGAATGGATTGTGTCGGCGAGGCCATGACATCAAGGTTTTGACTTTCGATTTTCCGGGCGCATCGTTTTATTCTCTTTCGCCTGAAATTGAGCGGATTGACATAGCCTTTAATCCAGCGGGCCAGTCAATACCTAAGTTGCGCATGTTAAGAGCGCTGCCTCGTATGCGCCGGGCGATAGCCGATGCAAACCCTTGCGTCGTTGTAGCGTTCATGCACTCTGCTTATGTCCCTGCGGCTGCAGCGATGTTCGGTCTGCGTATTCCGTTGATCGTGTCGGAACACACCGATTCCAGCCATTACAAAGGCCGTTTGACGCAAGCGATGCTTCGACGATTGGCAGAGCGTGCCGCATCGACTAAGACCGTGCCTTCGGAGAGCGTTCGAATAAACTTCCTCGCTGAAGATAAAACGGATAGCGTGGTCGTCGCCAATCCAGTTAACGTTAGGGAGGTTTTTCCACCATCGGTCCAAAACCTGCTTCTTTGCGTTGGCGGCATGCGGAGGGAAAAAGGCCACGAAGTGTTGCTCGAAGCTTTTGCGCACTTGACCGATGAATTCCCGGACTGGCGTTTGCGTATCGTCGGCGATGGTGTGCTTCGCCCGGAACTCGAGGCGCAGGTGAAGCGGCTTAGGTTGGAAACAAAAGTGGAAATGCCAGGCTTTACCCGTGACGTCGGCGCAGCGTATTCGGCGTCGCGTTTCGTGGTTCTGCCATCCTATTACGAGTCCTTCGGCATGGTCGCAGCCGAGGCCCTAGCTGCCGGTCGGGCTGTGCTGTCATTCGACGATTGCGCCGGCATTGCCGAGATCGTCGATAGCGGAGTTAACGGATTTATTGCCCCAAGCGCGTTGACCCGTGAAGGCCGCGTCGCTAGTTTAACTGACGCCTTGAGACAAATGATGAGCGACCCTGAAGGGTGTGCCGCGATGGGGACGAATGGCCCCGCTGCTGTCTCGCGCTTTAGCCTTGAATCCGTTCTCGATACATGGGAGCGAGTCATCAAAGCCTCTGTGCACAAGGCTGATTGATCATGTCCGTTTATAATCCCTTCTGCCCAAGCAGAATCAAATCAATTTCAGTGGAACGTTGAAATATGTGTGGTTTTTCCGGATTTCTTGATCCTCGCAACACGCTTTCGGCGACCGAGGCCCGTGTTCGGCTCACGGCGATGAATGACACCATCCGCTATCGCGGTCCAGATGCCGAGGGTATCGCGATCGAAGAATGCGCGGGGGGCGCGATCTGGGCTGGCCTGGGGCACCGGCGACTATCGATCATCGATCTCAGCGCCGCGGGGGCACAGCCCATGGAGTCGCGCTGCGGGCGCTACATAATTGCTTATAACGGTGAGATTTATAACTATCGCGAGTTGCGCGCCGAATTGGAAACGCGCGGGGTAGATGGATGGCGAGGTCATTCTGATACCGAAGTCTTGCTTGAGGGGATTGCGCGCGACGGCGTTGCGGCGACGCTCTCGAGGATCGATGGTATGTTCGCCCTGGCATTGCTCGACCGTCAAACCCGCAGCGTCACTTTGGCCCGCGACGCCTTTGGGGAAAAGCCACTTGCTTATTGCCTGTGGGGCGGCGTTTTGCTCTTCGGATCCGAGCTACGCTCGATGCGGGCGTGGCCCGGCTTCGCTCCAAAAGAAAGCGCCGAGGCTCGCGCCGCCCTTATGCAGTACGGTTATATCCCGGCACCCTTAACCATTCATGAAACCGTGGCAAAGCTGCCGCCTGCGCATTTGATCACAATCACGGCTGGCATGGTAGCTAACCGCACACTACCGGAACCCGAGGTTTGGTGGGATATGGCCGGCGCAGCGATAAAAGCGCAGCAGGATCCGTTTGAGGGGTCCATGGTCGACGCTGTAGATGCCGTCGAGGCAAGCTTCGCACGCTCTGTCGAGCGACGGATGGTATCAGACGTGCCATTGGGCTCGCTTTTGTCGGGTGGGATCGACAGCACACTAACGACGGCGTTGATGCAACGATGCAGCGACGCTCCGGTACGCACCTTTACCATCGGAATGGGCGAAGAGGGCTATGACGAGGCCCCATATGCCGAGGCTGTCGCCCGTCATCTCGGCACGACACATGAAACTCTCATGCTGGGGCCCGATCAGATCCTATCGGAGCTACCAAGAATCGCCGCGCGCTACGACGAGCCGTTTTCGGATTCTTCGCAGATGCCGACTTATCTAGTTTCCCGGATGGCGCGCGAAAGTGTCACGGTTGCATTGTCCGGCGATGGCGGAGACGAGTTGTTCGCAGGCTACAATCGGCATTTCTATGGCCCTCGGCTGTGGTCGCGGATGCAGCAGTTGCCCAATTGGTTGCGTGTCACGGCGGGCCGAACGCTGGGTTCCATTCCGCCGGACGTGCTCACCGGCATGGTGCGTGCGGCAGGCCCGCTTGCCCCCCGTGAATTGGCCGCCGGACGGGCCGGGGAAAAACTGCACAAATTGGCGCATCTGATGGGCGCGCGGAACCGCGACGCCTATCATGAGGCTTTGTTGGGAAAAGCCGGAGCTACAGCGGTTCTAAAGGATCACAGTGGCATCGCGACACTTGTTTCCAAAGCGGATCCTCGCCTTGCTGGGTTTGATTTCGCAACCGCTGCGATGCTGTTCGATACCGCAAACTATCTGCACGACGATGTCCTGACTAAAGTCGACCGCGCCAGCATGGCTGTTAGCTTGGAGACGCGAACGCCTTATTTGAACCGTGAGCTGTTCGAACTGGCATGGCGACTGCCACAGGCGTACAAGGCGAATGCCGTCACCGGTAAGCTGGTGCTTCGCGAATTACTATATCGTCATGTCCCGCGTGAAATTGTGGACCGCCCAAAAGCCGGGTTCGCTATGCCGATCGGTCGGTGGCTGCGCGGACCGCTAGTCGATTGGGCGGAATCCCATCTTTCCGCTGACGCTCTGCAACGTACCGATGTTTTCGACGTTCGTGCGGTGCGCACAGTGTGGGACGCTCATCGGACCGGGCGACGTGACAACGAGACCTTGCTCTGGAGCATTCTGATGTATCAATCTTGGCATGCTACATAGCACGACGTTGCACTCGGGGAACGTGTAGTATGAGGCGATGTTCTGCCTATTTCTTGATCGCGACCCTTGTCCTGACTGCAACAACGGCTGCTACGCTGTTGTTAACAGCCCTGGGTTAATAGATAATGGCCCCCATTGAAGAAAAACACCGCACGGGAGAACTAGAAGAGACGGTGCACCAAATTCTGCGCGGGTTAGTTGCGCGCGGTTCGGGCGGCACCACTGTCGGCGACATGTCGATAGACCCATCCCGCGAGGATTTACGGGAGTTCATTACAATTGGCGCGATCCCAACCGATCAATTAACCCCTGCAATGGGTGGCGACGCTGCGTTAGATATCGGGCGTGGTTAGACCCATAGTTTCGGCGACGCTGGATCAACTAAATTCTTCAACATTGAATGGTTAACCGCTGAAGTGGTTCAAGAATTGGAGTACGCTAGTATTTATGAGACCCTGGAGGCGACGGCCAAATTTCAAGAAATACCAGTCTTTATTGGCCGATATCTTGTCGTTTCCAATGCACTTCATCGGATTGTTGCAGGCTTTTGACGCAACAACTGGCGCGGAAATCTGGGAAGCGCAATTGCCCGTAGTCGGTTCCGCTTCGCCGATGATTTTTGAAGACGACAAAGCTGCTTATGTCGTTATCCCGGTAACCGGGGGGGGGAACGCTAAGTTATTATGATCATTCCATCGAAACAGGCAGCGCATTTGTCGCGTACCGCTAACCGCGTTGATGAACCAGAACGTACGGATTTGAGATATGCGTAGATCGTTAATGATTGCCGGCGGCGGCGTGGCTCTGGTTCGTTTGGCGGGGATGGCTGCCGGTTTCACTCTCACCGTCACGCTGGCGCGCGTTCTGGGCCCAGCGGGAGTCGGCGGATACGGCTATATTGTAATGTTGCTAGCGCTAGCGGCGGTGCCCGTTAACAACGGTTGGGCGACAATCCTGTTGCGCGCAGTCTCCCGAGCAAGCAGCAACCGGGGCAATTGGGGCGAAGTCGCGGGGCTGATGCGATGGGGGGTGCCACTTGCCCTGGCCATAACGGCGACCTTTATCCTTGTTCCCGGCTTGCTTTTTCTGGGGCCCTGGGGGCAAGGCCTTCTGGGTTACACCGCGATTGCCCTGCTAAGCTGCGTTCTGTTCTTCGACCAGCTATCCGGCTTGCGCCTTGCGGTGCTGCGCGGTCTTAATTATCCGGTTTGGGGGCAAATCCCCGAGATGTTGATCCGACCCTTGCTCATTCTAGGAGTTTTTCTGGTGCTGACGGCCTTTCATCCGGAAGAGGCCACATTGTTCGACGCCTTTGTCGCCCTGGTCGTGGCGTCTGGGCTGACGACAGTAATTGGCGGCACGATCTTGTGGCGCAAGTCACCCACAGCGCTGAACACGGCAAAGTCAGAAACGCGTATGCGTGTTTGGGGGGGCAGCGCCTTGATGCTGGCCGGGAATGCGGGTCTCGTGGTGCTCAACGCTCAAATTGACTTTCTGATGCTCGGCGTTCTGGCCACCCCCGAAGATCTAGGACATTATCGGGTTGCGATGCAGATCGCCTTGCTTAGCGGATTTGCCTATACGGCGCTGAACATGATCGCAATGCAGCGTTTCGCATATTTTTTTGCGAGCGATGGACAGGACGACCTTCAGAAAAGCGCCACATTTCTCGCACAACTCGCATTCGGGTGTACCCTACCTCTACCGCTCCTATTTTGGTTCTGGGGTGAGCCGATTCTAATTACGCTCTTCGGCCCCGGCTTCGAGGCGGCGTTGCAGCCACTAATCTTTTTGCTAGGGTTGCAAGTTGTCAATGCCGGTGCCGGTTTTGCCCATTCGATTCTAATAATGGCGCACCGTGAAAACTTGGTTTTACCTACCACGTTGGTAGCGGCATTGCTAAACGCGTTCCTTTGTGTTGTTTTGGTTCCGCTTTATGGGAGCCAAGGTGCAGCGATTTCATCATTAATTTCACTCAGCCTATGGAACCTGACATTGGTATTGATGACATATAAACTGGTTTGTATAAATACGAGCATATTCAGAATTGAGCGCTATTGACCTATTTTTTGGGTATTTCGAATATTGAGCTACCCCCCCGAAAATCGGACACTGACGTAAGCTGCGATTTGTAGTCTGCTGATCTTCAACACGAAGGAGGTCAGATATGTCGAAACGGAAGCAACATCACCCAGAATTCAAAGCCAAGGTGGCGTTGGAAGCGCTGAAAGGCGAAGAGACTGTCAGCGAGCTGGCCAGTCGGTTTGGAGTTCACCCGACGATGATCCATCAATGGAAACGTGCATTGCTTGAGGGCGCATCTGGTGTGTTCGAGCGAGGTAGCCGGAAGGCACCGGAAGTCGATGAAGAGCAGGTCAAAGACCTGCATGCCAAGATTGGGGAGTTGGCCGTCGCCAACGATTTTTTGGCCAGAAAGCTCAAACCCTGGACCGGCAAGTGAGGTGCAAGATGATTGAGCCGAACATTCCGGGTCTGTCCGTCGGCAAGCAATGTTCCCTGCTGTCGATCTCGCGGTCGTCATTTTACTATGAACCCAAGGGTGAGAGCGAGATGAACCTCGATCTGATGCGCGTCATCGATAAGCAGCTCTTGGAAACCCCGTTTTACGGTGTGCGCCAAATGACGTGGCACCTGGGCAATGAACAGCATCTGGTGAACGAAAAGCGCATCCGACGCCTTATACGGTTGATGGGTCTCATGCCGATCTACCAGAAACCCAACACGAGCAAGGCGGCGAAGGGTCACAAGATTTACCCCTACCTGCTGCGAGGGCTACGCGTGGATCGGCCAAATCAAGTTTGGTGCGCCGACATCACATATCTACCGATGC
>TARA_R110002072_G_scaffold228234_16_pt1 | contig 18920 bp, 15 predicted proteins | sample TARA_R110002072 | Tara Oceans TARA_R110002072 (sample SAMEA4397118) | marine metagenome | biome: Polar Biome; feature: [SRF] surface water layer (ENVO:00010504); material: water (ENVO:00002006), including particulate matter (ENVO:01000060) such as... | depth 5 m | reverse complement strand
CCGGATGGCCCGTGCGGCTTGCGGATAAGAAGACGGACCCTGCAGGCCAATTCACGGCCTCCCCGGTTGCTCGGCGTCGAGTGAGGTGCGGCGCGACATCCTTTGCTGGTTGGGCATCTGCTCACCACCAGGCGGAGCACGCGCCGGTGCCAGCGCCGGCACATCGCTCGACAACCCCAACACCCGCAGCGCCGCAAATGCGGTCGCCGACCGGCACTCCTACGATGTAGCACATTGGAGGATCGCCCGAACTCCCTTAGTGTGTTAGCGCCCACCCCTTGTTCCTGCCGGGTCCTCTCCCTAATCCCTAATGCACATTCAAAAAGCGTTTCTGCTCGCCACGACTCTGGTCGCATCCGTTTCCGCCCAAGGCGTCAACTGCGCACTACTCGGCACCTTCAACAATCACGGTCCGTTCAACGACATCTGGGGCTACGCCGCCCCCAACGGCGACGAATACGCGCTGCTGGCCACAAGGACCGGCACGGTCGTCATTGATGTCACCACACCGAGCAACCCGATCGAGCGCGGCTTCTTCCCATTCGGGACGTCGACCTGGCGCGATATCCGCACCTACGGGACCTATGCCTACGTCGTGACCGAGGCGACGTCGGGCTTCCAGATCATCGATCTGAGCAACCCGAACAGCCCGTCCGTGGTCGGCACGTTTGGCACCAACATCACCAACAACGCCCACAATGTCTGCGTCGACGTGGCCGCCGGCAAACTCTACCTCGTCGGCACCAACGTCGGCACGCCGGTCTGGGACCTGACGGCCAACCCCGCCAACCCGACCTACATCGGTAGCGCCGCTCCCGGCGGCAACAGCAACTACTTCCACGACCTCTGCATCGAGAACGGCTACGGCTACGGCTCGGCCATCTACGCCGGCGTCCTGCGCATCTGGGACATGAACACGTTCCCACCGACCACGCTCAGCAACTCCCCGACGCCGAACTCCTTCACGCACAACGCCTGGCCAAACGCGGCGGGCACCCTATGCGTGACGACCGACGAGCAATCAGGTGGAGTCATCAAGCTCTTCGACATCACCAACAAGTCGAACCCGGTCCCCCTCGGCCAGTTCACACCCAACTCGGCAGCGATCCCGCACAACGCCTTCATCGTCGGCGATAAGGTGCACTGCAGTTGGTACACCGAGGGCTATCGCTGCATCGATATCAGCGACCCGAACAACCCAGTCGAGGTCGCCTCGTACGACACGTGGCCTGGCTCCTCCGGCGGCTTCAACGGCTGCTGGGGGTGCTACCCGTTCCTGCCCTCTGGCAACATCCTCGTGTCGGACCAAGCGACCGGCCTCTACATCGTGCGACCGAGCAGCGCCTCGTTCATCAACTACGGCCAAGGCTGCGCTGGCTCGGCTACGGCGCCCTGCCCCGAGCTCAACGGCAACGGTGGAACGCTCTCCCAAGACACGCGTGACAACGAGTACACGCACCGCGTAACCAACACCGGTGCGCTGACCGTGCTCGGCTTCGATTGCTACGCGCAATCGACCGGTGGCAACCAGACCGTCGCAGCACACATCTACGCGGAAGTGGGTGGGGTTCCGTCGGCTCTGGCGCTGGCGAGCACGACGATGACAATTGGCGCTGCCGCCAATTTCTACACCGCGACGTTCGCGTCACCGGTCAACGTCACGGGCAACTTCTACATCGGCTACGAAACGTCGGCTCAGAACGTCTACCTGTGCAACCTCAACTCGGGCACCGGGGGCATTGCGTTCTACCGCGACCTCGTCAACGGCCCGAATGCTTGGACAGCATCGGGACTTGTCGACACGCCGTCGTGGCGCGTCAACTGCACTGGCGGCGCCAGTGGCATAGTCCCGTCGCTCAGCCACGTTGGCCTGCCGATCTTGAACTCGAGCTACGACGTGACGCTATCCGGCGCGATCCCCGCGGCCTTCGCCGTGATGTTCTCGGGCCTGTCCGACACGGTCTACAACGGTTCGCCGTTGCCGATCGCGTTGCTAGGCGCACCTGGTTGCAGCGTCTACGCTGCCCCGACGGTGCTGACGACGCACATCACCAGCGCCTCGGGCACGGCGAACTCGACCTTCAACATCCCGCCATCCCCAGCCAACATCGGCGTCAGCTTGTTCCACCAGTGGGCAGTGCTTGATGCGGTGAACCCGTTGGGAATCGTTGTCTCGGATGCCGGCAAGGCAACCGTCGACAACTAACCAAACGGAGCTCTTGAGTGAGGAGGGCTTTGCCTCACCCAATTCGCGCCCAAATAGGCTAGGCGCAGTTGCTGCACACTGCGCTATCGCATCGCCGGCGCGAGCCTGGTGGATGCACTTGGCCTTAACGAAGGCCTGTGGTTTTGAGCGCGCCTCGGGGAAGGGCGGGCCAAGATCGAAGGTGTGCTTCGCAAGCCACGCATCCGCGACGACGGCGGCGACGAACTGCCAGGCATGACCTACCAAAGGGCACGCCTGTGGCTTGGAATCAGCGGCGTTGGCACGTTCGTGCTGCTCTCCACCGCGGCAATCCTGCTCGACCTACCGAGAGTTTGGGGCGGGGCAGGCAGCGATGCCGAAGTGATCGCTGCGACAATCGCGATCTACGTGCTACTCAGCGCACCGTTCGACTGGGTCGGCGGCCTGATCCTGCCGCATCGCTTTGGTCAAAGCTTCGGCTCGGCGGCCGAGTTTGCGCCGCGATGGCTCCGCGGCGTGTTGGTCCAGGCGTGTGTGATGGCGCTCGCGCTGACCGCGGTGCTCGCCGCGGGTCAGGCCGGCGGCTTGGTTGCCGCGGCGATCGCATTGCTCGGATGCATGGTCGTGCTCGTCTTGATTCAGGGTCTTCTAGCTCGCTGGGTCAGTGGGCTGCGGGATGCCGGGCCCGGAACAGCAGGTAGCAACCCGGCAGCCCACGATTCTGTCAAGGCCACCAGTGGTCCAGCGATCCGGATCTACCACGGCTCGGATCCCGGTTTCACCGGCGGCATCGTCGGGCCGCCCGGCGGCGAGACGATCGTCGTACCGGCACACTGGCTCACGCAGTTGAAGCCCGAAATGCAGCAAGCACTGCTGCTGCGGCGGCAAGCCTTGATCGGGGCACGCACTAGAACCTGGGGTCTACTTCTGGCGATACTCTGGAACCTCAGCGGCTTCTTGTTGGCGGCCTACCTGGTGCCAGGTGCCGACGTGGCATCGGCGGCAGGACTGGTCACGCTTTCACTCGGTGCCGGCCTATGGAACTTCCTCGGACTGCTGCTGTTGCCGACTCCGAGCCGCAGCGCCGTGTTGGCGGCTGATCGCCTCATCGCCGCTGGATCCAACGAAACGGCAGCGGGCCTCTCCAGCGCGATTCGCGCGATTCATGAATTGCAGGGCGACGAGCCGCGGCGCGGCCGTTGGATCGAGCGGGTGTTCCATCCGATTCCCGACCTCGAGAATCGGCTACAGGAATTGCGCGGTTCCGAGCAAGGGTCGATGCATGCCGGCAGCATGGGCCCGAAGCCCTGGCACCTCGCACGCATGACGCTGTATCTGAGCTGGGCGTGCTTTGGCTTTCTCTCGCGCGCCGTGCACTGCAACAGCGGCCGACCCGACCTTTGGGTGATGCTACCTTGCGACTGATGGCCGCGCGCGCTCAGCGGTGTGACGACCTGCCAACATCGCGCCTTGGGTGGACGGAGTCAGCAGATGATCGCCGCATAGCGTGACCGCCGCACTGATCTCGCGGATGCCGCGACCGTGCGCGTCGGAGATGCGCGGCGGCGCTAGCGCGCTGCGGTCGATGCTTCGCACAGACAAGAACAGGAAGTCGCGCGCCGGCATCGCGTCGAGCGTGACACCCCCGAAGAACGGCCAAACGAAGCTCTGCATGGCCGCCTCGGAGAAACACCAACCAGCGAGGCCGGCCCCGACAATCGCCACCTTGGTTTGCGGCATCCGCATGACCTACGATGCATACCGCCGCGCCACAACCATCGATCGCACGAATTGCCAAAGCCTCCCCCATCTCGTTGCCTGCTGGTAGGCATCATCACGTGACTCAGCCGTGAGCGAACGATCGACCTTCCTTGGTGTCGACGGCTGCCGAGCCGGCTGGTTTGTGGTTCGTGTTGCAGCTGGCGACGATGCGGCGCCTGAGGCGATGCTGCTGGACGACTTCGCCTCGGTCCTGGCAGTACGGCCGGCGCCACACTTCGTCGCGGTCGACATGCCTATCGGGCTACTGGCAACGGCGACTCCAGGAGGGCGGAACTGCGACCAGGCAGCGCGCGGCCTGCTCGGGCCACGCCGCAGCAGTGTGTTCTCGCCCCCGCTGCGCGGTCATCTGCGCGCTCAGACCTGGTCCGAGGTTTCCGGACTGTCGAAGCAATCGTTCCATCTGCTGCCGAAGATCCGCGAAGTCGATGATTGTCTGACGCCCTCGCGCCAGCGGCGGGTGCGCGAGACGCACCCAGAGCTTGCGTTCCGCAGTCTGACGGGCGCCCCCATGCGGCACGCCAAGCGAACAGTCGAGGGCCAACGCGAACGCTTGCTGGCGTTGCAGACGACGATCCCCGGCGTCCGCGCGTTCTACCGCCGCACCTTGGAGCAGTTCCTTCGCCGTGACGTAGCCCGCGACGACATCCTCGACGCGCTGGTGCTTGCTGTCGTAGCAAAGCGCATGGCTAACGGTGTCTCGCAGTGTCTACCGCTGCGACCGGTGCACGATGCGCGCGGTCTGCGCATGGAAATCTGGAGCTAGTGGGGTGCTGCGAAAGTTCGTGGCATACGTCGGCGAGTCATCAGCGTTGCTCGCAAGGCGCGGTGACGAAGGCATGCTACAAACATCCTGCCGAGGAATCGCAACGCCGCGAGCGGCGTTCAGGGCCGGCGACGTTTGCGCCGAACTTGCGAAACGCCCCTCTAGAGATCAAACGCCACGGAGTTCGCGCAGGATCTCGCTGCGCGCGGCGGCGTCTTCGAGGAAGACTCCGGTCACGTGGGATGTAGTCGTCATCGCGCCCGGCTTGCGCACGCCGCGCATCGTCATGCAGTGGTGCTCCGCCTCGATCAGCACCGCGACGCCGCGAGGGCACAATGCCTGCTGCAAGTCGTTGGCGATTTGCGCGGTGAGCCGTTCTTGGATTTGTAGGCGGCGCGCATACACCTCGACCAGGCGAGCCAACTTGCTGAGACCGACGACGCGATCCGCAGGCAGGTAGGCAACGTGCGCGCGACCAGCAAACGCCACCATGTGATGCTCGCAGTGTGAATGCACCGTGATGTCCCGGACCACAACCGGGCCATTGTAGTCTGCCGTCTCATCGAAGGTCTTGGCCAGAACCTCGCTCGGATCCTGCTGGTAACCCGCAAAGAACTCACCGTAGGCGCGTAGCACGCGGTCCGGTGTCTCGAGCAAGCCGTCGCGATTGGGATCCTCGCCAATGTAGGTGAGCAGGGTCCGTATCGCATCCAGAGCATCCTGGCGCGACACCGGGGTCGGTTGCTTGTGGCGGAACGGTTGGTTGATGCGGGCCGGAGAGCTAGTCACGGGGTGCGGTCGTTGGGGTGTGGGTTGCGAATGCAGCCGGTCAGGCGTTGCCGCCCGGACGAGTGCTGACCATCGAGAACGCTTAGAATCTGAGGGTGAACATGCCCTGCTGGCCGGGTGTCTCTTCGACGCTGACCGAGAGTCGCGTCAACTGCACCCTAGGGAATGCGGATCGCACCGAATCCAACAATGAGGTTCCGATCCACTCCGCAAGGTTCTCAGAACTGCTGTTGAGAATTGGCAACACGCAGACTTCTTCAGTTGGCACAATGTAGCGGCGCTTGCCGTGGCGGATTTCGGTTTCGTCGTTGCCGATCGCGCGACAGGTAAGATCGGGATGAAGGCCGGGCACCACGAATCGTTCATCGAGCGGATCGATGATCGCGGTCACGAGCGGCTTGACTCGCTTGAAGTCGATCACCATGCCGTGACTCGTTCGTGGCGTATCCAGATCGACAGCGACCCGGTAGTTGTGTCCGTGCAGCCGCTCTGCGGTGCCGTCATCGAAGATCAGAAAGTGGGCGGCGCTGAACTTGTGGTATTCCTTCTCGAGGTGAATCGTCCAGGTCGCGGCGGCGCGACTCGAAGGCAGGAGTGAAGTCAGGCTTGATGTCATGATGATCCTGGCACCGGGCACTCAGTGCATCGCAAGCCGGCATTTGCAGCCTTACCGCGCGCATAGAGAACTTTCGCAGGCACGCCTGGCTTGGATGCATCAAGTTCCATCGTTCTCCATTGCGCCCTGACAAGCCGGACACGTGAAGATCCATCGGCCGGCGCTAGCGGCCTTCACAATCGCCCCACCGCAATGCCGGCATTGTTGCGACTGCGCCCAAACAGGTAGTATCGATAGTCGCGGCGTAGCACGCCCTCGCCCTTCAAGCGACGCGCGTCGTTGGGATCGATGGTGACGCTGGCGATCCGGTAGGCCCGGTGGGTGATTTCCGCGAGCGCGCTAGCCAACTCGAATCGAAAACCGTCGCCGAGATCCATCGCACGCATCCCGAGATCAAGACGCGCCACGAACAAGATCGCGCTGCGCACCGCCGAGTTCGAAGATCTGTTCCATCAACGTGCGGCGACCACCCATCGACGGCGAACCGCTTCTTGGTAGCGCGCCGGTGCGCGTGAGACGTTTCCTGGACATCGCACGGATTGACTCCCAACAGCGCCAAGGAACAATTCGCAGACCCCAAAGGAGACCGATCATGAGATCCATCAACTCTATGCTCGTCGCAAGCCTGCTTGCGATGACCGCGACAGCGACTCTCGGAGCGCAGGATCTGGCTCGTAAGGTCCAGCAAGTCCAAGACGAATACCAAAAGGCCTACGACGCCTATTTGGCGAAGTCGCGTGCACACCGCGGCGGCGATCGCACAGAGTTGCGTCAGCTGAGGCCCAACGCGGAGGAATACGCTGCGCGGCTCATCGCTCTGGCCAAGACTGACGAACAAAGCGATGCCGCGTTCGAAGGGCTGACCTGGGCGGCTCAGGTCGGGCGTTCGAATGAAGCAGTCCAGCTAGTCCTGGTCCATCACGGCGAACGCAAGGAGCTGGCGCCGATCGTCAAGAAGCTGGGGCGAAAACACAACGTGGAAGCGGACGCCGCACTCAAGTCCCTCCTGACCAAGAACCCTCACCGCGAAGTCAAAGCACACGCGGCGTATTGGTTGGGTTACTCGATGAAGTATCGGGCCGATCCGGAAGCGGCCAAATACTACAAGCTGGTCATCGAGCAATACGCCGACGTCAAGGACGGACGGGGAACCCTTGCCCAGAAGGCCAACAAGGACCTCATAGAGGCGATGACCTTCGGGCGCGGTACGACGGCGCCCGACATCGCCGCTGCCGATACCGACGGAGTCGACTTCAAGCTCTCGGACTATCGCGGCAAAGTCGTTGTCCTCAACTTCTGGGGACATTGGTGAGGACCGTGCAATGCGATGATCCCGCATGAAAGAGCGCTCGTGAAGCGTCTCAAGAACAAGCCTTTTGCCCTCATTGGCGTCAACAGCGACAAGGACCTCGAAGCCTGCAAGGAAAAGAACAAAGCCAAGGGCATCACCTGGCGCAGCTTCTGGGACGGTCAGGATGGTCAGCAGTGGGGCCCCATCGGCAAAGCGTGGCACGTGCGCTCTTGGCCGACCATCTACGTGCTAGATGCCAAGGGTGTCATCCGTTTCAAGAACGTGCGCGGCGAGAAGATGGATGCCGCCGTCGATAAACTCCTGGCGGAGATGGAACGGGAAGAGCAGGAAGAGAAGAGGGGAGGCTAATCTCGACGTCGGGCTATTGGCCGTTGCGCATCGCGTAGCCAAGACACCGATCGTGACGACGCTGCAGAACAACGGCATTCCGCCAAGCCCCGATTGGCCAGCCACCTCTGGAAGGCGCTCGGTTCGAACAGCGTTCCGTTCGGTTGCCTCGGGTCGGCAGGTGCTATGCTGGCGCTCGCCGACCGCTCCTCGTTCGGCTCGATCCGTCACCCAACTCGAGAATGCCCATGCGTTTCCTGACCGCGTTTGCCTGCACGGCCGTCCTGGCGGTTGCCCAGAGCCCGCTGACCACCACCTTTGCCAACAACAACAGCGGTGGAGTCGGCGGTGCCATCTACTTCGACCTGACCGATACCCTCGGCGGTGGCCTCACGATCACCGACCTCGACCTGAATCTGAATAGCACCAGTGGTTCGACTGGCACGATCGACGTCTACCAGATCTTCGGCGGCACCTTTCGCGGCAACGAGTCCAATATGGCTGCGTGGTCGTTGCTCAGCTCGGGACCGGTAACGTCATCTGGCGCCGGTCAGCCGAGCAACGTGCTGCTGAACCCGCCGATCATCATTCCGCCGCTGGGATCAAGCGCCATCGCGCTGGTCGCCAACGGCCTGGCCCACGCGTACACCAACGGCACCGGCGGCGCGGGCTCGGCACAGGTATTCTCGACGACCGAGCTGACCCTGACGGCGGGCACGGCTTCCAACTCGCCGTTTGCGACGCTCCTGTTCGATCCGCGCATCCCCAACATCAACATCAATTACTCGCTCGGCACGTCGAGCTCCGTCGCCACCAACACGTCGCTCGGCCAGGGCTGCATCCGGGAGTACACGTCGTTCTTCGAGAACTTCGCGCCCGGGGCGTTCGACCTCAACAACACCGCGATCTCCCTGCTGAGCACGGGCAACAACTACTTGGTCACCAGCGGCGGCACCTACAACCCAGTCGGCAGTCTCGGCACGCCGACGACGCTGACGTTGCCTGCCAACGGCCAGGTGGCGGCCGGCACGCTCGGCCTCCAAGTCGGCTCCAACGGTTGGGTCGCGCTCGGCAGCGGCAACAGCACCGCGGCCACGCCCTCGGTTGCGACGCTGCTATCGAACCCGGCGACGGCCTTCTATTGCTGGAAGAGCCTGAATCCCACCGCCACCGGCAGTGGCCCCGTGCAGTACGAAGAGGATGTCGCGACCGGTCGCGCGCAGGTCACCTTCGATGGTGTCTTCGACTCGGGCGGCACGACGACGGCGGCGGCGAACTTCGTGCAGTTCCAGGTCGACACCGCGACCAACAACGTCGTGATCGCGTGGCAAACGATGTCGCCAACTGGCATCGGCATCGTGGTTGGCTACTCACCCGGCGGCGCTAGCGTCGACCCTGGCGCCACCGACCTGTCACAAGTCGCCAGCGGCAATACCGTCATCCTGACTGGCAACAACGACATCATTCCTCTGTCGCTGACGGCCACCTCGCGTCCCGTGCTCGGTACCAACTGGAACCTCGAGGTGCAGGACATCCCGGCGAGCACGGTGTTCGGCGTCAACATCTTCGGCGCCAGCGATCCTGGCATTCTCGATCTCAGTTTCCTCGGCCTGCCGGGCTGTGAACTGCGCGCCAACGTGGACTTCGTCGGCGGCCCATGGATGCCGACGGGCACGACCTTCAACTACGTTTTCCCGATGCCAGCGATGCCGCTGAGCCTGGTCGGCTTCGAGGTGTTCACGCAGGCCGCCACGTTCGGCGTGCCGCCTGTGAACGCGTTCGGCGCGATCACCAGCAACGGGGTCAAGGGCATCGTCGGCGACATCTAGTGGGGCGAGCAGTCAGTGCAGATGCTGGCGCGGTCGGGACACCCAACGCCCCCCCCACTTGGGGCGCGCTCTGCCCAACCCAAGCAGCCACGCAATCGACACGTGCAGTCGTAGTTGGAGGTCGCCGCGGGGGCCGACTCCGACAGCGCCACTGCCCCATGCGCTTCGTACGAGCAATTCTGCGACCTGCATCGCGCGTTCGCCGCATTCTCGCTGGCTGTATCGCGGATCAAGCCATGCTGCCGCGGCATGCGAAGATCAGTGCGAACATCAACTACCGCGCGGCGGTTGCGACCCTGATCGACCGGGACAGCGGCATTCTCGACATTCTGTAGAACCGCCGGCGGCGTCTATGGCGTCCGAACAAACGCACACCAGCCATACCAGGGCTGATGATCGGCATGCGTGGCCGTCGGCTGCCGCTCGTGCAAGCCAGTCGAGCCTTCACAGCCGGAGCGATCGGACCACGTGCGTGCAAACAGATTGCGCCCGGCTTGGGCAGTGAGCAAAACCCTGTGGTTCGAACCGGGTACGGTACACAGATGCGGGGTGAACGGCGTGAAACCGGCGACCTGGATCGTCTCGTATGCGAGGAGGCGCGACGCAAGTTCTGCCATTCAACACGGGGCCATGATCGATCGCAATTCGCCAAGAACAAGCGAGTGAGTTGGTTGTATGCGTGGCACCGCACCTTCACGCCCCCCCCCAGGCGAACGTTTCGCGTTACCATGGGCGATTCCGTTAGTAGAGCCACTGCCTGGTTTCCGGCCCTCCCGAGCTTGCCCTACAGAGTGCATTCCTGGGGGTGCCAGCAAGTTGGAGGAGATGCCATGAAACACCGTGCGCCCGCCGCGAGCTTGCTCGCATTCGCTGCATCGCTGACGCCGTCACAGCTGCAGGCCCAGGTTGACCACGTCGACCTGTCCCAATTCGTCTTCAGTGCAAGTACGCTTGCCGTCAACGCCGTCACCGGCACAATCCTTATCGGTGGCGTCGGCGGCGGGTTGCAGGCCACGATGTGGCGACTCGACCCCGTCACCCTTGCCGTGACGACCACGAGCTACCCGACCGTCGGCAACTACGGCGAGGTACTCGCGATTTCGGACGACGGCTCACGCGCCTCGCTAGGCGACTTCTCGGGCAACGCCTACTGGGTGGACACGGCGCCAACTGGCGTGCCCCAACCGATCGCGAATGGCAGCTACTCGTCCATCGAGAACATTCAGGGCGAAACGCGTTTGAGCGGGCACGCGGCCATCGGCTCCCTGCAGTGGTACTCGACGAACACAGCAACCAGCCAACTCCTGCAGCTCGGACCGCCGACGGGCCTTGTGCCATACATACTCGGCATGAGCGCGAACGGTGACATCCTCACCAGCTACTACAGGTTCTGGGAGTGGACCGGATCCGGCTACGGAGCTCCTCAAACGGCGCCGACCTACTACGACTCGAGGATCACGGGAGTGTCGCCCAACGGCGTGCATCTGTTCGGATACACCAGCAAGACCACGACGGTCTTCGGCCCGATCACGACCAAGACCGGTTGGCCGGTCATCTGGAGTTCGGACTACGCGCGCAAGCCAAGCCTGCTGCGCTACGGTCCGTCCATCACGATTCCGGAAGACGGACGGGGAGCATACCTGCGTCAGGCAACCAGCAATCTCACTGCGTGTGGATCGGCGTGGCAGGAAGTCACCGGCACCAATCCATTCTCGTCGCCGGCGATCGGCATCATCTGGCACCCGAGCATGGGCACCCTCGGCGTTCGATCACTCGATGACTTCTTGATAGAGCGCGGCGCTGTCGGGATACCAGCTGTCGAGAACGTCTTGGACTTGGTGGACGACGGCACGCACCTGCACATCCTCTACCTCGACCATGGATCGCCAGCCGGCCAGCACTACATCCGCTGCGCCAACTTCTCGACGCCCGCCTCTCCCTTCTACGTCTATGGGCCAGGCAAGGGCGATACCGAGGGTCTACCGCCTCACCTGTATGGCGAGGTCCTTACTGGCACAGGAGCTCCCGGCGACTCCGTCAGTTTCGTGGCCGCTGACCTGGAGCCTGCGGCATCGTTCCCGTTCGGCGTGCTGGCCTTTTCGGGGGCGAACGCCAATCAGCCGCCTTTGCTGGTCGACGCATCGCAACTCATCACCACGCTCGTGATCCCGCTGACGATCGACGCGACGACCGGCAGGAGTACCGGCAGCATGCAGTGGACCATTCCGCCGGCAACCGCGGGGCTGTCCCTGTTCAGTCAATACGTCGGATTCAACGCGACCTTCGAGCTGGTGCTCAGCAACGGACTGCGCCTCGACATCCAATGAGGCTCACGGTCGCCCCGATCAGGCCGTTGAAAAACGGCTCGTTCTGAGTCTCGCTCAATACTGGCCCCCGGACTGAATACCGAGCCCCTGACTGTTGGTGGGTCGGCGGCACGACGAGCATCCGGCTTTCGCTTCGTCAGATCTCCGCGCGGAAGCGACACGGTCACGGAAGTTTTAGCGAACGCAGGGCGATGACTGCACAACGGGTGGGTTGACGGGACGTCGTGGCACGGGGATTGTGAGCCCATGGGGTTCGGGTGCTCCTGGCCGCAGCTTGATTTACCTCTCTCTCCCGACACCATGCAAAGCGAACGTGCTCACCGCGCCGTTCGGCGCCCTCGCGCCGACGTCATTCCTCCGATCCTGTTCTTGATTGCCGCGCTGATGCCGCTCGCGGCCACCGCCGCACAGCAGGTTCGTCAAGCGCCGCCCACGCTGCTAGCGCAGTTCGACGTGAACACCGGGACGGTGCAGTCGCTGTCCTTGCCAGCGACGCCGCAGGATCGATTCGACTTGCCAATCGTGCTTGGTGGCGTGCCATACACCATGGCGCTCTTCAACTACGACGTGCGCGCGCCAGGCTTCCAGCTATTCGAACGAACTGCCGCGGGGCTGGTGCCGCGACCGACACCGGACTGTGTGACGTTTCGTGGCGAGTTGCTGGAGATGCCAAACTCGCGAGTCGCTGCGACGTTCGTTGACGGCACGCTCGAGGGCATGGTCTACATGCCGCCGGCGGGCGCAGGACAACTCGGAGAGACGTGGGTCGTTCAGCCCCTGCGCAGGGGCAATCCTAACGCGGCGCCTTCTCTGCACATCGTATTCAAGGACAAGGACACCAAGCCACTGCCCTACCAGTGCGGCGCGGATACGACCGGGGCGCCGTCTTCGGCACCAATGGGCTCGCCTGACTACACGGCGATCTGTGAAATTGCGATCGAGGCGGATCGACAGTTCTGGCAGTGGAACAACAACAGCATCACGCAGACGCAGAACGACATCACCACAGTGATGAATCAGGTCGACTTCATCTACGACCGCGACTGCGATGTGAGCTTCCAAATTGGGACCATCATCGTGACGACGGCACTCGTCTACACGACCAACGACCCGAACGGCCTGCTCGGCGAGTTCTCCAGCAACTGGAGCACCAACTACGTGGGCATCCAGCGCAACATTGCGCACCTCTTCACCGGGCGCAACCTCACCGGATCGACAATCGGCATCGCGTACCTGAGTGTAGTTTGCAGTCAAACCAACGGCTACGGCTTGTCCCAGTCGGACTTCACCAACAACTTGAGCAGCCGCGTCGGTCTCACGTGCCACGAGCTGGGCCACAACTTCTCTGCCCCACACTGCAACGGCGCCTCACCCTGCTACATCATGTGCTCGGGCCTGGGTGGCTGCAGCGGCAACTTGACGCAGTTCGGCCCGACTGAGGCGGCGCAAATTGACAGCTACGCGCACTCGCTGGCGTGCTTGCCGCCACCCGCGACCGTGCCGGTGCTGACAACCGCGAGTCCAACGACGATGACGGTGTTCTCGCCCGGCAGCGTGACGCTCCATGGCACCGGACTACTGACCGTCAACAGCTACACCTTGGGCGGGCAGACCTACACCAACGGCATCATTGTCATCGGTGACACGGCGGTGTCGGTCGCGGTTCCACAGGGCACGGCGCTCGGACCGGTATCGGTCACGGTCTCCAACGGGCTTGGCACAAGCAACGCATTGAGCTTCAACTACGTGCTCACACAACCGCCCAAGCTCAAAGCTACGACGTTGATCCCGCCAACCGGTGGCCTCGCGAGCTACAACTTCGCCGGCACGCCGAACAATCAATGGTGGCTCGTGCTCGGGATCTCGCCGGCAACCGCGCCGCTGCAGGGCTTCGACTTGATCGCCAGCCCACTGGTATTGACCTTCGGCACGTTTGGCGGCCCGCTCGGATTCGAGAGCTTCGCGGTACCAGTACCACCAGGCCTCGGGTTCTTGCAGTTCTACTTCCAAGTGCTTGAGAGCACGCCGGCGGGCAACGTGACCGGTGTGTCCAACCTGACGACGACGATCTTGCAGTAGCGTCGTCAGCCTGTCGCGATGCGGACCATCGCCCAACGACACTCTGCTGGTAGATGTTGGACCGGGCCGCTGACGACCGGGACGACGTTTCCAGCGCACGATCGTCGCCTGCAAAGCTAGATGATCTGGCTCCGGAACGGCCGGCCAACGAGCGCCGCGTAGTAGGGCACGAAAGAACAACGTCGCTCCCCCCACGACCTGTTCTCCTCGCGATCCAATCGAGCCCGCGGGTCACGCCCATGGCCAGCCCGAGGGTAAGATCACGGCATGCACCCCTCTGATTCAGCGAACGACTTGGTCTTGCCCGCCTCCGAGCCTGATTCTGATGCGACTCGCACACTGGCGGCCAATCCGTGGCCGCTGTGGCAGCGCATCGGGTTTCGGTATGCGATGCTGCATTCGCTGCTCTACGTGCTGCCATTGCCGTTCTTGCAGCTGATCAACATGGTGCGTTCGTATTTGCACCAGCTGGATGGTTGGTGGCGCGAGCCCACGGTCGAAGGTGGCGTAACTGGCAATCAGACGTGGATGGGCGAGTTTGCGACCTGGATAGGTGAGGAGATCGTCGGCGGCACTGGCGACCAACGCGCAGGGCTGAGCTACATCACCAAGTGGTGGCGCGAAGCGGTGGATTGGACGCACGAACACGTGACGACGGGTCTGCCGGTGCACTACCAGATGTCAGGTAGCGGCGACACTGGGTTCGCCTTCACCAAGTTGCTGGTCCTCGTTTGCCTAGCCGCTGGCTTTACTGCGATCTGGTCGTTGCTAGATCGCTCACGCAGCTATCCGCGGCTCGGACGTTGGGTGCATCTCATCGTTCGCTTCTATGTCGGCTACTACATGCTCGTTTACGGCGGCATCAAGATGTACGCGGGCCAGTTCATGGAGCCGAGCATCGCAGGCATGTCGCGCGAAATTGGCGACAAGTCGCCGATGGGCATGGTGTGGACCTTCATGGGGTCGAGCAAGCCGTACGAAGTGTTCGCTGGCATTGGCGAACTGGTCGGCGGCTTCTTGTTGTTTCACCGGCGCACGGCGTTGCTCGGGTGCTGCGTGACGATCGCAGTAATGACCAACGTGTGCGCCCTGAATTGGCTCTACGATGTGCCGGTCAAGCTGTTTTCCACGCACCTGCTGGTGTTCGCGATGGCCCTGCTACTGCCATGGTGGCCAAGCTTGTGGTCGTTGTTCGTCCGCAATCGCAGCCCGCAGCCCATCGACATGAGCGTGACGCAATGGAGATGGCTGCGACGCACTCTGATGGTCATCGGTTGCCTGTGGATCGGCGGCATGGCCTTCCAGATGCACCAAAACAATTCGGCCCGCCTTGACGATGTGAACCAGCGCTATGCGAAGCCTGCCCTCTACGGACGCTGGGATGTCGAGAAGATGATCCACGACGGCGTGGAGTTGCCTATTTCGGACGCGAACCGCTGGCAGTTCTTGGCGATCGATCGCGGTACACGTGCCTGGTCTCGGGCTGCAATGGGGCAGGTGTTCTCGTGGATCTGCACCGAGGACCTGGCCAACAACCAGGTGATGATGAAGGTGGTCAATGGCAAGGAAGAATCGTGGACCGTTGCCCAAGGCACCAAGAGCATCGAGGCGCCGAATCCCAATCCAGTCACGATAGAGGACTTCCGCAAGCCGGTGAACGTCGAGCGCCGCACGTTGGTCTTGCGCGGCGTGTGGCAGGGCAAACCGCTTGAGCTGCACACCATCGAGCACGTGTTCAACCTGCATCGCGGCTTCCACTGGGTGCAGGAAATGCCGTTCAATCGGTAGCCGCAAGAGAGCCAACCTGCGTACGGTACCCGGTTCACACCACCGATCGCGCGTTGCCCGATCGGTGGTGTGACCGGGTAGTGTCATCAACGCCCGATACGCCAAGTCCAGGTCGGTCGCGAATGAGTTACTTCTGTGCCTGGCACCGTACGTACATCCTCGGGATCGTGGACTACGGCAGGTAGAAACTCGTGCAGTTGCTGAGTGCCGCGGTTGCCGGGATTCCCGTTGCCGTGACCGCTTGGCCGAGGATGCGTAGACCGCTTAGAACGGGATTGGTCGGGATTGGCAGCGATATCGTGAGTGCGTCGAACGGCCACGACGGCACCACCAACATCTGGTGTGCTTGTGGCAAGCAGAACTCACCGGAGATGCCTGGCAACAGCACGGCCACGGGATCGCCGAGGCTGAGGTAGAGACCGACCGCGTCCGATTGTGTCATCAGGATTCGATAGGTCACCTGCTGTCCGCCCAGAACGGGCTCGAGCGTTGTCACCATGCTCGGAGTGCGGTGGAACGCCGCGACTTGCTGGTCGCTACCGAGGTTGTTCGTGATCACGACGTCCTTCGGGCCGGTCTCGTCGACCGGCGCGACGCACGTTAGCGTCGTGCGGTTCACGACCTGCACGTTGCTGGCAGGCAACCCGCCGAACGTGAGTGACGGTGCCCCGCCGAGATCAAAAAAGTTGCCGTGAACTGTCAGCGCCACCGGCCCCGCGTCGAATCGTGCGCGACTCGGCATCACTTCACCGACTACCGGACCGACCAGCGTCGTCAGGCCACAGACCGTGTTGCCGAGCATGGCAAGTGCAACCGACTCGGTCGGATCGACCCAGAGATCGATGACGTTGAGCGGCCAAGTGCCCGGCGCGCATGCCATCGGTTCGCTGCCGAGCGCGGCCTGCGTTGCCGCGTCGAACACCGTCAGGAGGTCGCTCTGCGTCATCGCGAAGATCTTGCTTGAATCCGCGTTGTATTGACTGACACCGACGGTCACGGTGCCGACCTGCGCAAACGTCGCAGTGTCGAGAATCTGACCGCTGGAAAGCGCGATGCGGGAGCCGTCATGGCTGACGTCCGCGCGTTGCGAACCGCTGACCGCTCCATGGTTGTCTTCGAGCACGATCGGAACGGTCGCAGCCGACAGGTCGAGCTTGTAGAGCGAGTTGGGCGAGAACCCTTCGCCGACGTACGCGAACGCTGCGGTCGGATCGCGATGGAAACGTGGTGCCGCGCGAATGATCCGGTTGCTGGCAACGCGGGTCGCGGCGTTGCCGATGTCGCGCCGAATCAAAACGATATAGGCAAAACCAGCGCTGCCGGGGTTCGCGGATACCAGAATCCAATCGGGGCGCGCTTCGAGAATGTCCCACGTCGCGGAGTGCCCAAGTTCGGTCCCGATATCAATGGTGTCCGTGACGGTGCGGGTCGTCAGATCAACGTATGCGACCCTGCCAGCTTGGTTCAGCGCCACGAACAGCGTCGATCCATCGTGGCTGAGATCGAGCCCGGATGGCCGCGGCGACACGGTGATCGTGTCGACGATGCTGTAGTCGTGGCTTGAGATGACTACGACCTCGTCCGAATCGGGCACCGACACGTAGAAGAGTTCGCGCGCGGCGTCATGCACGAAGTCCTGAGCCGTCGCCGACAACGTCACGGAGACTGGCTCCGGCGGGACAACGAGGATCTGGGCGGGGCTGGAGATCGCGACCCATGCGAGGGCCGCGCAAAATGCGAGTGTGCGAATCATTGGCTGGGGGTCGTCGCGCGCCGTTCGGTCGCGCATGGACTGGCTTTGGTGACAGGTAGGCTGGCGGGAACCGCCGGCGACGTCAAGGCATCGAGCTCGCGCCACTCGTTGGGTTGCGGGTTTCGGACACGGATCCAACAGCCCGCCCACAAGTCCAACCAACCGACTCCGCCCCTTCATCCTTCACCAGCCGAAACCCGCACCACACTGCGCAAGACCATCGAAATCGGTGCCCAGCGGAAACCGCCTGGCTTGCCTGCACCACCGATATCTACAGTCCGATCGTACAGGAGAGACCGTTGGTAAACACGACCCCGCCAGGGTTGAACCCAAGCACCAACACGCCACCCTGTAAGAAAAAGGGCGAGCCATCGAGTGCCGGAACGAACGGCACGGACACACCCCAGCTGAGGGTTCCCGTGACGGTCGTGCCTATGCCAACACCAATTTCCGGCGCCATGTGCGCGAAGCAACCGGGAAACACCGGGTCAAGCGAGGCAGGTAGTGGAATGCCGTTCCAGCTCTGGTTATCGAACCCGATCCACACGAACGCGAGGTTGATCGGACCCGTTGGCACATTCGTCAGCTGCACCGGCATGAACGCCCCCATGCTCGGTGTGCCGCCCGCCTGCAGTACCGTCTGGCCATTCGGCCCAGGACAACCTGCGCCTTGGCTTGCCGCCGACGCTGTCGCCGACGCAACGCCATAGCCAAACGTCGCGGTCGGCCCTGTCATGAGCGCAAAATTGGAGCCGCCGAACATCACCACCCGTCGACGGCTCGAGTCGTAAACGGCCTTCATGTTTGAGCGGGCCAGCTGCGTCGCGGACATCAGCGTCCAGCCGGCCATCGCATCCCACTCCCAGGTCTCCGAGGTGCTACCCGAGTAGTTGCCCATCAGCACGAGGCGTGAACGAGCCTCGTCGTAGACCAGATCGTGGAACGTGCGAATGCCAGGGCCGGCGGCGTTCGGCGTCGGCTGCCAGAAGTTGCCGTTCCAATCCCACATGTCGGAGTACTGAGAGCTGCCGCGCCCGCCGTACATCACGACCACACTGCGATCGGAGTCCCAGGCCATCGCATGGCCCCAGCGCGCCGGCGGCGCCCCGACAATGCGCTGCACCACGGTCGTGCCATCGTATTCCCACGTGTCGCTGTAGTGCACGCCGCCGTTGGTGCCGCCGAACAGCACACCAACGCCTCGGATCGGGTCGTAGCAGACTTCGAAGTCGTAACGCCAAGTGAACGGCGGTTGCGTCAACGACTGTGCCAGTGTCCACGACGCACCATCCCATTCCCAGAACCGCGTCGGGCCGTTCTGCGTCGACTCAATCGCAACCGTGAGTTGCCTCTGCGAATCGTAGTATGCC
>TARA_R110002072_G_scaffold298960_2_pt1 | contig 18936 bp, 21 predicted proteins | sample TARA_R110002072 | Tara Oceans TARA_R110002072 (sample SAMEA4397118) | marine metagenome | biome: Polar Biome; feature: [SRF] surface water layer (ENVO:00010504); material: water (ENVO:00002006), including particulate matter (ENVO:01000060) such as... | depth 5 m | reverse complement strand
AGCGCTACCCGCGGTAGGCCCAGAGGCCGGCGAAGGACCCAAAAGGGTCGAAGCCGATTGGCTCCAGCCCGCCCGGGGGGATGAGCGCATAGCATAGAGCCTAGACTGCCCACACAATAACCAAGGGCTAAGCCTAGGCGGCCACCTCCCCCGCAAGCCATGCCACAGCGCCAAAGTAGCCGCACCTCTAACCCTTGCACGCCTTCTTTTATCTGCATATTTACTTGCTTATTTACTTGCTTATTTAATGTCTTTTGCCTATTATTACGGTATCAATAACTAACAACCGAAAGGTGATCAATATGCAACATAAAAGCAGCCAGGCCCAAGTGGCCGCGATAATTCGCAAAGAACTCAAGGCTATGGGCGTTCCTGCCCGCGTTACTTCGAGCGGGTATAGCGGCGGCAACTCTGTTGACGTATGCCTCATGGATATCCCGTATCCGAAAGTAGAGAAGATTAGGGGCTGTTTTGTGCGCTACCAAGAGGGGCACTTTAACGGGGGCGAAGATATATACGAATATAGCAATACCCGCGACGACATCCCACAAACTAAATTCCTGTTTATAAACTCGGCCTATAGCCCGGCCCTAAGACAATCCGCTTGGGACTTTATTAAGAAGCACTGGCAATGCGAAGACACCGAAAAAGCCCCCGCACAGGCCGCCGAGCTATTCAGCTACCACGGCTTAATTCTCGGGCGACCAGGTGACCAGATCCTACAAACAATACTAAACGGGTCGTTTTTTTGCGCTGGTGAAACCACGTTCTGGGATTACTACAGCGCGCAGGGAAAAGCCCCCCTGGCGGCATGATAACCAGATCGCAAAAGGCTCCACCTTTTGATTATTTACTTGCTTTTTATGTTGCTAACCCCTATTATTACAGCATCAACAGACAAACAACAACTAACCGAAAGGTGGACAGCATGACAAGTAGAGCAGACTTTGATGAGATCCGAGATTCAATAATTAACGGACAGAAAAAACAGGCCCTTAATCAAATGGCAGAACTCAACGGGCACGAGCTCGCCGAGATGATGGATTATTTTACCCTGGAGCTATACCACTGCGAGATGGCAGTAGCCGCGGCAAAAATCTATTTTTTAATGAGCTAAAAATAACCGAAAGGTGATAGAGATGACTTTAGAAATTAACGCAACATATAGCGCGGAAGACAACAAGCTACGCCTTTACGCTTCCGACCGCCTGGATGCCGAGCTATTCGAAAGAGTTAAAGAAATGGGCTTTAGGTGGGCACCCAAACAAGGCCTTTTTGTAGCTCCGAGGTGGACGCCAGGCCGAGAGGATTTCTGCATTGAATTAGCAAAAGAAATCACCGCGGAAGGGACGACCATGGCCGAGCGCGCTGAGGCTAAAATTGAGCGTTTAAATGCATTGTCGGAGAAGCGCGACGGCCAGGCCCGCAGCTTCCAAAGCGCGGCAAATTGCATTTCCGGTCGCATCGCCGACGGCCAGCCAATACTCATCGGCCATCACTCCGAGCGCCGAGCGCGCAAAGACAGAGAGCGCATGGAGTCGGCCCAAAAGAGCGCGCTTAAAGCAGCCGACGCCGTGGATTATTGGAACTACAAGGCAGCGGGGGTTGCATGCCACGCAAACCGCAAGAGCGCCGCCCGTGTCGTGAAGCGTAGAATTAAAACTCTCCTGGCAGAGCTACGCAGCCATCAGAGAGACATAAATCATGCCAATCTGTGCCGCGAGATGTGGGAAGCCATGCCCGCCAAGGCTGGCGAAACAGACTATCCTGCACTTGTGGAGCGCATGGCCGGCGGGGTAATCGGCACCGGCCCTCTGGCGCCAAAACCCAAGGAGGGAAGCTACTGGTCTATGCTCGGCAAAGGCGAGATAACCGCCGCGGAAGTTGTCGAGAAATGCCGAAGCCACTTCTCTTATCTATCAGAAAGCCCCTACCGCTTTCGCTGGATCCAGCACACGCTAAACCGCTTGGCATACGAGCGCGGAGAAATGGGCGATGTACCGCGTTTTGAGGGTGAAATAACGCCGGTGATACTTCAGGCATTTGCCCGCGAACATGGCGCCGACAAGCCGAAAGCTACAGCAACAGAAAACGGCTTTAAGCTCGGATCAATAGTGGCGCTACCGCTTCACATTGCCGACGGGAAGGAAACCACGCTAGCGCTTGAGGAGTGGCGCGACCTGATGCAGGCCGCAGGCTACCAGGCAGAAATAAAAGCTCGAAAAGCTCCGAAGAAACAAGCCTCCCCGCTAATTAATCCGAGCCTAGAAGAAGCCAGGAAATTACAAGAGTTATGGAACCTATGCCGCCGAGAAAAGACCTACACAGGCGCGACTGATCACGAAGAGACCAGCCAGGAGAGCTACAGCCGTCACAGCCAAGGTGATTACGGCAGATATAGAACCATATCCATTGACGCCAGCGGCAAAAGAATCTGGGGCGGGTTCGCTGAGCGAGAAGAGAAGCCGGTTCCAGTTTGCCGCGTCCGAGTCGGCAGCGGCGGCCAGCTTTATTCTGCTGATAGCGTGGTGATACTTACCGACAAGCCCAGCAAGGCGCTACCGCTCGATTTAGATACATTATTAAGCGCCGCAAAAAAGGTCCACGCGTAATGGATGCCTCAGTATACACCCGGCCCAAAAAAACCCTGCTCGTTGAGCCAAAACGGTATGAAAAGGCGCCAGCTCTGGCGCCCTCTTCTCTTCCAATCCCGAGCGAGATAGCCGTCAGCGGCGCAACAGAGTGCCACGTTACGCCCGCGGCACTCTGTCGCCGGATGCTGGAATACCTGAGCGGCACCACGGGGCGCTTTCTCGAGCCAGAGGCCGGGACGGGAAACATCATTGCCGCAATGCTTGCCGCGGGGGTTTCGGCTAATCAAATAACGGCTGTAGAGCAGCACGGCGTGTTAGCCGAGGCCGCAAGAAAACGATTTACAGATAATGACGGGGTGACAATAAAAACCCAATGCTTTCTGGAGTACTCGCAAGAGCACAGCGGAGAGAAATTCGACTATATAGCGATGAATCCGCCGTTCAGAAAATGCCGCCAGCACATTAACGCGGCGCTCGACCTTCTGGCCGACGTCGGGGAGCTTGTCGCCGTCGTCCCGGTGACCTTCGAGCACGAGCAGGCTAGCGATCTGGAAACCCTGCCCCGCGGCACGTTCTCGACCGCTGCGGTGCTGACCAAATTAGTTTTATTCAGCAGGCTATCAGAAAGAAATGGCCATTCACGGCGCCAGGAAAGTGTTTAGCACCATGACGCATGAGTCTGGACTCTGGTCGATCGACAGTATTGAATTGCAGCTATCGCACAAAATACCCGGCGTGAGAGGAATCTACAATAAAGCCGTGCTACTCGATGAGCGTAAAAAACTGATGGAATGGCACTCTGAAAAAATAGACACCCTGAGGGGAATACGCTAGATTTTGATAGCTTACTTGAAAAACCTAGCCAGACCTCCCCGCATAGGGAGCCCAGCCAGACCTCAAAGGAGAACACCGAAATGGAGAAGAAAAAGGTCCGCCGTCATTCAAAAGGCGAATACGCAGGAATAATTGGCCTCAAAGCCATGCTTCTTGAAACCGTTGCCGACATCAAAGCAGAGAGCGTCAGCGTGTATCATCGCCAACTGCTAACCAAAGCCGCGGAAGAGCTCACCGGCTTTCACCAGGACATTGCCAAGAATGCCCTGAGGTACAAAAACATCAGCGACCGCCAGGCTTACTTCCTCGCCATTGGCATGATCGAGGCAAAAATCGTCTGCGCTAGCGACTTTGCCGGATACGCGGCATAATGCTCCCGAGCCTCGCATTGGCAACCCAGCCAGACCTCACCGCATTGAGAGACTGGCCAGATCCCAAACCAAAAACCGAAAGGTGCCCCATGAAGGACCAGCCAACGCTAAACAATCTCTATCGGGCCATTAACCTGGCCCTAGGGATTGAGCGGCCGCGCCAGTTTGAGATACTCCAAACCATCCCCGGCACCATCAGCAAAAGCGTCGTTAGCGGCTTCTCCAGGAACCCAGACGACAACCGCTACAAGGCCGTACAGCACGACATGTTGATCAAGTACTGCCTCGCATTGGCAACCCAGCCAGACCTCCTCGCATTGGGAGTCCAGCCAGACCTCGAGGGAACGGCCAAAGCCCTCAGGGAAGAAACGACCCCCTCATGGGAAAAAATCGACATTTGGGAGGGAGTATCATTGCGAATGGGGCGTGGTAAGATAAAAGACAGGCTAGAGAAACCAAGGAAAACCATCAGACGATGAAACAGCAACAATTTGACGACCTCATCAAAGGCACCAAATTTGGCCGCTCACGGGGTTCAGACAAATCCCTGCGTGCAGCAGCACTGCACTTTGTCGACGGCATTAAAAACGTCAAAGAATGTGCAGAACAGGTGGGCGTTACCCGCCAGTCAGCCCAACAAACCATTGCGCAATTAAAAAAACTGATCGATGAGAAAAATATGGAAGCCGTATTTGTCTTAGTACCCAAAGGCCAGAAGGCCCGCATTGAGACCCTAGCCAGATCTCTCAGCCAGGAACAAAAATAATCGCCCCCCGCATTGGCAACCCAGCCAGACCTCCTACACCCGCGTAAAACTGAAATCAAACTTCTCAGTTGAGTCCCAGCCATCGCGCACAGACCAGAGCACAATGCGCAGCGAGGAATTAACCCCTCCGCCGTTCTCAGCCTCCTCCGTTGCCGTTGGGTAGATGTAATTAGTACCGGTCAGCCCGGTTTCGGTATGCTTCAAGCCACCCCCATCGCCATAAATCTGCAGCGTATAAGTTGTCCCGACCTCAGGACCAACGCTTGCCGCAGTCCAAGCCTTAAAGCCCGTGAGCTGCTGAGTTCTGTCGCGATATAGCCAGGTCACGCTTAATTGACCAGTAATCGACACCGGGAAATAGGCTCCATTCATTCGAATGGCACCTGGTGGATAAGGCCGTTCATGGCGATTATTTAGCACCAGATTGCGATTGGTCGCGGAGGCCAGATCCAGCTTATCCTCATAGGTCGAAGGCAGTAGCTTCACCCACACCGTCGCACCACTGGAGTGAGCGGTAGGGTCGCGCCCCGTCAGCCCGTCAGCAAAGTAAATCGGCGTGTTGATTAGATGGGCCTTGGGATGCGTATCCAGCACCCCCCTATTCACCGTAATCGTATTAAGCAACAAATCAACGGCCGTCACCTCAACAATCTCATCTCCCATCTGAGCCCAGGTATTCAACTCAACCAAATCCAAGCGATCCACAGCGACACAAGAAATAATAATACTCGCCTCAGACTGCAGGACTGCCGTTGCCGTTTCTGCATAGGGCGCAAAATCACCTATCGCCGTGACCACATGATTAATCCCATTAGGCGAAACCGCAATATCGTACTCCACATCAAGTGATTTCTCTTTTGCCACCAGTACAGAGGGCACTCCAAAGTTAGCGCCAAGCTCAGCAATCTCATAGCCTGCCAAACGATGCTGATTCTCGTAATAAGTCGCCTCCCGCAGCACCACCTTGGTCAAATCCTCAGCGTCAGTACTAGGCGGAACATACAGACTGCCACCCCCACTAGTGTAGGTCGCCAGAGGCAAGCCAAACACGTCCTCTACCGCAATGATTCGGATCTTACCCTCCTTACCCGTATCTTTAACAATCTCACCAATACGATAAACCTGGCTGACCACATCATGCTTAGCCCAGCTGTGCCTAAACACCTCACCGCGCCTCAACTGCCAAGCGCTACGATCAACTAAGATCTCAAGCTTATGTAGGGGGGCCGACAATGCCTGCAGGTCCCGAGTTGCCAACAGCACCGCCTGCTCATCACTGACCACGCCAAAATAGCTAATGCTGTGGTTATTGATGGTCCCGCCATTGGCCGCAATAGCCGCAGCGTTCTGCAGAGAAAGCGACTTAGAGAGCCCGTTCTCCTTATCAATGTACTTAACAACAATCTCATTTCTCAGGCTGGTGTAGTCCGCCCCATCATACTTCACCATACTGCTGATATTGGACTCATCAAATAGCGGTAAAGAAGCCACCACATAATTGCTGCGGATAAGCCACAGCTCGTACTGGCCAGTCAGCGGATTAACATCCAGCGTGCCGCCCATATGGTCGACCACCTGCTGTAGAAACTCATTAATGCTCGATTGCCTTGACCACTGAAACGATGCGGCCATCCCCTCATCAAATAGCGTATCGGCGATTGTTCGAAAATTCGCATCATTCAGATCGCCTGCAGGCAAGCCAAGACCAAAATCAACGTCCGTCAGGCAGGCATGAATAATATGCGCAGGGTTGCATTGGCCATTGATCTCGGCCTTTTCCGAATACCAGTGATTGGGGATCGACTTCCATAGCGACCAGGGCTGCTTCATGTAGGGGCTGTTTGAAGCAAAGAATATCTGCCGCCAAACGAACGATGTCATGCCCCGATAGGCCGAGTTGAGACTTCCCTGCTTACTCACAAGATAGCTATTTTTAGCCTGAGTCTCGCCCCCAAACATCACATCGACATAGCCCCGGATACCGCCCTCTCGCTCACGCCCACCGAACAACTCTTTCTTATTAATAAAAATGGTCGTATTGGATGTTACATTGCCAGTCCAGGCCGTCTTTTCGCCATACAGAATACGTGTCAGCGCCAGATCAAACTTTGACGAGCTATATAGCCAAGTGGTATGCAGCCCCAGGTAATAGTCGCGCCAGTCACCGTTCTTACGACTGTCCTCATCGCCATACCACACCGTATTGGGATCCTGAATCAAACCCTGCCCAAACAGCACCGGGCGATCTCTCGACGGATCCACAGTCGGGACCTGGTAATCTTCAAGAGATGCCGCCGGGGGTGATGGAACCTTAGCCAGAGCGACAGTAATAATAATTAAAACAATGTAGATAAAAATTTCCATATCAAAAAGCCGTCGACCCATTGAGTACATTTTTTTCGCGATAAAACGCAAAGCCACCAAAATTGTCCGTGTTATCGTTGAACCGATCCCTGCAGGTCACCAGCGACTTATCGCAGGACGGCGCCGCCACCACCTGAGTGCCTATCTCAAGATCAGACAGCGTATGCAGAATAGTCAGATCTCCCGCATTGTTACTTTCAGTAATCAGCCGACGATTAATCAGCCCCTGCGCACTGGACCAAGTAATCTGCTCACCGGCAAAATAGCCATCACCAAACCCCGCAAACTCAGGCACGTTAATCTGATTGCCAACAACAGTGAGCACATTACCCGCCACTACATAGTTGGATCGAGCTAGGTTACAGCCAATACCATAAACCTGGTGCGGGCACTGATAAGATTGCTTCTTGCGCAACCCCTGCATCAATGTCGCATTACGCAGCGACTGAACAGTGAAGTTGAGTTTTGACTCAGAAAACGAATGCGATGCCAAGATACCCTTCCATTCCACCGCGGCATCATCCTCACCCGGATCATAATTATAAATACTTAGGCTGACCCTCTCCGACGGAGGCGTAATTCGATAGAGCTTTGCCACTTCACTGTCCAGGGGAATATCCAGCGAGGTATTCTGACTATCAGGATTGCCGCTGCTGCGAATCCGCCCATGCTTAATATCAGACTTGAGCCAAGTCTTGCCCTGAAAGACTACATCGCCACTGCCGGCGGCAAATAAATGCTCAAAGGCACTGAATTTAATCTGGTATAAAAAAAGGACCTGCCGGTCCTCTACGCTCAGCTCAACTGTATCAATGGTCATGCCTTCACCGCCCTCATTACATGCCTGCCCTCGGCTACCGTACTGCTATGCCAGGTTAAAGATGAATCATCAGACATCGACCTGCGGCGCAACAAATAGCACAGCATGCTAATCTCCGAAATTGAAATAGCCTGGTCAATCGCCGCATCCAACACCAAATTTACCGTGCCATCGAGCAGATCTACCACAATGGTCCACTCGCGACAGAAATACGTGCCGTTATTCAACAGCAAGAAAATATGGGTGCGGGCAGGATGGTTGCTGAAAAAGCGCACATAGTCTTTATCGCGAACAGTAATAACCGTCGCACCGCTGATAATATTCGACACAACCTCGAAATCGGGGCGCCAGGTAGGCATCCAGACCGACTTCTGCCGTCCGTTCAAATGGCCAATCAGCTCGCGAGCTTTAATAATGTCTGCCCGCCCCTCATAGATCCAACGGAACTCACGATCCATAAACGGATAGTTCGCGCGCACCACATCTGAAATAGGGCCTAAACCAGAATCACTGCTTAATCGGTCTACGGTCCAGGTATGGGGAATACCGACAAAATTGGGCTCACGATCTATAACTGGAGCACCCTGATATTGGGGGTAGGTAATGGCAGGCAGGTTCGCATCCACATCGCCTGGAATACCCAGCCAGCGAATACGGCTAGTAAAGACCCGAGATGTCTCCTCCTGGAAGCGCACCGCATTGGGCAGCTTAACGATCTTAGAGGGCGCAATATCGGCAGACGCCGGCCAAGCACTCTTCAGGCCAGCCGCCACAGTGATCGACACCCCCGGCTGAACAGACACAATCTGCGCCAGCTCAAAGGTATCTCGATCAACCTGTAGAATCAGACTCTCACCGGGCAGATAGCCATAACTGTCAGGGTTAAAAGGAATCACTGTAGTGCCAATCGGCAGCGCCACACCCAGCGTCCTGCGATCAGTTTCCAGCGGCACCGCCCAGCGAAACATCTGCCATGTGAAGAGCAGATTCTCAAAGTAATCCACATCATCATCACCAGAGATTAGATACTCATACTGATAGCTCACCCGCTGTCTGTCGCGCAGCGCCCTGCGCTGCTCATCGCCATTATGGCTAACAATAATGTCTGTTCTCGCGGAGAACGACTCGACCGGAGGAGTGCGCCAGTTATGCTCGAATGGCCATACCTGCAAGCGTATCCCAGTAATCGGCAATACATAGGTGACGCCATCGATAGTCACCCTGTACTGATCATCAAATACCGGCGGCCCGGCATTTAGGGTGCCAATCTTAAACTCAAGATACTCTAGTGCCTCCAGCTGACGCGGCGTAGTGGGAATCGGATTGACATTAAAGGTAATGCCACCCCCAGTGACAAGCTGCTGATCAGTAACCTCTTTGGGCACAAGAAAGGCGGACCAGAGCACAAAGCCCTCGACATCACCAACCGTCACCCCACCGAAATCTAGCGCCAGAGGAATTAAGCGGATACGATTATAAAAATCATCAAAATATGAGTTTCCAATGCCCCCGTCAAATCGCTCAACCCACGGCTGCATCATAACCCTGCAAGATTTTTGGCCATTGAAAATACTCTCACCAAAGACCTTACACCCATCACCCGATTGATGCACAAAAGATGCCACACGGTTTAGCTGTGAAGACGAAACATTGGCGCTCGATGACAGGGCCACCGTTACATCCCCGGTGTTGTAACCAATTAGTTCAGCCATTGATCAAGGTCCATCATAGAGCATAGCCATGCCATAGGTTCCGGAATGATTAGTTCCGCCATTAGGCTCCGATGCGTCCTTTTTAAAGCAGGGAAAAAACATCCAACTATCTGTGCCATCAGACTCCACTTGAGCCAAATTAATTGATGATATGCGTGTCATTCTCAGCCCAGGCAGCCGACCTACTCTCTGCCAATTTAAATCTAAGCCCCGAACAAAAAGCCTTATGGGTATCAGAGAGGGCATATTATTAACGCTTAACTCAGCCGACTGAACTTCCTCAGCGATAAAACGGTGGGACTTCATCATCCACTGTCCAGCTGGGGTATAGTAATTCGCATCTCGCACAGCGTGATACCAATCAAGACCCCCGATTTCCGCATGCAGTATCTGCCCAACATGGGCATTATGGCCGTTACTAACAGCCTGAGACCTAAACGGCATAACCGCATATGCCTCAAATGCGCCGCTTTGGCCGTCAGAAACCATCATGTCCGGGCCGGTAACAGGCAGCCGTAGATTGGCGTTAAATGATTCACGACCATTGACGCTCGCACAGTAAAAATCGCCGCCTGTGAAGGTCACACTTTTTTCTATATTGCCGAACCCCATCCACTGTATAAAGCTTCCGTTATACTCAAGAATGCACCAAAAGTAATCTGGATTAGTTCCGAGAAAAAACCGGTAAGCAGCAGGCCATGCAATACCATCCATGGCATCTTGACCAAGAAAAGTCGCCATTCGCTGAGCCTGATGATTATAATTAACTACAGGCTCTCCAAGCAGATTCCCCGCACCATCAGATCCCGTGCCTCCCTTGAGATCCAAATAACTGCCGCTAGGGGAGTAAGTGCCTGTGGCCAGCTTGGCAAACACCCCATTCTTTTTAATTATGTCGACTTCCTGCACCCAGGAATTAGCGACAAGAAACGAAAGCATCTCGGTTTTAAGTGCAGCAAAGCTGACCACGCTGCCGGCTTGATAGCTCATATTTAATCCTCAACAATCGTGGCGTAATCCAAAAATCCCGCCTTATTAATACTTCGAATTACATGGTGGGTATTGCCAATATCATCTATCACCGTGTTTTCAACAGCGTTTTGAAATCCAGTTATAAAATACAGACCCTCAAGCTCACCATAATTGGTGTCAGAGTCGTTCAGTACAATTTTCTCAAGCGCGTACTGCACTGAAAAAGAAAGCGTAAATACATCTCCAGATACAAACGGCGTAGCGCCATCTTCGATAAGAAATCTTATGATTGAATTATCATAAAACACATCTACAGTCGCATCAGGCTGAGCGCCAGAAACAGATCCTACAACCGTAAAATTGGTCGCGCTCGTTGCCGTAATTGTCCAGTTCTCCGTTGGGGACCCGTTGTATTTAAAAGGCTTGATTATCGTGCCATCACCCACCCCGGAATACTGAGTTACCTCTGCCGTTTCAGTGGGCGCCATTGCGGGGAACTCAGAGCTCAGATTGTAAAATGCCGATTCGTATGGCAGTGTCTTGGGTGTCCTATAGGTGCTATCAAGCCAGATTAACTCCACTCCACCGTCGACACCGAAATTGCGCGAAGTATCGCTAAAGCGAGTTGTAGATATGCCCGCAAGGCTGGCACAAACAAACGAAGGGTAGGGATATATTCCAGGGTCATAATTGGGGAGATAAAACCCATTTGCGGCGACATCATAAAGGCCCTCGGTATTTGTCGAGAAGGCTATAGATCTTGCCGAAATACGTAATTTATACGAGACATCAAACTGCCAAGTCGGCAAAGTCCGGTGCTTTATATTTGGCTGAAAAAGATAAGTATTGGATGAAACATAGCTCTGCATTGTAGCTACAGCGATATTGTAATAATCCGAGGCGACGCTCTGTCGAGTCGTCATGCCAATCCAAACTGGACCAAACCCAGGGATACCATTACCCACCAGAATCATTTCATAATCATCCGTGGTGTCATCAAACAGTAACACCTTCCAGCGATCCGCCAGCGGCAGCTCTTTAGTCTTTGCTGTCAGAGTAAATGCATCGCCAACCTCAAAGTCAGCAGTGCCATCATTAATTAAAAGCTGCACGACACCGTTATCATAATCCACGCCCACTGTTGCGTTAGCCTGCGCACCAGAAACCGATCCAGACACCGAAAAAGTGCCGGCTCCGGGCGATGCCACTGTACAGGTCAGTGTCCAAATCTCAGACAGTTTATCCAGCAGCAGCATTTTGGTCAGCTTGCCGTTTCCCGCGCCGACATAGTTACTCTGGTAAAGCGTGCGAACCCCACTAGTGCTCGACAGCACAAAGGCATCGCTAGCAACAAACGCCGTGCCGCCAGACAGGATAATAAAACTAACTAAACCATTATCGTAAAAAGTGTCGACAGTGGCTGCCGCCTGCGCGCCCGATATGGATCCCGACACAGTAAAATTGGTGTCGCTGGTCGCGGTCAATGTCCAGACTTCCTCCGGAACACTATCGCCCATAACTGACAGTCTTTTGATGAGCCCGTTGCCCGTCCCACTGTAGCCATCTAAACTAAGCTGCCCGCAAGCAAAATGCTTGATCGTGCGCAGCATCGAGTAATGCGCCGAAAACGATAGCGTGGCATCACTGCCTGGGGCGATGCCCACTAAACTAAAAGTCATTACGTATTTCCTAAAGCTTGGTTAAAGTCAGACGAATTCTCGCCGACCACATTCATCAGCACCCGCTGGCCAGCTGGAGCCGAAATAGCCTGAGCTATCGCATCCTCCATGCTGAACACATTGATATTGGTTACATCCTGAGAGCCGCCACCACCGCCACCATTAGCGCGATGCCGCGGATCTGTTTTTGGCACCAGCTCTTCGCCACGCTGAGCGATCAGTGGCACCTCATCCGGCGTCAAGCCAGCAATACCGCCATTGTGGTAGCGATAGGCGCCAGCAAAGGCCAGAGGGGAAACGGTTCGGGAAATGGGCGTGGGTCCGCCGGCCACTGCACCGGTATGAGCACCACCAACGACAGCCGCCGCAGCACCAGCGAAAGGATTTGCCGCCTGCAGCGCGTTGAGAATAATCTGCTTAAGAATCATCCGCGCAATCTGCTGCAAGAAGTCCGCAGCGAACTGCCTAAAGGCATCCTTGGCGCTCTTAACGCCGGTCAACCAATCGGTCACCGCATCAGAAAAGCCCCCGGCAAAACGCTCTTCCAGCTCCTTAGCCTTCTGAATAACCGGATCCAGGGACTGTGCACTCACCTCTAGCTCAGCCAACAGCGCCTGCAGGGTCAGCACCATATTCTCATCGCCCATGGCCGCAGCAAAGGCAACTGCCTTCTCAACCAGCAACTCAATTTGCGGATCAATCTCACCGAGCAACTCACGAAACTGTTCTTGGGCCTCATTGCGCGTGATCAGCCCCGCCTCTTCCTGGGCATTAATCCGCTGAATGGTCGCTTCTCTGACCGCCATCAGGCGATTAATTTCTTCTTCCTGGACAACCAACTTTTCACGATTAACCGCGCCGTCGATCTCACCACTCAGATCCGCCGCCAACTCAATCTGACCCGCAGCGTTCAAATCGTCGATGAGGGTTTTGTACTTTTCCCGCACCGCATTGAGCCGGGCATCAAGATCCGCCGTATCATCAGCACGCAGCTGAGTCAGGGTTTTGCGCGCCTTGTCCTTGAGCTTATCCAGCTCGGCATCCTGCTCCGAGGTCGACACCTGCACCAGGCGATCCGCCTGACTGTCGAGACCCAGCTCACGCAACCGCGCTATAGTAGAAGCGTATTTATCTTCAATGCTCTGCAAGCGGCCACTAATACCCGCCGCTGATTTACGCAGCCCACTGCTCTCAAGGCGCTCAAACTCTGCCTGCAGTTTCTTCTCTTCCTCCAGACGAATCGAACGCTTAGACGCTGCAATAGCCGCCTCAACCTTAGCCACCTGCTGCGCCTTGGTGGCCGGATCGTCGGCTTTATTCGCCGTCTCCAGAAAGGCTTTAAACTCCTCATTGACCTTGGCAATCTTCTTGGCAAAGGTATCTGCCTCAAACCTCTCGATCTGACCATTAGCAGTCTCAATAGCCTTGTCTAGTAACTCCAACTGCTTTTCATTGAGGCCCAGATTTTTCGGCACAACCTCCACTGACTCTGGCGGATTGCGCAGCGCATCCAGCTCACCGCGCAACTTAGCAATCTTCTGCGAGAACAGATCTACCAGCTCACCAGCATCATTGACGTTCTGTAGCGCTGCAGCCGGGGCCACAAATTGCCCACCGAGAAAGCCGCTGCCGCCACTACCCTTAATCAGACTGCGTGATTCCTGCTGACGCTTCTCTAGGCGACTGGTCGCCTCATCCAGCTGCGCAGTGGTCTTGTCGATCTGCTCTTGCAGGCGCGTCTCAGCCAGATTAGTAAATGACTTAGCGGCGCGGTCGGTCTCATCTGCCAGCACCCCCATCTCTTTGCGCATCGCCTTGAGAGACGGCAGCGTATCCTCAGAGCGCGTCGCCAGGGTCAGCAAACCCGCTGTAATTGCCACAATCCAACCAACGGGACCCGCAGCCGCGGCAAAACTGATGGCCGCCCCGCGCATTACCGCCGTCACCGCCAGAATGGCTGTACGCAAGGTTAAAAATCCCGTGATCAGAGCGCCAATTCCGCGAACGGCAATAAAACCAATAAAGCCATTTTTTAGCACATCGAGATTCTGCACCAAGACCACAGCGGCCTTAGCCAGCTGACCCAGTAACGAAACCAGAGAGCTAACGCCCTCACGGAAAGAAGGCTTTTCCACCTCAGCAGAGAGATCCTCGAGCGCCTCACCCAGCGCCTCAATAAAGCCAGAATCCTGACCCACCTCGATACGCAGCAATTCGACACGTCGGATAAAGTCATCAAGGCTAGCAGTAGGCTTGCTTAGAGACTCCTCGAGATCCTTGCCAAAGGTTTCCTGAACCTGCTTACCCAAGCCCACCAGCTCAGTAGAGGCCACCTCACCCTGCTCTACCATCTTATTCAGCTGGCGAGTACTAACACCTAATGACTTGGCCATTAACAGCACAGCACCAGGCAAGCGATCACCTAGCTGCTGACGCAGCTCTTCCATCTGGAAGGTGCCCTTGGAGGCAATTTGAATAACGGCCCTAAACACACCGTTGAGATCGTCGACCGATAGCCGCATGACCCTGGCGCCAGTGGCCAGATTTTTGAAGATACCGCGCATCTCATCAAGGGTGAAATTACCCTGAGGAACCGCCGCGATAAATTTGGAATATTGAGCACCCAGCGTCAGAAAGGATATTTTCAGCTGCTCACTGGTGTCACGGAGAAACTGCAGCTCATCGGCAACAGCTTTTGGATCGCCATCAAAGGCCACCCGAAAGCGTGACTCGATAGCCTCTTGCTGGCGCACCGCGCCAAAGATATTACCCGCCTCTCTGGCAATACCAAACAGGCCCACAAAGGCCGCCGTACTGGCGAGAATCTCACCACGCAGCCGCTGCATAAAGCCGAGAGATGTGCGACTGTCGGCGCCAAAGCGGCGCATTGCACCCCCAGCACCCCGAGCCTTAATCTGAATCTCAGCGAGCGATCCAGCCACCAGCTTATGCTGCTTAGCGACAGCACCCGCCACTGCAACAAGACGCTGCTCAGCACCGCGCAAATTATTGACCGAGATCCCGGCCTTTTTGAGCTCAGCGGATAACGCCTTTAAGGCAGCCCGCTGCTTGTTAGTAGCAAGAACTGATTTTTGCGCAGCCGCACTGGCACGATCAAACTGCGCCTGCAGCTTAGCGCCCTGGTTCGAACCATCAGCCGTTTGTTTGAGCTCTGCACGCAACTGACGAGCCGCCAAAACAAGCTTTTTGGTCGCCGCTTCCTGCTTGCCCAGGGCCTGCTGTTGAGCCTTGTACTTCTGAATCAACCGGCCGCTATTAATCAGCTCGCGCTCGGTTTTCGATAGCTGATCGAGAACCTTGCGCAGGCGCTCGACCTTCTCCTCCGTGGAGGTAAAGGCACGGTCCGCCTTGGCATGCTCATCCGCCAGATCACGCACCGCATTCTCATGGTCGCGAACAGTCTTAGTCGCGCCCTGGTCCTTTGCGGAGAGGATCATCTCAATTTCGGAACGATTATTCGCCATGAGTTAGCTTCTTTAGATTCTCAGTGAATTCTTTGGCCGCCTTCTTGTTGAAACAGCCATTGATGGCGCTCTGAATCATTGATGATGACAAAGCAATATCCTGATCCCTGCGCTCACGAGCCAGGGAGGACTCAAGCTGCAGGCGCCAGAGGGGGTAATGCATCGCCATGGGCTGCCCCTCACTGAGTAGCATTCCCACATCGCGACGCAACACCAGCATCCAGTGCTCGGCGTTTTTTGACTCTAGGTGTTTCTTGCCTGGCCTAGGCCGCCCATCAGATCCTTTACTTTGTCTAACAGCTTTTTTGCACCACCCGCTGCCTCAGTGGTCAGCACAAAGACCGCTTCAATCGCTTCAATCTGGAAGCCCAGAGGCAAGCGCTTAACATCTGCAGGGGCAATTTCATCTTCATCATCGCCGCCGTCGTCAGCGGCCAGAATCAGCACCGACGTCACTAAACGGGGAAACTTGGATATCACGATATTAAACAGGTCGTCCTCGCTCACAGGCTGGCCATCAGCGTCTGTGCCGGTCTGGAACATGGCCACCAGACTGTCAATATCGTCATCGAGGCCGCTGGCAAATAGAGTCTCAAGATCATGGAAAGACAGACCGCGAAACGCCACGGCCTGCTCTCCAAGCTTGATCTCTTTGGTGGGTATAACCAGATCAGATAGCCTCATGGTTTAAACACCACGGCCATCAATGAACAGCGCTGGGGTATTGGCATCTTTCTTGTTGATACCAATATCAAAGCCAATGGTCGCCCAGGCATCCTCGGCACCAATAATTGGCATCTCGCCAGTTGGCTTGAGGTTGACCGACGGGAAGTAGTAATCCTTGTTGCTGCCCTCAGGATTGTCTGACACAACCCGCATGGCACCCTTCACTGGATTAGTGTCGGCAACCAACTGCTGGCGAGTCTCCGCGGTCGGGGTGTAGTCAATATGCAACACATCATCATTGGCGATAGCGCCACCAGCGATAATTTGAATGCGGCCCAGCGGAAGATCAAGGTTGTAGTCAGTGCCCAACACATAGGTGGTAGTGTCTGTTACATCCTGAACCACTACCGCGCTAACATTGCGCACACCGGTCGCATTAGCTGCGACACCCAGCTGATACCAACGGTCTTTCTGCACCGTGATCGCCTCATCAACCACCGGTGTCGCCACCTGAACAATGGCTGACTGAGTCGAGATAGCGAAGTAACCCATATTCTCAATCGCCAGATTGTCGATAGTCATAGAGGCGGTACGGTTGACACCGGTAGCCACATCACGGTCTTTCTCGTTGAGGCCGCCGCGACTGGAAAAGTGCTCAAGATTGGTCGACTCGACACCCAGATTAAAGCCAGGGGTGTTGCCCATATCAATCTCACCCGTGGTATTGCCATTGGCGTCGAAGGGGTCAAAGAAGGCGATGCCGCGGGGAATTACATAATCATCTAATGTTGCCATTATATTTTCTCCATTAAAGAAGCCCGCGGCAGGCGGGCTTCTTGGGTTTTAACTAATTAGCCAATCTGGCTAAGGGTTTTAGTGGTGATGGCGGGTGTTAAATATGCCCAGACTTTTTAAGCCGAGCGGCCTGTGACTCAGTCAGCGAGATTGGCGCACCTTCGCCAAGTAATTTCCCAGCCTGAGTCACGGGCTTCTTTAATTTTTCCTTGGTACGCGCAGCAGTCTTGGGTGCTACAGCAGCTTGTTTTTCAGTAGTGTCACTGGACATAGGGACTTCCTCTCTCTTCTTGAATTAAAAGATTCAACTTGATCAGTGCATAAGAATGCTCAGTTGAAAGATTATCTCCACCTGGTCGCACCAGCCCCCAGTCCAACGTGATTTCACCGGGCTGCTGATCCGCACCAAATGGTCGAGACTCTGTACTCAGGGCGCCAAGGCACCTCTGTATCGCCCCAAGCAGCACATAGGCAGGGGCTGTGGGCTCTGCTGGATCGCTGGCTTTATCCGCAAAACCCTGAATGTAATAGCCCACCACAATGCGGCTCTGGCTGGTGCGACGCTGACCGCTGCCAGACTGCTTTGGTGCATCGCTAGCGACCGTAGGGCCGTTTTCACTAAAGGGCTCCCACAGGGCAATAAAAGGCGCCGGAGTTTCCTTGCCGTGCTCGATCTTTCCGATATAAACGCGGCCGCCCAGATCGATCTCATAGCCATTGGCTATAGTGATCTCTTTGAGCTTATCTCTAATATTTTTAATCGCTTGATAGCGCTTGGTATCGGCCATGGAACCCTCTAATAATCACTTAAATCAATCGCGCAAATTGGCGGTTAAACTCGGCATTCATCTCTTCAGTGATCGACGGAAATATGTCGTCTTTTACCGATCCCCAGACTTGATCCACACTGGGTCCATAGAGTAAGTAGAGACCGCTGCCGCTTTTATCGAAAGGCTTTTTCTTGCCCTCAATCGCCTCGCCATCACGCAATCGAACAGCGATGCCCGTATTAAAACTGTCGACACCCCCGCCCTTTAATTTGATAAAAAAGGCGCGTTTCATCTTCACTCGCCGGCCGCGCTTAACGCCGACAATAACCCCTGCACTTTTGCCTTTGCGCAGGGACTGCTTGGCGCCAAAGCGCCTCAAACTGGTTGCCTGAACACGGCCTGAAATCACCGCAAAGAGATTACTCTTGCTGGCGAATTGCTTCACCACCAGGCGCTCATCAACATAGCCCCGAGTCAGATTGACCTGCTTGCGAATCTCCCTCGACCCCTCAGTGCGAGCCCGTTTTGCACCGCGATTAAGGGCCAATACCGCAGCCTGCCGGGTGACCTCTGGGGCACGCTCAAGCAACGATTCGTAATTGCGCAAACCGCTGTAGGTAATTAACGTGCGCACAGTTACTCCAGGGAGACATTACAGGTCTGTGATGGCAGTTGCGCCGGTTCGACCGTTTCAATCATCGCGGTGACCTTCTCGTCAGCAAAGAACACTGTGTCCCCTGTTACCGGACCAATGGCCTCGAGATCCACGGCCAAAAACACCACGCGATCTTCCTCAGCAATCATCTGCCCAAAGCCCTCATCACCCCCAATAGTCTCGATTTTGCGATGTAGGCGCGCAGTGAGGGGAAACTCCTTGGAATCCGACATGCGGGTATAAACAGCAGGCACGGCCAAAATGCTATGCAGATGACTACGTGCCTGTTGCTTCGCTTTTGCAAAATTAAACATTACCTAGATAAAACCTTCCGCTTTGTAGAACTTCGCCTGCGCCGCGGTTAGGTCGATTGACCCGCCGACTTCGCAGGGCTTGCCGCCATAGACAACAGGCTTTTTAAGCTTATAACTCTTGGTTGACCCGTCATTGGAG
>TARA_R110002072_G_scaffold108486_2_pt1 | contig 18984 bp, 18 predicted proteins | sample TARA_R110002072 | Tara Oceans TARA_R110002072 (sample SAMEA4397118) | marine metagenome | biome: Polar Biome; feature: [SRF] surface water layer (ENVO:00010504); material: water (ENVO:00002006), including particulate matter (ENVO:01000060) such as... | depth 5 m | reverse complement strand
TACCGCGCGTATCAGCAATACCGTGCCGATCAGGTTGACCCGCAGGGTGCGCTCCCACACGGCAACGTCATTGCTGAGAATATCCCCGTCCACATGAATCGTTTGCAAGTCCGCCACATTGGCGAACAGGCCGTCGAGGCGACCAAAATGCGCCAGCGCAGACTCAACCAGGCTGTTGATGCTCGCCTCCTGCGCCTGGTCGAACTCCCAGGCCACGACATTACTGCCAGCGGCCTTAAGTTCAGCGGCCAGCGCCTGCGCGCCCTCGATATTGAAATCTCCAATCCCCACGCTGGCGCCCTCGGCGCACAGACGGCGCACCGTCGCCGCGCCGATGCCGGTAGCGCCACCACAGACCAGTATGGCCTTGCCGTGCAGGTTTTTCATAATAGTATGTACTCTTGTCGTATTTCCTTCATGGTACACATAAGGGAATTTGAGTGGACAGGACGGATGTGCAAGTATCCATACCGGTCGCGGCAATCTCCTCGCTTCACACCAACGAGACACACAATGAGAACTGGATGATGATGAAAATCCTCGGATTTATCTGGCGCAGAATCACCGCCGCGCTCAGCACAGTATTACTGCTGGTCGTGATTATCGCGATGGTGATCAGCTACCGATTGATAACCGCTGAACAGGTCGACGACGAGGGCCGGCTGCAGAACAAGCGGGACTACCTGGCACAGATTGCCGAGCACAAGGTCGACGGCAGGACGGCACCCAATATTGTTTTTATCCTCTATGACGACATGGGATACGGCGACATCGGCGCGGGTGCCGCAAACAGCTCGATGATTGCCACGCCCCATATTGACCAACTGGCGTCCGACGGCGTGACGCTGTCAGACTTCCACTCGCCCTCACCCGTCTGCACCCCGTCCCGCGCGGGCTACCTCACCGGCAGACTGGCGCCACGCGCCGGTCTCCCCAATGTGGTGTTTCCCTCTGGCAGCACCAAAGGTCTCTTGTTCAGCACCGTCGCCGCGCCCGGCGCCAATGTGCGCTTGCCCGCCGAGGAAATTACACTGGCAGACCTGCTGCAGGCCGCCGGTTACGCCACCGGAATGGTGGGCAAATGGCACCTCGGTGATCGCAGCCCCTCGCTGCCCAACGATATGGGATTCGACAGCTACTACGGCGCACTGTACAGCAACGACATGGAACCCTTTGCGCTGTATGCCAACCGCGAGATTGCCGTGCAAGCTCCAGCCGACCAGCGCTTCCTGACCGAGCGCTATACCGAGGCCGCCGTCTCGTTTATCGAACAACACGCGCGGCAACCCTTCTTCCTGTATTTCCCCCACAATTTTCCCCACGACCCGCTATCGGTGCGCGAGGAACGCAGTGGTAAATCCAGGGCCGGCTTGTACGGGGATGTACTGGAGGAGATTGACGATAGCGTCGGCGCGATCGTCGCCGCACTCGAGCGTACCGACAACCTCGACGACACCCTGATCATCATCACCTCGGACAACGGCCCATGGTTCCTTGGCGATGCCGGTGACCAGCGCGGCCGCAAGGGCAACACATTCGAGGGCGGCATGCGCGTCCCTTTCATCGCGCACTGGCCCGCTGCCATCGACCCGGGTCGGACCGAACAGGCGATGGCCATGGGCATCGACCTGCTTCCCACGGTACTGGACATACTGCAACTGCCCGCACCATCGGACCGCAAACTGGATGGCCACAGTATTCTCACGTTGCTGACACAGGGCGGCCGCTCCCCCCACGACTACCTTTACTACTATGATGGGGAGAAGCTGTTTGCCGTGCGCGACCAACACTTCAAGTACCGCGGCCCGGCCGGTGTGATGTACGGCACGGACCAGGCGCCCGTGGGCGCAGCGGTGCCGCAAAAGGAGTGGCTGTTCGACCTGGTGGGAGACCCGCGCGAATCCTACGATATATCTGATCACAACAGCGAGAAACTGACGCAGTTACGGGCCGCCTTCGAGGCCAAGCAGCAGGAGATGAAAAACAATAAAAGAGGCTGGAACTGATAACAATAATGCGACGCGGGTGCAGGTGCCCCACGGACACCGAATAAAACCTAGCGCGTGGCGAACGCGGTCTTGCCGGCGTTGTATGTCGTTATCGCGCCCGCCACGAGCGCCTCATCGTACTCGAGCAGACCACTCAGCAGCATGTGTTTTTTGCCGCGCCCGACCACTTCACCGCTGTCCTCGAGGTGGAACGCCAGCTCGACGCTGCCGCGCTTGCCGTTGATCTCCAGCTTGTTGTAATCGCCCTTCAGCAGGGGATTGACGACATCGAGTCGGTCGAGATCGATCGTCATACTCTGGTAAATTACCATCGGGCGATTGGGGTTGATCATCATCTGTTGTTCCGCGAGCAGCGGCACCAGGATATGCGGAAAGGTCTGCCCGGAGAACTGCACATAGCTTTGTGTCAGGTTCTGGATCAGGGACTCGGTGCGGACAGTATCGCCCGCGCGCTTTACGCGCAGATACTCACGTCCCTCTGTGTCGTTGATATGCAGCTCAGCCGATGGCTCCGGCAACACCAGCTCCACACCGGCTGTCACCATCCCGGAGAACACGAATTCCATGTGCTGGCTGAGACCGTACCTTGCCAGGATGATCGCAAACAGCAGGTCGCCGGGGATACAAAAACGCTTGGCGTCGGCATCGTGCAGGGGGTTGAAGTCATTCGCCATCTGCTTGGCAAAGTTACTGCCCTGTTCACGCGTAAAACTGATACGCCCGTTGGGCTCGCTATAATACTGATCGATGATCATCGTGAGTTGAATTCGCCTTCGATGGTAGTTGTGGCGCACACCGCCATTGCGCGCAGTCTAGCAGGAAAATTGTAGCGTGCTGCAACTCAATGCGGCCAGCTACTGGCTCGCAGTGGCTGTTTGCGCGGCCCGCTAACACCCGCCGCCCCGAGTTCGTAGATCTGTACCGCTGGCAGCAGCGGAGCAGCGGGCAACCAGCAGACCGCCAACCGATAGCCGGGCAGCGGATCGAGCAGGCAGTACTGCGCCGTGGCGAAATCGTCAGCCGTCGTCAGCGACACGCGTGCGCTGGCAGAGCCTCCACTGTGCGTCAAGGCAAAGCCACGGGCATCAAGACCCGACACCAGCACCGCGCCCCTGGCTTTCACGGCGGCCTCCTTCAGCGTCCACAAATCGTAAAAATGATCCCGCTGGCCAGCCTCGCTACAGGCCTGCAGTGCCGCCACCTCCTCCTCGCGAAAAAAGCGTCGCGCCAGTGTCATCACATCGCGCGTCGGCTTGCACTGCTCGATATCGACACCCACCGGGACGCCGGCGGTCACCGCACAGGCCAGCCAGTTACCACTGTGACTGAGATTGAAATCCAGTGCCTCTGCGGTGTCGACCAAATGCGGCTTGCCCTGTTCGCCGAGGCCGAACTGCCAGTCGGCAGGTTCTACTGCGGCGTACTGCGACAACACGCGGCGCTTGAAGCTGTCGGAGCTGGCATACTGCTGCCGCGAGCCGAGCCACACATGCACGCTGTGCGCGTTGAGACCAAATGACCGCGCCCGTCCCCCGAAGGTGTGCGGATCAGAATCGCTGAATGGTCTTGCCGATAATCTTGTCACGCACTTTCCAGAACAGATTGTCAGGATTGACCACAATGATAAAAACGCGTCGCAACTGGTCCTCGGGGCTCTCGATCGGTCGCACGGCATGCCAGGCGTGATCAGTCCGCTTTATCAGGGCGCTGTAATTGCCGATGGATTTGCATTCGGTAATACCGTCGAATGCGTCCAGCGGGGGCGCTGAGTTGTAGTCCAGCTTGCCGCCGTCATCCAGTATCAGCGTCGCGCCGCCCCAGGCGGGGTCCCAGTCAGCTTCTGAATTGAAGTAAAACAGGTGAGAGCCGTGCTCGCGACTGGAATCACAATGCGGCGACACGTCGGCACCGCGGGGCGTGTAATGCCAGTGAAAGCGAAACTCCACTTTTTTCGCGCCCAGCAGTCGTTCAATTTCACCGCGATAGGCATCGGAACACAGTTCACCGATGAACTCCTGCCACGGCTTTGGCACCGGCATATGCGGCGTGTATTCCAGTGAATAACGATCGTGCGGCGCCTGTCCGGCACGGCGCTCATAGCCAAACTTCTGCTCAAACATTTCCAGCGGCGGCATATTGGCCAGCAGTTCCTGGAACCCCGACTCTGTCAGCACACCTTCATCGTTATAATACGGATAGGGCCTGGTCGCGACAAAATCCTCTGTGCGCAGGTTGCGCAGTTTTTCAATGTTCAGGTATTTCATGCCGCCCTCGCTTGCAAATCGGGAGTGCGATCCAATACCTCAAAGGCATCGTGTCGCACATGATTCTTACGCATTTCGTCCCGCACCAGTTGCTCTGAGACATGCCCGTTCTTCAGGCACTCCTTCAGCAGCCCAAAGAAAAAGTCCTGCTGGGCGCGATCCGGATGCTCCCGGTAGCGCCCCAGCAGGCCGTAATCTCCGAACACCTTCGCCCGCAACTTATTGGCCGTCGCCAACAGCGGCTTGTCCTTGAATTTATCCGCAGGGGTATAGTCCACCGGCAAACCGGTTTTCCACGGCTGTGTCTTGCGCTTGGTGTTGTGCAGCAACCGCGTGTTGCTATCCAGATGGTCGAAGTCATTCCAGCAATCCGGCAGGTAGCCGATATTGGCCGGATCCTCGTAGCCCAACACCATCCACTCCTTGTAATCCTTCTCGTTGCGAAACAGCTGGTCAAACTCCTTCTCGGCATCCCAGTGTCGCAGGCGCGCGCAGTCCAGCAGCATCACGCTGGTCGCCACCTGGGCACGCTTGTCTTCCTTGCCGGAGCGGTGGCGCCCCATCACGGCAGCGCCTTTCATATCCATGTCCAGTAGTTCGTACACATCGCCGACGGCAAACACATCAGGATCAGTGACAACGGCCCGCCCCTGCCAGTCCATCAGCTTCGGCGGCAGAAAGCGCAGCGGCGTGAAGGACTGCAAATCCTCCATATGCCATACCCGGCTGGTGCCACCGCGCAGGAAGCTCTGCCCTTCCTTCTCTTGCAGGTAGGGATAGTCGCGCGTGTGAATGAATTGCACATCAAACTTATCCGCGTTCGCCGAATTGCGGCGAAACGAATACTCGGACACCAACGCACCCAGCCACTGCCGTTCATTGGTGTGAATGAAGACGCATTTGTCGCTCATCATGAAGGTGTACTACCCCGCTTCAGCGCTCGTATAGCCAAATACCGGCAACAGTCTGGAATCTACCATAGCGTTCAGCTCCGCGACTTGATCGTCGTCAAAATAGTCGCGGTAGCCACCGACCTTGGCCTTGCGGACTTTAAATGTATTGGGATCGTTGACATCCTTGGCCTGCACTCGGCTGCCGCTGCGCCAGAAGTAGTTGTCCTGCTCTTTCTTGCGCAGGTTTTCGACAGACGCGAATTCCGCGGTGTCGCGCAGGTAGTCTGCGTTGGGCTCCATACCCAGAAACTCAACGATGCGCGCCATCTCCTGCTCCGGGTGGGCCCGCAAGTCCTCGTAGCGCACCACCAGCACATTTTCAATATTGGGAAGCTCCCGCGCCCAGTTGTTCAAAAATTCGATAATGTGCGCGAGACCCTGATCCTGTCCCTTCACAAAATCGTAGACCGAAATATCCGCCTCGTGCGGTGGATACTTGTTCATCGCCTTTTTCTCAGGCCGCATGCGGTATTTCCACTGGAAGAACTGCGACACAGCGACATCGATGGGGTTGCGCACCAACAATACCGTCTTCTTGTGGTAAAAATCTTTCTTGGAATCGACGTTGCCCGTGTAACCGCGCAGGTAGTTATCGTGGGTGAAGAATATTTTCGGAATATTCTTGTTCATCCGCGTAAAGTTATCGAAGCCCATCAAAATATTGTCGGGTAATTTGTACACCAACTGGTAGTAGCGCGAGATCATCACCCGCACCCAGGTACGCCCACTCTTGCCGTAGGAGGCGAAAATATACTCACAGTGGTTGTACTTCCAGAATTCTTCTTTACCACGGCGCCAACGCTGTAGCTCGTGTGCCTTGGCCTCTGGTAAAAATACCGAAATCGCGCGAACTAACCATTTGATTAGCCGCTTGATAATCATATGCATGTAGAATTCCCCTGGTCAGGGCAGATATAAGCGGCGAAGGGTATAGGATGATCAGGCTATTCTCAAGATCGTGTGGTATTTTTAACGGCTTTCGCTTTATCTGCGCAAGCAATTGATTTGCAAAAGAAATACTGGTCTTTCAGGCCTCCGGGCGAATCGATATCAAACGTGTATAATCGGTCTTCGTCAGGCCGGTATGCAGTGTTTGGCGAGTATCCTGCGCCTGCGGCCCTGACCTGAATTCACCCTGTTTAATCACTATGGTTGCCCCCATGACTGAGCTATTCAAGACCAAGCTACCCACACTTATCCTTGTGGCGTTGTCCTTTTCCCTGGCGAGCTTTGCCCAGGCCGCCGAGAATTCCATTGCACGGCTACCGAGCTGGCAGGTACTGGAATACGAACAGAAAGCGTTCTGGGCCACCGCGCGGTCGCGCATCGAGGTTCTGCCGGTCGCCGGCAAGCCTGACGAGTGGGTGCTCGATGTCCTCAGTTCAGTGGTGGACAACTCCGAGAAGCTGACCGTCAACTTTGATCCCGCGACCGGCGGTGTCAATTATCGTTCGCGTATCAGCAGCGGCAAAGAGCAACGCATGAAGTCCTATCAATACGAGGCGGATTTCATACTCCGGGAGCGTCGTAATGCGCCCGAAAACAGCACCATACCGCCCGGCGAGTGGCCCGTCACCAACACTAAATACGTTAACTACCCGGCCTCGCGCGGCACCACTGTTGTCACTACCCCTTATATGCTGGTATTGCTGGCCGCACAGTTGCAGGCGCAGGGGCCAAATCACTCCATGGAAGTGATCGTGAATACCGATATCAACTTCTACCGCGTGAAGCTGACCAGCGGCAGTGGCTTTCCTGTCGAGGCCGACTACAAAGTGACCGGCAAGGAGGACGTCAGCGGCAAATTCGAGACGCTGGCAGTGGCAATCACCGCCAGCCCGGAAGGGAAGCTGGAGGATGACGATGATTTCACCGTGCTCGGACTGGACGGTGAGATCATTTTGCTGTTCGACAAAGCAACGGGCCTGCCGCTGCAAATACGCGGTGACGCGCCGCGCATTGGCGGCACTGAAATCAACCTGAAATCCGTGACCATGAGGGCGGCGCGCTAGTGGATCTACCGGCCCGTCCGGTAGGCTTGATCAGCAACCCCGCCAGCGGCCACAACCGCGATCAGTTTGAGCGCATCCGCGCGCGTATCGACGGGCAGCCCGGCATCCACCATCGAATCACCCACAGCCCGGCGGATATCGCGCCGGCGCTGCGGGAACTGGCCGCCCTCGACATCGGCGTGCTGGCAATCAATGGTGGCGACGGCACGGTATCGGCGATTCTGGGGCAACTGCTGGAATCCGGCCTGTTCCCGCGCCCACCGCTGATCGCACTATTGCCTGGCGGTACCGCGAATATGAACGCGGGCGATATCGGTGTGCGCGGCTCACTGCCCAGGGCGGTAACACGGTTTTGCCAGTGGAGCGAGGGCGAGCGCGACACCACGGGAAGGGTGCAGCGCCGCGCCCTGATGCGCGTGCTGGCTGACAGCGAGCCGACGCCGCGCTATTGCATGTTCCTCGGCGGCGGCGCGGTGATCCACGGTACCGAATACGCGCACCAGGAGATCCATTCCCGCGGCCTGCGCGACGATTTCAGCCTCGCCCTGGGCACGCTGCGCACGGTGTGGGGCGTGGTGCGAAACGACCCCGCCTTCAACCGCCATGTCGAGATTACACTGACCCTGGATGACGGGGAGCCGACGCGGTACGACACCCTGATCCTCGCCGTGAGCACCCTGCAGCGGCTGTCGTTTGGCATGCGACCGTTCTGGAGCCAGCAGCCAGGGGCGATTCGACTGACACTGATGGAACAGGGCTGTACGCGGTTTGCCCGCACTTTTTTCTCCATCGTCCGCGGCCGCCCCAGCCGCAATGCGGTGCCCACCAGTGGCTACCGCAGCCATAACGCCAACCGCATTGGACTGGCCATGACCGGCAAAATCAACCTCGATGGCGAGTTGGTCGATGTCACCGAGGCAGCGCAGATCAGCGCCAGCGTGCCACTGGAGTTCCTGCGCCTGTGAACGCCTACCCGCCTGTCGCCGGCCCCGATGTCGCCAGCGACCCGACCCTGGCCGCGCTGCTGGCGAAGCTGCAGGAACGCCATCACGGCGCGGTGTGTTGCACCCTGGTATACGGCTCCTGCCTGCGCAGCGGCGATATCTACGACGGCCTGCTGGACCTGTACCTGATCTGCGACAACTATCGCGCGGCCTACCAGCGGCCGCTGCTGGCCACCGCCAACTGGCTGCTGCCACCCAATGTGTTCTACGCGGAACAAGCCGCGATCGGCGACGCGGCGGCGGGCCGCACACTGCGCAGCAAGGTCACCGTGATTTCCCTGCACGACTTCCAGCGCGGCTGCTCACCGGCGTGGTTCGAGTCCTATATCTGGGGCCGTTTCGCACAGCCTACACGCGTGCTGTACGCCCGCGATGAACCACTGCGGCGGCGGGTAGAAGCGGCGCTGACACAAGCCGCGCAAACGCTGCTGCGCAATGCGCTGCCGGCACTGCCCCCCGAGGGCAGCATCACCGCGCTGTGGGAGCAGGCGCTCGGCCTGAGCTATGCGACGGAACTGCGCACCGAGCGCAGCGGGCGGGCACAGGAGCTGGCCGAGTCGGCGCGGGATTTCTACACCGCGCTGACGCGCCACCACGCCGGTGACCTCGGTTACGGCTTTACGCTGGCCGAGCGCGACGGCGAATGGCACTACCACTGTCATATCGGCCCGCTCAAACGCCGGGCGACTATGCTAGCCTGGGGGCTGCGCCGCGCCCAGGGCAAACTGCTGTCGGTAGCCAGGGTGGTCAAGGGCCTGTTTACCTTTGAGGGCGGGCTCGATTACATCGCCTGGAAGCTGGAGCGCCATTCCGGCGAGGAAATCCACATCCCCGACAAAGTCAGGCGCGCGCCACTGATCCACCTGTGGGCCTTTTTCTGGGGCCTGTATCGCCGCGGGATATTCAAGTAAACACCCCTGTAGCGCGTACTATTTACGCTGAATCCGGGCCCCGCAAAATGGAAAAATACGCCGTATTCCTTTATAGTTTGCGCCCAATAAAGCCACTTCTGACAGCCTTGGCGACCCCATGAAAGCGTGCGTATTCATCCAGACCAACCACAAGCAGATCACCGGTGCCATCGTTGCCGAACACGCGTTGCGTCGTTATTCCACCAATAACGACAAATTCGACGTGCAGATCATGGACACCCGGGACTACCCCTTTTTCGCCGCTCGCGAGGGCCAGGAATACCTGCGCGATGGCGTCAAACGCACGTGGATGAACGAGGATTTGCAGTCCTTTACGCCGACCCGCTTCATGCCGCCCAAGCTGATGGGCTACGAGGGCCGCGCCGTGGTCATCGATCCCGATATTTTCGCCGTCACCGATATCTGGGAACTGCTCAGCCGCGACATGCACGGCAAGGCCATCATGTGCCGCATGCGCTCGGGCCCGAAGGGGCTGGTGGACAAATGCATGGCCAGCAGCGTGATGCTGCTCGACTGCGCCCAGCTCACGCACTGGGACGCCGAGAAGAAATTTGAGGCGATGTTTGATTTCACCCAGGATTACCAGCCCTGGATCTGCCTGAAAGAAGAGCCGCGCGACAGCCTGGACTTCTTCGAACCCGAGTGGAACGATTTCGACAAGTTCACGCTGCAGACCAAAATGCTGCACACCACGCGGCGCAAAACGCAGCCATGGAAAACCGGCCTGCCCACTGACTGGCGGCCGGCAGAGCGTTTTCGCCTGTTCCCCCCCGCCGCATGGGTGATGCGCGCACGGCGCAAACTGTTTGGCGAGTACGCGTTTCTCGGCAATTACAAACAGCACCCCGACCGCAACCAGGAAGTGTTCTTCTTCGGGCTGCTGAAAGAGTGTGTCGAGCAGGGCAAAATCACAGAGGAATTCCTGCGCAACGAAATGGCGCAGAACCATGTGCGCCACGACGCGCTGGAGATCCTGGCGCAGACACCGGACCTGCCGCCGGCACCCCTGCACCCGCTTACCGCGCTGTCACAAGCTGCCTGACCGCCTGCGTCGCGCGCTGCAAATCGGCGCGCACGATAGAGTCCTCTTTCTCTTCCTCCAGGGCGGGTGCTGCCTGCATCCGCGCCTGCAATGCCTGCACCGCCGGTGCCAGCGCCTGCTGCGCCAGCCACTGCGCCCTGCCTGAACCGACCAGCACCTGCTGGATATTGCCGATATCGCGCCGCATGCGCTGCGGGCCAACACGCATCGCCAGCCGGTGCGTGAGCGATTTGTACGTGTAGTTGTGCGGCAGACGCCACCAGCTCTGCGCGTCGCCGACATCAAAGATGAACAGTGGCTTACCGGTATGCACCGCCTCGCCGAGCATGGACATGGACTCCCCGGTCACGACAAAGGCATCCGCCAGAGCCAGCAGCCCGTGGTAGGGGTTGTCACCGGGATCGCCCCAGCGGTAGCAAAAGAATGGCTGCCGCAGCTGCGACTGCATGGCATCGCCGGCGGCGCGCGGCGTGCGCGGGCTATCGGTGGCCAGTACCGAACCGCCAGCGCCCGCTGCCAGCGCCTGCGCCAGCGCTCCCAGGCGCCGACCCTTGCCAGGCGTCATCACAAAACGGCCGCTGTCACCGCCCATCAGCACTGCCACCCAGGGTCGCGGTAAGTGTTGCCACTGCGGCCGAAACTGCTCGGCACGGGACAGGTCCTCTGCGGTAAAGCGATGCAGGGGCAACTTGTTGTGCACGATATTGGCCCGCTGCGGCAGGAAATACTGCGGCGTGGTCACGATAAGGTCCCAGGCGGACAGGGGTGCCCAGGGGCGGCCGATATGCACCAGGCGCGTGTGCCCGCCGGACTGCCGCTGAATCCATCGCGCCACCGGTTCATTGCGCCGCCCGGCGCTGATGACAATATCCGGCCACGGCGCCACCAGCTCACTGGATTGGGCGCGATCGATACCGGCCAGGGAGGTGCCGGCGCCGAAATGCACCAGCAACTCCCAGGCGCGGGCTGTGATGTGCTTCTCCACGAAGCCCCAGCCCAGCTCCTCGGCCAGCGCCCGCACCTGGGTATTGTCCCCGGCTTTTTTGCCGAGCAGGCACCAGACTGTGATCGTTCCGTCGCCCACGCGGCTTCCTCGTCAGTTTTAGCGCGGAATATGGCGCGCCGCCCCGGGAGCATCGCTCCAAAAATTGCCAAAGCCAGTCGTTTATGGATCACCGTGCTGGCGGTAAACTATCCTACAGATTACTCGCGAGAAGAAACAGTTTGAAACCCACAGTCTTTATACACACCAACCACAAACAAATGCTCGGCGCACTGGTGAGCCGCTACTCACTGCGCAAGCGCTCCGCGCACGCCGACCAGTTCGATGTGAAGCTGGTTGAGGTAAAAGACTACCCGTGCATGCTGGAGCGCGAGGGCCAGCTGTACCGCCGCGACGGTGAGATGCGCCCCTGGCTCAACGATGACCTGCAGTCCTTCACCCCGCTGCGCTTCACGCCGCCACAGCTGATGGGCTACGAGGGCCGCGCGGTGATCATGGATCCGGACATCTTCGCCATCGGCGATATCTGGGAGCTGTTGCAGCGCGATATGGCCGGTGCCGCCATCGTGTGCCGGCCCAAAACAGGCCGCAAGGGGCGCCAGGGCGCGTTCGCCAGCAGCGTCATGCTGCTGGACTGCGCCCAACTCAAACACTGGCAGTTCGAGAGCAACTTCGCCGAGATGTTCGAGCCGGTGAAGCGCGATTACATGGACTGGATTTCACTGAAGCTGGAACGGCCCGGCAGCATCGGCGCGCTCGAAAACCAGTGGAACGATTTCGACCACCTCGACGACAACACCAAACTGCTGCACAACACCAAGCGCAAGACCCAGCCCTGGAAAACCGGCCTCAAGATCGACTACCGCCCGGCCGACACCTTCCAGCTATTCCCGCCAAGACACTGGTTGCGACGCGGTCGCCGCGCGCTGTTCGGCGACTACAAGTTTGCCGGCACCTACGACGCCCACCCGGACCCGAACCAGGAGTCGTTCTTTTTCAACCTGGTGCGCGAGGCGCTGGAAGACGGCGAGCTGTCCGAATCTGTATTGCAGGATGAGATTGCGCAGGGGCATTTGCGGCCGGATGCGATGCAGCTGGTCGGCGCTTGAAGTGACTGGAGACCAGTCCCTCAGGGGCGCAGGCCTGAGCGCGAGTATCTCAGCCCTCTGAGCGATCAGGCCTGCGCCCCCGAGGGACGGCGATATGGCAGGGAAGGCAAAAAGATACATGCTTCGGTACGGTGTCACGGCGAGCGGCAGCGGGAATGCCCCGCTTGCTCAGAAGGCTGAGATATTCGCCGCGGAGCATTCCCACTGCCGCTCGCCTGGTATCGCAGGTGAGGCTGGGTTTAACAGGTTTGTTCTCGAAGGTTTAGTTGCAGTCGGGAGAGAGCTTGGAAGCGCGCAATGCACCAGAGTCCCTAAGGGGAGCAGGCCTGAGCGCGAATATCTCAGCCCTCTGAGCGATCAGGTCTGCTCCCCTTAGGGACGGCCCACCGGCACGATACTCAGACCTATTTGTAGTTAAACAACGGATCCAGCGTCTCGGCAAGGCGCTGGTCAATCGCCGCGACTTCCTCATCGGTGAAGTAATCGCGGTAGCCGCCGACCTTGGCGCGGCGCACTTTGAAGCTGTTGGGGTTGTCCTTGTCGCGCGGCATCATGCGTCCGCCGGCGAGGCGGAACTGCTGCGTGCTTTCCATTTTCTTCATGTTTTCATAGGAGGAGTAATCCACCGCCGCATTGACGTGAGCGTCGGTAGCGTGCACGTGCATGAAGTCCAGCAGTTGACGCAGTTCCTCGCGGGGTCTGGCGCGCAAGTCCTCGTAGCGCAGCAGGTGGAAGTGCTGCATGTTGCTGACTTCCTGCGCCCACAGGTTCAGGTAGTCGGTCACGGCCTTCATACTGCCGCCGTTATCGCCCATCACAAAATCGAACAGGCTGATATCGCTGCCCTGCGGTGGGTAGTTGTTGATCGCCACCTTGGTCGACTTGATACGAAATTTCCACTGGAAAAACTGCGACACGGCGACATCGCGAGGATCGCGGGCCAGCAGTATCACGCGCTTGTTGTAGAAAGGCTTTTTGGTGTACGGATCGCCCGTGTAATCCTTGATGTAGTTGTCGTGGGTGAAAAAGGTTTTGGGGACGGACTTGTTGAGATTGTGGAAGTTGTCGAAGCCGAGCACAGCGTTTTCCGGCAGGCCGTACATCACGCGAAACAGGTGCGAGATCATCACGCGCAGCCAGGTGCGCCCGCTCTTGCCGAAGGACACCACGACGATGTCGGCGCGCTGCAGTTTGTCGAACTGCTCGACGCCGCGCAGCTTGCGTTCGGCGGCGAGAATCTCTGCCTCCGGCTGGCCGCGCATTTGCCAGTGCAGAACGCGGCGCGACAGTTTCTTGCGGCCGGTCTGCCACAGCTGGCGGATATTCTGGATCGCCAGGTTCATGCCTGTTGCCCACCGTAGCCAAACACCGGGTCGAGCTGCGCCACCATCTGCTCAAGCTGCGCACACTGCTCGTCGGTGAAGTAGTCGCGGTAGCCGCCCACCTTGGCCTTGCGCACCTTGAACGACTGGGGGTTGTCCTTGTCGCCCGGCTTGACGCGCGCGCCACTGCCCTTGAAGAATTTATCCTGTTCCATTTTCTTCATATTGTCATAGGCGGCAAAATCCACCGCTTCCTGCACCTGCTCGGGCGTGACCGCTGTGCCGGTAAACGCCAGGATGTCGGCCAGCACCGCGCCGGGGTCCTTGCGCATGTCCTCGTAGCGCACCACCAGTACATCGCGCAGTTCGGGGATCGCCCGCGCCCAGCCGTTGAAGTAGTCGACGATGCGCGGCACGCCCGCCTCCTTGTCCAGCACAAAATCCCAGACATCGATATCGGCACCGTGCGGCGGGTAGTCATTGATAAACTTTTTATTCGGCCGCATACGAAATTGCCACTGGAAGAACTGGGACACCGCCACATCGCGCGGGTCGCGCACCAGCAATACAATGCGCTTGCCCTGGAAATGGCGCTTGGAATGCGGGTTGCCGGTGTAGTCACGCAGGTAGTTGTTGTGGGTGAAAAACACGGCGGGCAGTTGCGGGTCGCGCCGCTTGAGGTTGTCGAAATCCAGCAGCTCACTGGCGTCGAGATTGCCCTTGAGCTGGTACGCCCGCGACAGCATGACGCGCAACCAGGTCCTGCCGGATTTGCCCCAGCTCATCAAAACCCAGTCGCTGCGCTGCAGCTTCTTGAACTCCTCGCGACCGCGCAGCCAGCGCTCCACTGCCTTGCGACGCCCCGCTGGCAACCAGAAACAAAGCGCCAGGATAATGTGGCGTAACACAACGCGTGCCTTATCGGCCATCTGCGGGAATATCCTCAATAACAGACTAAAAAGGCGGCAAATGGTACCGTAAAACCGCTTTTCCCGCACTAATCGAACAAGCGCTGATTTACCGCACTATTAACATCCTGAACCGTTGCACCGCCTTGCCGGACAAACATCCGGCGTACTAAAATGCCCGGATGTCACTGATCAATATCGAAGCGCTTCGCGCCACACCACTGCAAACCGACCCCTACGACTATCTCGTGGTGCCGGGGTTTCTCAGCGCCGATGCGCTACAGCAGGTGAATCGCGATTATCCCGCAATTGACACCGCCGCCAATCACGCCCTCGAAAACCTCAGCTATGGCCCTGCATTCGAAGCGCTGATGGAAGCGCTTTGCAGCACCGAGCTGGCCACCGTGCTGGGCGAGAAGTTTGACATGGACCTGGCCTCCCTGCCGACCACGGTGACTGTGCGCAAATTCTGTGAACGCACTGACGGCAATATTCACACCGATCACAAGAGCAAGGTCATCACCATGCTGGTTTATTTCAACGAGCAGTGGGATCACCCCGAGGGACAATTGCGCCTGCTGCGTTCGAAAGACGATATCGAGGACTACGCGGCCCAGGTACCGCCGCTGGGTGGCTCGATGATCGCGTTTCGACGCACCGACCACTCCTGGCACGGCCACACGCGTTTCGTCGGCGAGCGTCGCATGGTGCAGATCAATTACCTCGACCAGAGTCCGCTGGCCGTCGCGGCGCAGCGCATCAGTCGCTTTGGCACCCACTTCATGAAAAACGTGTTGGGAATGCGCTAGTCGCGCGCACGCATCGAACACCTGCCGACAAAAAAACGAGTGGTGATCGCCGGCTTTGGCGATACCGGCCTGCTCGTGGCCATCTACCTGGGTGAGGATTTCGACATCCTGGGCATTACCCCCAAGCCCTGCCTGGTCAGCGGCCAGGAACTGGGCATGCGACTGACGCAACCGCAGCGCTGGAAACAGGATTACCTGATGCCCTTTTCGCGCTACCAGAAGCTGGACGGGGTGCGCACGCTGCAGGGCCTGGTTACCGCGATTGATCCCGGCAATTCCACCGTCACCGTGGCTCTGAAAGACGGCAGTTCGCACACTGAACCCTACGATGTACTGGTGATTGCCTCCGGTGTCAGCAACGGTTTCTGGCGCAATAGCGCGCTGGAGGACATGGACACCATCAACCGGTCGATCGACACTGCGTCGCAGCAACTGCTGCAGGCACAGACACTGGCCATTGTCGGCGGCGGTGCCACCGGTGTCAGCGTCGCCACTAACCTGGCAGCCCGCCACCGGGATAAAGCCATTCATTTCTTCTTCAGTGAGCCCCAGCCCCTGCCGGGCTACCACCCCAGGGTTCGCGACCGCGTGGAGCAGCACCTGCGGGAGATCGGGGTGGTGCTGCACCCCGGCCACCGGGCGGTTATTCCGCAGGGTTTCCAGTGCGACCGGTTCACCACCGGGCCCGTCGAATGGAGCGGCGGACAGCAGGCGTTCGATGCCGACCTGACGCTGTGGGCGGTCGGGAACACGGCACCCAACAACCGCTTCATTCCACCCGACATGCTGGATGCCAACGGCTTTGTCAACACGGATCAGTTCCTGCGCGTCGCGGGGTATAAGAATGTTTTTGCGGTCGGCGATATCGCCGCGTCCGACCCCCACCGCAGTTCAGCGCGCAACTGGGGTTACCGCCTGCTCGGTCACAATATTCGCGCCCACCTCGAAAACCGCGATAGTGAACTGAAGCCCTACCAGCCACCGCGCTACCGCTGGGGCTCAATCTTCGGCGTGCAGCGCGACGGCCTTCGCGTGTTCCAGCCTGACGGCCGCAGTTTTCGCTTCCCCCGATGGAGCGTTCGCACCCTGTTGTTCCCACTGGCGGTGCGCAAAATGATCTACAAGGGTGTACGCAAAGCCTGAACGGCCGGCATTACCGTCTTTTCGTGGACAGTAAATTTACCGGCAGCGCCTTATTTTCCCTACATGCGCAAGCTATCGTTAGCGCCATCAGAACGATAATGCAGGTAAGGAGATACGGTGAACAATCTAGCGGAATCAGGCTTTCAGGCGTCGCCATTCAGCATGGGTTCTCCACGCGCTCTGGCGTTGCTGGACGCGGCCAGGGATTTACAGCCGGTACTGCTTGAGCGGGCAGCGCAATGCAAAGCGCTGCGCAGGGTACCCGACGAGACCATCGCTGATTTTCAGAACGCGGGCTTTTTCAAGATCCTGCAGTCGCAACAGTACGGCGGGTTTGAAATGGACCCGCAGGTGTTTTACGCCGTCGGCCTGGAGTTGGCAAAAGCCTGCATGTCCAGCGCCTGGGTGCTGGGCGTGGTCGCGGTGCACAACTGGCAGATGAACCTGTTTGATCCACAGGCCTCAGAGGACGTCTGGGGCGACGATCCCACCGTACTGGTCTCTTCGTCTTATGCGCCGATGGGCAGGGTGACACCGGTCGACGGCGGATTTATGCTGAGCGGGCGCTGGAGCTTCTCCAGTGGCTGTGAACACTGCCAGTGGGTATTTCTCGGCGCCGTCATCCCGACTGAGGATGCGCCCTGGGATATGCAGAACTACAGTACGTTCCTGCTCCCGCGCGCCGACTATACCATCGAGGAAAACTGGGATGTCGTTGGCCTGCAGGGCACCGGCAGCCACGATATTGTTGTCGACAACGTCTTCGTACCGGAGCACCGGGTGCACAAAATGCGCGAGGATCGCGGCGGCGAAAAGCATCGCGCGAAAGCACCACTGTACCGTTTGCCATTCATGCAGGTGTTCTCCAGGGCGGTGTGCAACGCCTCCCTCGGCGCAGTGGAAGGCGTCCTCGAGGATTATATCGAGGTCGCTAAAACCCGTGTCGCCGGCCCGGTACCGATGCGGGACGAACCCAGCGCCAAGAAAATCGCAGCGGACGCCAAATCGGCAATCGAGCACATGAAGATGATGATGTTCATAAGTTTCGATCGCTTAATGGACGCGGCGCGATCAGGCGCGGAAGTGCCACTGCTGGACCGCGCGCTGTTCCGGTATGAAACGTCCATGGTCGCCGATCAATGCCTGGCCATCTCCTCCAGGATGCTGAAAGCCGCCGGTTCCGGGGCGATACGGAACGGCAGCGCGATGCTGGCTCGGCACCAGGATATTCTCGCCAGCCAGGCGCATATCGCCAATATCAGTGAGCCCTTTGCAGTGAATCTCGGCGGCATGCTGTTCGAGCAGGACAGCACCGACGCCAGCCTCTGAACACATCTCGTTAATCTATAAGGAATAATCCATGGCTCTGAATGGAGTGTTACCGGAGCAACATTACGCCAGTTGCGCCAACGGCTATCGCATGCACTATCTCGATAGCGGCGAGGGGCCTGTGGTGGTCTTCCTGCACGGCTCCGGGCCCGGCGCCAGCGGCCACAGTAACTTCAAGGCCAACTATCCGTGGCTGGCCGAGCGCGGGTACCGCTGCATTGTCCCCGACCTGGTCGGCTTCGGCTTTTCCGACAAGCCCGATGACGTCGATCACCCGCTGTCATTCTTTGTCGAATGCGTGAAACAAACGCTGGATGTGATCGGGGTTGAGAGCTGCTGCGTGGTCGGCAACTCGCTGGGCGGCGCCGTGGCGCTGGGGCTGGCACTGGAATACCCGGCGCTGGTGAACCAACTGGTGCTGATGGCGCCCGGCGGCATGAGCCAGCACGAAGAGTACCTGCAGATGCCTGGCATGCAGAAAATGTTCGAGGTGTACGGCTCCGGCGAGCCCATCTCGCACGCGGTTATGAAAGAGCTGTTCGCCTTCGGTTTGACACACGATCCCGTGCACGCCACTGACGAACTGGTCGCGGAGCGCTCGCAGATTATGGCCATCATGAACGGCCATGTGATGTGGACGATGGCGATCCCGTATCTGGCTGAGCGGCTGCCGGAACTGTCCTGCCCGGTGCTGGCCTTCTGGGGCACCGATGATCGCATGATGCCCGACAGCGGGATTCTGGCGCTGGCCAAAAACTGCGCCAATCTCAAATTCATTATCCTGTCCGAGTGTGGCCACTGGGTGATGGTGGAACACACTGAGCTGTTCAACCGGGAAGTGTTGTCATTCCTGGAAACAGCCTGATTTCTGTTAGCGAGGCTTTGCATGAACATACGCAGTTTGGGTTATGTGCTGATCGAAACCACTGATATTCAACAGTGGCTGTCGTTCGGCACTGAGGTTCTGGGCCTGATGGTCGCGCCGGGTATGCCGGACGACGGCGTCATCTACTTCAAGATGGATGAGCGCCCGTTCCGTCTGGCCATTGTCCCCGGCGATGCCGACCGCCTGCAGCTCTGCGGGCTCGAGTTGCTGGACGAGGCGAATTTCCACACCGCCTGCGAAGAGCTGCTCGCCGCAGGCG
>TARA_R110002072_G_scaffold102440_2_pt1 | contig 19017 bp, 17 predicted proteins | sample TARA_R110002072 | Tara Oceans TARA_R110002072 (sample SAMEA4397118) | marine metagenome | biome: Polar Biome; feature: [SRF] surface water layer (ENVO:00010504); material: water (ENVO:00002006), including particulate matter (ENVO:01000060) such as... | depth 5 m | reverse complement strand
CGTCGAATCTCCGGTGAAAACTGGTTCTCAATCGCCCTGGCAATATGGCTGCCGTACCAGTCCTCGACAATGTGCACCATCAGGTCGGCGATGGAGTTGACGCTGCCGACGCAGTAGATATTGTCGCTCTGTGTGATCAGGTGCCGGGTTTTCAGGTCGACCGCGGGATAGCGTCGACTGAACGGCTCGAAGTAGTTCCAGTGGGTGGTGGCGGCCTTGCCATCGAGCAATCCGGCCTCGGCCAGCAGGTAGCTGCCGGTACCAACACTGCAGATACGAGTCCCTCTGGCCGCCTGCTCGCGAAGCAGTCCACGCCATGTCTGGGCGGGCGTTACGGCCGCGAGCGGATTGCGCCAGATCGCGGGCAGCAGCAGCAGGTTGAGCGGAGGGAGGTCGACCAGCGCGATATCGGGGTTGAGGACGATACCGCTGCCCAGAGTCAGCGGCTGGCAATCCGGTGCAGCGAGCAGGAACCGCACTTTCGCGGCAGCGCGATCGCCCACACGCGCCATCTGGCTGGCAGCCTGCAGGATTTCCATCGGCAGTGTGATGCTGGTGGCAAGGGCCTGTGGGTAAAGTACTGCGGCGACGGTGTGCATGGTGAATCACTTCTGCTCTCAGCGGGGTGTCAAAAATACCATAAAAAGTGGCGTAAACGACATGCTGGATGTCCGCATCCAGCCGTACACTGCTTCAAGGTTGAGCTATCAAACAAAGCATCAGGGGATATATGGGCAGGCAGCGTTTACCGGTAATTGTGGGTTTTGGCGGTATCAATGCCGCCGGGAGAAGCTCTGGACATCACGCGTTCGCCAGAATGACCTACTCGTCCCAGTCGCTGTCGCAGCGCGAGCGCACACTGGCGTCGCTGGTAACCCTGATGGGGCTCAATGCCGACACAGCGCAGGCGCAGTACATCCTGGACAACACGCTGGTCCGACGTATCGGCACCGATCATTTCGACGTCGATGCTGTGCGCTGGAATCAACGGCTGCCAGTGCACAGCGATGATCAGCCGGTCCAGTTTGACCTCGAGCGTAAACACCTGCCCGATATCATCCCGCCGCACTGGGTGGTGACTGCGACCTCGGTGACCCACGTCAGGGTGCAGATCAACGGGCAGCAGGATTTGCTGCTGCCGACCGTGCGTGAATTCGACGTGAAATCCGCCGGCCAGCTGCCCACCGGCTTTGACCCCGGCAAGCTCTATCCCTCGCGCAACCATCCGCGCGGTTTGCAGATGACGGTCTATGCGGCGTCCGATGCGCTGGGCAATCTCGGCCTGGACTGGGAGGATGTCACCGCGCGTGTGCCGGTGGACCAGATCAGCGTCTACGCCGGCAGTGCGATGGGACAACTCGACGCCGCGGGAGCCGGCGGCATGATCAAGTCGCGCTACAACGGGCAGCGCGTCACCTCCAAATACTGCCCGCTCAGCTTCGCGGAAATGCCCGCGGACTTTATCAACGCCTATGTGCTGGGCAGTGTCGGCTCAACCGGCGCCAGCCTCGGTGCCTGTGCTTCATTCCTGTACAACCTGCGCCACGGTATCGACGATATTCGCAGCGGTCGTGCGCGGGTCGCATTTGTCGGTGCCGCCGAAGCACCGGTGACCCCTGAAATTATGGAGGGTTATGCCGCCATGGGCGCGCTGGCGACGGAGAAAGGCCTGCGCCAGCTCGATGGCCTCAGCGCCGATCAGGTACCGGATTTTCGCCGCGCCTGCCGCCCGTTTGCACCCAACTGTGGCTTCACCATCGCCGAGTCGGCGCAGATGGTGGTGCTGTTTGACGATGCGCTGGCGATGGAACTGGGCGCCACTGTGTTCGGCGCAGCGACGGACGTTTTCGTGAACGCCGACGGGTATAAGAAATCGATTTCCGGCCCCGGTGTCGGCAACTACATCACGATGGCGAGGGCGACGGCCGCCGCACGTGCCATTGTCGGTGACAAAGCGCTGCAGCGCGGTGGACTGGTGCAGGCGCACGGCACCGGGACGCCACAGAATCGCGTCACCGAATCGGAGATTCTCAGTCGCACGGCACAGGCCTTTGGGATTGAGGACTGGCCTGTGATCGCCGCCAAGTGCTATCTGGGCCACTCCATCGGCGCGGCCGCCGGCGACCAGCTCAGTACCACGCTGGGCATCTGGCACCATGGCATCCTGCCCGGCATCACCACGGCCGATCGCATTGCCGACGATGTGCATCGGGCGCATCTTGCGATCAGCCACACGCACCAGCGGGTCGATCTTGCGCAACAACACTATGCGATCCTCAATGCCAAAGGGTTCGGCGGAAATAACGCATCGGCGACACTGATCAGTCCGCTCACCACACGGCGCATGCTGCAGGCGCGTTACTCCGCCTCCGAGTGGCGGGTATGGGAACGTGCCAATGAGACCGTGCGGGAGCGGCAACAGGCTTACGATGACGGTATGATTGCAGGTACCATTGCGCCGGTGTACAAGTTCGACCACGGTGTATTGCACGACAGCGATATCGAACTGGGCACATTGTCACTGTTCATCGGTGGACAAGAGGTCCATCTGGACAGCGTGTCGCCGTACGATGATATGAAAATCGACTAAACCCACCTGCCAACGGGGTCTCTCTTGAATCCATCCAGCGCAGTCGCATTGCAAATTCCCGACCTGCCGCAGCCACTGCAACTGTATGTCCACGGGGAGCGGGATCAGTTCGTGTCCCGCCGAATTCGGGAAGAGGGCGTATGGGAGCCCTATGAAACCGCGCTGATTCTGCAGTTGTTACACCCCGGTGATGTGTTCGTCGACGTGGGTGCGAATATCGGCTATTTCTCGGTGATTGCCGCCAGTGTGGTCGGCGATGAAGGCGCTGTGTTCGCGTTTGAACCGGACCCGGATAATTTTCGCCTGTTACGCGCCAATATGGCTCTCAACGACCAGCAACATCGGATCACGCCGGTAGCGGCGGCCCTGTCGGACACAACCGGCGAGGGGCGCCTGTTTCTGGCAGCGGACAATCTGGGCGATCACCAGGTGTACGCAGGTGAGGAAGATCGTCCCAGCCTCGCGATCGACCTGGTGCAGGGCAGCGAGTATCTGCAGGGGCGGCTGCGGCAACTCGATTTGCTCAAGGTCGATACCCAGGGATCGGAATACCAGGTCATCGCCGGTTTGATGCCGCTGCTATCGAACTTGCAACACAGTCCACGGGTGCTTATTGAATTGACGCCGCACGCCTTGCGCCAGGCCGGTGCCAGTGGCCGCGCGCTGATCGAATTATTGGCGCAGCTCGAGCAGCCGATGTGGATCGTGGATCATATTGAACACCGCCTCTACGCCAGTACCGCCGAGGAACTGGCGGTGTGGTGTGACAACTGGGAGCAGGTGCCGCAGAACAGGGGCTTTATGAACATCCTTGTGGCCCGGATGGACTGAACACAGCAGGCTGCGAGTGCAACTCGGTGCGAAAATGCTGGTATGATTGCGTCTCACATTTGCCAGCAGTACAGCCTCATGAACGATATCCTGCGTTTTTTGCAGCAGCGCAACTCCTCTCCAAAATTGACTGACCCCGCGCCATCTCCGGCGCAGATGGCAGAGATTTTTCGCGCCGCCTTGCGCGTTCCCGATCACGCCTGGCTGCGCCCCTGGCGCTTTCTCACGATCGAGGGTGAGCGGCGGGAAGTGTTCGGCGAACTGCTGGAGGCCTCTCTGTTGTCGCGTACACCTGATGCTGATGAGGCGGCGCGCAGCAAGGCGCTTAAAGCGCCGCTGCGGGCGCCGCTGCTGGTAGTGGTGGTGGCCAGGCTCTCGGAACACCCGAAAGTTCCGCCGCAGGAACAGCGGTATTCAGCGGCGTGCGCTGCGCATGCAATTGTGCTTGCGGTGGAGGCCTGCGGTTTTGCCGCCATCTGGCGCACGGGTGCACCGGCGTTCGATCGCGCGGTGATGACGGGGCTCGGCCTCGCCGCCAACGAGGAAGTGATCGGTTTCATCTATATCGGCTCGCGCCAGGGTACCGCCAAGACGATCCCGCAACTCGATACCGCTGACTTTGTCTCGGCCTGGTAGCATTCATCCACTGCACATTACTATGAGAAAAAAAGCCATGACCCGACGTTTTGAGACCCTCGAAGTATCGATTGAAGAGCACGTTGCCACGGTGTCGCTGAACCGACCCGACAAGGCGAATGCGATGAATGGGCCGATGTGGGATGAACTGCAGCAGTGTTTCGAATGGCTGGACCAGGATGCGACAGTGCGCGCGGTGATTTTGGCGGGCAATGGCAAGCACTTCTGTGCGGGTATGGATCTGGCCGTGTTTGCCGACACGCAAGACTCATCCGCTGATCCCGCGCGTCGTGCCGAGCAGTTTCGTCGCACTATCTTGCGCCTGCAGGATAATCTCAGCGCTATCGAGAGATGTCGGGTTCCGGTATTGGCCGCAATCCACAACACCTGTATTGGCGGCGGTGTCGATATGACCTGCTGCGCCGATATGCGCTACGCCACAGAAGATGCATACTTTGCTATCAGGGAGATCGATATCGGCATGACGGCCGATGTCGGCACCTTGCAGCGCCTGCCGAAGATTATTCCCGAGGGTGTTGTGCGCGAGCTGGCCTATACCGGGCGTGATATGGATGCAGAGGAAGCGCGCGAGCTGGGTTTTGTGAACAGGGTGTTCGAGAACCGTGCGACCATGATGCGCGAGGTGACGGCTATTGCGAGGTCGATCGCGTCCAAATCACCGCTGGCGGTCCGTGGCAGCAAGGAAATGTTGCTCTATTCACGCGATCACAGTGTCGCTGAGGGATTGAATTATATCGCGACCTGGAATGCCGGCATGTTCAGCCAAGTCGATCTGCAACGCGGCATTGAAGCGCAGATGGCAAAGAAGCAGGCGGTTTACGACAACTAGGGCGATCCAATAATAGCAGGGCATGGCCGCGTCACTGTATTTGCCGGCGCAAGGGCACGTGGTCTCTGGAGAGTAATCGATGACATTTCTATCCCGGCTCAACCGGCCGTGGCTGCATTTTATTGTGTTGGGCAGTGTGCTTTTTTATTTGCAGGGCGAGATCTTCCCACCGCCAAAACCGGTGCTGGGACCGCTCAGCGAGGCGCGAATCGAATCGCTGAAAACGCAATGGTTTGCCAGTGTCGGGCGCGCTCCGACGGCAGGGCAGCTGGATCGTATGGTGCAGGCTGAGCTGGATCGCGACATGTTGTTCCAGCGTGCGCTCGAACTGGAGTTATACCTCTACGATACGGTGGTATACCAGCGACTGTTGATGAACATGCGTTTTTTACAAATGGGCGAGGGCAAGTCTGACGATGAACTCTACCAAACCGCGCTGGACATGCGCCTGCACCTGAGCGATGAGGTGATCAAGCGGCGGATGATCCAGGTGATGGAACAGTTGATGTTGGCGAACAACCCGCCCCAGGCTCCTACTGAGGCAGAAATCGTGGCCGAATTCGAGCAGCGGCGCGAGGAGTTGCGCAGGCCGCCACGCTATTCCATTGAGCACATCTACTTCAATCGCGAACGCGAGGCGGACGCTGCAGCGGTGATCGCAAAAATTCAGGAGCAGAACCTGACACCGGAGCAGGCGCGGGAACTGAGTTCACCGTTCCTGCCCGGCTACCAGTTTACCGCGCAAACACCCGACCAACTGGCCCGTCATTTTGGTACCTCGTTTGTTGAGAATTTGCAGAAGGCCGGTGCCGAGGCCGGACACTGGGTTGGTCCGGTGCGCTCCACCTACGGCTTGCACTACGTCTGGGTCGATGCCCTGGAGCCCGCCAGGGACGCCACCGTCGACGAGGTTCGACAGCAACTGCAACGCGACCTGGAGTCCCGCGCAAAGGAGACGGCGCTGCGTGAGAGTATCGAGGCCATGCGCCAACACTACGAGATCAGACAATGAAAAGTTTGCGTATCCTGTTCGGCCTCGTACTCGGCTTTAGTCTGGTCCACGGCGCTTTCGCCCATCGGTTTGCACCTTCGCTGTTGAATATCCAGGAGATTACGCCGCTGCACTACAACCTTGTCTGGAAGACGCCGGCGCAGGGGGTTAGCAATGTGCCGCTGCGTCCGCTGTGGCCAGAGTCCTGCGAGGTGACGAACGCCAGTGAACCCCAGCTTGAGGACACGGGTGTGGTGACCAGTTGGCAACTACAGTGTGAACAACTGGGGGATGACGGTCTGGTGGGCGAAACCCTCGGCGTGTCCGGTCTGGGCGCCAACCAGGCGTCGGCGATGGTGATGGTAAGCCTGCTCGATGGCCGCCAGTATCAGCAGGTTCTGAATACGGAACAGGCGGAGTTTGTTGTTCCAGAAGAATCGACAGCGGGGGATGTCGCTGGCAGTTATACCTGGCTTGGCATACAACATATCTGGGGTGGGTTTGATCACCTGCTGTTTGTGTTTGGCCTGCTCTTGCTGGTGGGCGGTGGCAGTCGCCTGCTGTGGACGATCACGGCGTTTACGGTAGGGCACAGTATTACCCTGTCGCTGGTCACCCTGGGCTACTTCAACTACCCGGTCGCGCTGGTCGAATTCACTATTGCACTGAGTATTTTTATCCTGGCGGTGGAGTTGACGCGCATCGATAAACACGATGCTCTTTGGCGCAACCCCTGGTGGCTTGCGGCCGGCTTTGGCTTGCTGCACGGCATGGGTTTTGCTGGCGCGCTGGCCGAGACCGGATTGCCACAGGACAACTTGCCGCTGGCGTTGCTGTTTTTCAACGTGGGTATCGAACTGGGGCAGATTGCCTTTATTCTGTTAGTGTGGGCGGTGTGGTTCATGGTGAGGCGGCCACTGGCGCCGTGGCAGGATCGCCTGTTGCCCGTGCCCATTTACCTGCTCGGGTCGCTGTCAGCGATGTGGTGTATTGAACGAGGGCTGGCGGCGCTGCTGGCCTAGGCAGATACAGCCTGGTGCGTGCGGGTAACGCACCCTTGGTCAACGCGCACGTGTGTTCTGGAGGAAATTGTGATGGCTGCAAAATCAACGAAAGCAGTAAAACGCGCAAAGAAATCGCAGGGTGAAACCGCAGCGTTGGCTAACCCCGAAAGCCTGCGTCGCAAAGTGTATGAAAAGGAACTCGCAAGCTTGCATGTCGAGTTGGTCAAGCTGCAGCGGTGGGTGGTACACAAGGGGTTAAAGGTTTGCATTGTATTTGAAGGTCGCGACGGTGCTGGTAAAGGCGGTGTCATCAAGGCGATCACCGAGCGTGTCAGTCCACGCATTTTTCGTGTGGTCGCCCTGCCTGCGCCGACGGAACGCGAGAGAACCCAGTTGTACTTCCAGCGCTATATCAAACATTTCCCTGCTGGGGGTGAAATCGTGATTTTCGATCGCAGTTGGTACAATCGTGCCGGGATCGAGCGGGTTATGAAATTCTGTACCGACTCCGAGGCGGAGCATTTTCTGACGCAGGTGCCGCTGATGGAGCGGGCGATGGTGGATTCTGAGATTATCCTGCTGAAATACTGGTTGGAGGTCAGCCCGGAGGAACAGCAACGCCGTTTGGAGGACCGTGTGGATGACGGCCGCAAGACCTGGAAACTGTCGCCGATGGATCTCAAGTCCTACCACCGGTGGGACGCCTACACGCGGGCGCGGGACTCGATGTTCAGTGCCAGCGATTCGCCATGGGCGCCGTGGTATGTCGCTCGTTCCGAGGACAAGCGGCGGGTGCGACTGAATGTCATCAGCCACCTGCTGCACCACATTCCCTACGAGGACTTGCCGTTGCCGAAGGTCAAACTCGGAAAACGCAGAGTTAGCAAGGACACGGGAGTGGACCACCCGGTGACCTATATTCCGGAGCGGTATTGAGTAGGGCAATCGTCAACATCATCGAGGGGGGTAAGCAGGAATGCTGGATATAGCGCAAACGGTGGCGGGGTTGGCCCTGCTGATTGGGGCTGCTGATCTGCTTGTGAAGGGGGCGTCCGCCATCGCGTCCCGTTACGGCATATCCCCGCTTATGATCGGCCTGACGGTGGTGTCATTCGGTACCTCCATGCCGGAAATGCTGGTCAGTGTGACGGCCGGATTGCGCGGCAGTGCGGATCTGGCGGTGGCCAATGTTCTCGGCAGCAACCTGTTCAATATCCTCGTTGTGCTGGGCGTTGCCGCAATGATTTACCCGTTGCGCGTGCACAGTTCAACCGTTGTATCTGAAATCCCGTTTTCGCTCAGCGCGGCGATACTACTGGGGTTTCTGGCCAATGCGGCGCTGTTCGCCAGTAAGCCTGAACTGAGTATCAGCCGTCTGGATGGCGCAATCCTGCTGCTGTTTTTCCTGCTCTTCATGCTCTATATCTTTTCCATCTCCAGCGCGGATGATAGCCAGGAGTCCCCGCCACCCGCGTCCCAGCCTGTCTCGCGTTCTATCGCGTTTATTGTCGCCGGTATTGCTGGCCTCTATCTGGGCGGCGAATTGGCGGTGCAGGGCGCCGTTGCGCTTGCCCGGGGCTGGGGTGTGGGTGATGCATTGATCGGCCTGACCATCATCGCTATCGGTACCTCGCTGCCAGAACTGATGGCGTCCGCGATGGCGGCTTTCCGCCGTGAGGCGGATATCGCCGTGGGCAATGTGGTGGGCTCCAATATCTTCAATATCCTGTGGATTCTGGGTGTGACCGCCAGTATCCAGAAGCTGCCGTTCGATGCGATAAGCAATATCGACATCATCATGGTTATTGTCGCGACCATGCTGATTCTACTGGCGGTGGTCAGCAGTCGCGCGGCTACCATTTCGCGGGCCTGGGGTGGTGTGTTTGTCTGTGTGTACATTGCGTATATGGTCTACGTGATACAGCGCGGTTGAGGTGCAGGCATACTCGTTCGATATCTCTTTCTGGCGCTTGCGGTAACCAGTGGCGCCAGCTCCGGGGTGCGGCGGCAGCAAAACAGGCAATTTTGACCTGGAAGCTGTAGCATGGCAGCAGTTTCCACAGGCAACTGACAGAGGGCATCGCAATGGCCGATACCGGATTACAACTACGTTCCACCGTTACCGAAGACAATCGTCTGGAGCTCACGCTGGTGGATATCCCTGTGCCGCAACCCGGCCCCGATGAGGTGCTGGTCAAGGTAGAAGCCACTCCCTTGAACCCCTCTGATCTCGGGTTGTTGTTCGGTCCCGCTGATCTCAGCACGCTCACGGTGTCTGGAACTGCTGACAGGCCAGTGGTGACAGCGGATATTCCCGCAGGTTTGATGAAAATGGTGGCCGCGCGGGTGGGGCAGTCAATGCCGGTGGGGAACGAGGGCTGCGGCACGGTGATCGCCGCCGGTGAATCCGATATGGCGCAGGCGCTTCTCGGCAAACGGGTGGGAATCATCGGCGGTGAGATGTACAGCCAGTACCGCTGCGTCAATGCATTCATGTGTCTGGAACTGGAGGAGGGCACAACAGCTGCTGAAGGCGCTTCCTGTTTCGTCAATCCGCTCACGTCCCTGGCAATGGTAGAGACCATGCGCCGGGAAAATCACAGCGCACTGGTGCATACCGCGGCAGCCTCAAACCTCGGACAGATGTTGAATCGAATCTGTATCAATGAGGGTATCGCGCTGGTCAATATTGTTCGCAAGGTAGAACAGGAAGCGGTGCTCAGGGAACTGGGCGCCAAATTCGTCGTCAATTCCAGCAGCGACAGTTTTTATGACGACCTCACGGATGCGCTCGCCGAGACCGGCGCGACGCTGGCGTTTGACGCCACCGGCGGCGGTAAACTCGCCAGCCACATATTCACCTGCATGGAGGCCGCTGCGTTACGCAATATGACGGGCTACAACGGCTACGGCAGTGACGTGTTTAAACAGGTCTATATTTACGGGGGCCTGGATCGCAGTCCCACCACACTGACGCGCAATTTTGGTTTCAGCTGGAGCCTGTCGGGCTTTCTGTTGACGCCCTTCCTGCAGAAGGTAGGAATTGAGAAGAGCCTGGAGATGCGTGCCAGGGTGGCGGCGGAAATCAAAACCACCTTTGCCAGCCATTACACGCGGGAGGTATCGCTGGCCGAGGCCCTGTCGCAGGAAGCCATCGCCGTCTACGGCAAGCAGGCCACGGGCGAGAAATACCTGATCACGCCACAGGCGTGACGGCTGGCTAGCGAGCGATCTCCAGCGACCAGGGGTCGAACCCGGAACAGCCGAGCGCGTCGTATTCCTTCCTGTTCCACACATCCGCACCGGAATTGGCGAGCAGGAACATTTGCACATACAGCGCGCAGCGAGTGCGCAGATCCGGTATATCCGGATCTTCAGCCAGGCGTCGCTTCAGCATCGGGACGGTCATCGGTTCTTTCACCATATGCAGTCCGCCATCGGCCGCGGTATCCAGTACCATCAGGTTGGGGCCGGGGCTGCTCCAGGGCTTCCACAGCGGTAGCGAACCGCTGCGTCCACGTCCCGGTGTTCCGTTTCTGGCGAACTCAGACCAGTAGCTGCGCATCTGTGCGCCCAGCAGGTCGCGCCCCGGTATGTTGTCGCTGTTATACAGGCCCGGCACCGAGATACCCCCTTCAAAGTCGTTGAAGATGTAGGCTACTTCGAGGCCGTGCCCGGCACCCAGCAACTCGCTGTAGTCCACCAGCAGGTTCTTGCCACCCTCGTCCCAGTCCCAGCGGTAGGCGAACACCGGCTGTGGGCTGTTGGCGGCGATAATACTGGCGGGCGTATCTACCGCCAGTGCTTTCCAGTTGTCGCTGAGGTAGGCCGCGAGCGCATTGTATGCCTGCGGATCCTTGATGTGAGGGATGAACCCCAGCCGGCGCTCGACGAATTCCGGACTCTGGGCCAGAAACAGTTTCAGTTCGTCCCGATTGGTGCCGGTAATCAGCGGTACACTGTTATAGCGCGTGGGATCGCGAAATACATTGTACAGTGTGTCCCGGGGCAGCACCGTGCCATCACGGAAACTCTGGGGCGCGCTGTACATCCCCGCGCTGCCACTGATGCCTTCAAGAATTTGCTCTGCACTGCGCGAGTACATGAAATTGCGCACATCCTCGCTGGACATCAAAAGCTGTGCAGCCCTGGCGGCATCGCTGTCGGTAGCGCGCCCCGCGTTTTGAAGTTGCAGCGACAGCCACTCGCGGGAACTCAACGCCATGCCCGGTTGTGGCTCATCGTGAAAATTCTCGGCGCGCCATCGCGGTGTCGTGCTCACTGAGCCGCTCTGTGATATAGCCCGCTGGAACAGGTCCTTTGCCAGCGGTGAGGCCAGTAGCGAATACACATTTCGGCCGCCGGCTGACTCCCCGAATATAGTGACATTGTTTGGGTCGCCGCCAAAGTTGGCGATATTCTCCCTGACCCACTGCAGGGCGGCGATCATATCCAGGTTGGCGTAGTTGCCGCTGGCGTCGAGTGCGTCACGGCCCTTGCCGCGCAGTGCCGGATGGCTCATCCAGCCAAAAAACCCCAGGCGGTAATTGATGGTGACCACGACCACCTGTTCACCGGCAGCCAATGTGTTGCCGGGGTAGGTGTTGGCGGTACCGATGGTGTTGCCGCCACCGTGTATCCAGAACATTACAGGCAGTTTCCCCTGGTCCGGGCTGCTGTGCGTGCGGGGCGTCCAGATATTGAGGTAGAGGCAGTCCTCGCTGCCGACGACCGCGCCACTGTCGTCCGGCACACCGTCGAGCGGCCCCGACAACTGTACACAGGGATCGCGAAACGCAATCGTCTCACGCACGTTATCCCAGGGTTTTACCGCTTGCGGCGCACGCCAGCGCAGGTCGCCAACAGGAGGCGCCGCAAACGGCACGCCAAGCCAGGCGAAGGTATTGTTGGCATCACTGGCACCGACGATTGGGCCGGCGCTCGTGGCGCGTTGGGTGACCGGGTCTGCGCTGCGTACTACTGGTTCGTTTGCCGGCGTGGGCCAGAAATAGATCGCCAGTATCGCAGCTGCAATCACTGCCAGGAGAACGATGCTTTTGTTCACGCCAGTATTCCTGTGTTCAAGCGCTGCCGGGCGCTAGGGATTACCCGGCCAGTCATCCGTGGGGATAAAGGGGTAGAATGCCAGCCGGATACCTTCATCAATATTACTCTCATTCTCCAGAATGTTGCGTCGACGGATATAGCGGCCCGAAGTGGAGCGACTGTCGATTGCCTCCGTGGCGTCGAGTCCGCCGCGACTGGAAAACACCGGTTGCAGTTCCATGTTGTAGATGCTGACTTGCAGGGAGGCAACAGCGGCGAGCATATTCCAGTCAAACTCGGTACTGACACCGTCGCCAGGGCCCTGCATGGTGGGTGTGCGGGTGACGCCATCCCAGCGCGCCAGATGCTTGAGCCCGCCGCTGAAGGCCACTTCAAACTCCACCAGATCAGTAAAGATAATAGCATCCAGCTCGGCGACCTCGCGCATTTCGTCACGCACCTGGTGCATGATCAAGGCAAAGGTTTTACGATTCACCTTGCCGGTGGTCGGGTCAACCGGATTGCCGTAGGCGCGCTCTGCAATATTCCAGTATTGCTCGAACTGGCGCTGAGGCAGTACTTTGAAACCGTTTTCCTTCAGGTAGCTGGCTATGCGGCCGTCGATGCGCGGCGCTTCTTTGTCGAGATAATTGCGCGATGGCCCGCCCAGGTTAACGTGGGCGATCACCACCGTCTTTATCGGATGCGCATCCAGTGCAGCCTGGTCGATCTGGTAGGGAAACGTGGTGGCGTTGTAGGTCGGTGTACCACTACAGGCCAACAATGTGGCAGCCAGAGCGAGAAGGAGGGCGAGGTGACACTGGGATTTCAAGCGGCGCATGCGAGGGTCCAATCCATTATAGTGCGGCACATGGTAGCAAAATCTGGCAGGGGACACAGGGGTAAATGACCACAGAATTGCACGTCAAGCGCGTCGGAGAGGGCGTGGCCGTCATTCTATTGCACGGTTTATTCGGCTCGGGGAGCAATCTGGGTGTCGTGGCGCGTGCACTGCAGGCGCAGTACGCTGTGTACAGCGTCGATCTGCCCAGCCACGGCCGGTCAGCGTGGCTCGCGGATCCCACTGTGCCCGGTATGGTGGCCAGGGTACTGTGCTGGATGGATGCGCAGGGGATAGCGCAGGCGCATTTTTTGGGGCATTCGCTGGGCGGTAAGGTTGCGATGGAACTGGCGCTGCAGCAACCGGAGCGAGTGCTGTCGCTGGTCGTGGCGGACATCGCCCCGGTCAGGTATGCGGGCAGTCACGACGCTGTCTTTGCCGCACTGGATGCCGTTGCAACATCGCCCTGCCACAGTCGGCAAGAGGCGGCGGAGCGGATGTCTGCATTTCTGGAGGAGGACAGTGTTATCCAGTTCCTTTTGAGCAGCCTGGAGCGTGATAAAGAGGGTGGCTACCGCTGGCGTTTCGATGTCGCGGGGCTCAGGGCCGGGTACGCCTCGCTGCTGGATGCGCCCGCAGCCGGTCGGCGGTACGAGGGGCCGGTGCTGTTTATCAAGGGCAGTGAATCTGACTATCTCCAGGAGCAGTACTGGCCGGCAGTCAGAACGCTCTTTCCCGTCGCCACCGTGAAGGTGATGGACGGTTGCGGGCACTGGCTGCACGCGCAGAAGCCGGCGCTATTCACCAGCATCGTATCGCGCTTCCTTGCCTCCCTCGAACACAGTAAGCTGGGCGCCACTGATAATAGCGAAGAAGAGAGATAGATCGCCGTGTATTTTACCCTGGGAGACGTGGCCGCGCTGTTTGCACTCGGTGCGCTGTGCCTGCACGTATTGGGGGCGGTGCGGGTGCGCGAATTGGCGGTGCAGGCGGCGCTGCGCGCCAGCGAGCGCGACGACTTCCAGTTGCTGGATCAGTCTGTGCATATCCAGCGCGTCTCGATGAGCCGCGATGACACGCGGCGCTGGCGCATCTGGCGGCAGTACCGGTTCGATTACAGCTACGACGGCGTCGAGCGCCGTCAGGGGTTTGTGATCATGCTGGGCAAACAATTGCAGTCTGTGGTGGTGTCCGAGCGAGCGCCAACCTTGCACTAGCCCGTTATCCACCGCGCTACTTCTTGATCTGCGACTCCAGCATATCCGCCACTTTCTGGCCGTAGGGTGGCAAGGTGCCAGCCAGCTTGGCCATGTCCAGGAAGCCTTCACGGTAGACACCGCGCGCGTGACTGAACGTGCGGAAGCCGTCGCGGCCGCGATAATTGCCCATGCCACTGTGCCCGCTGCCGCCGAACGGCAGGTCATCACAGGCTACGTGCAGCGCAATCGCATTCACGGCAACACCGCCGGAGTGTGTTTCATTGATGACCTTATCCTGCTCCGCCTTGTTCCTGCCAAAGTAGTACAGTGCCAGCGGGCGCTCGCGCGCGTTAATGAAATCGATGACATCCTGCAGGTTGTCGTAGGTCTTGATATTGAGGATCGCGCCGAAGATTTCATCCTGCATGCACGTCAATTCGTCCTGCGGGCTCACCACCAGGTGTAGCGCGATCTTGTGTTCTTTCCTGCCGGAAAATTCTTCACCCGGCGGGCACAGCGGTATCACGCGGGACCCTTTTTTCACGGCCTCGTCTATATAACTTTTTACCCGATCGTAGTGACGCTCATTGATGCAGGACACGAAGTCGGGATTACCCTGCACGGTTGGGTATTGCTCGGCTATCACGGCCTTGCAGCGGTTGATAAAGGCCTCCAGTCGATTGTGCGGTACGAAGCAGTAGTCTGGGCTTATACACAACTGGCCGCCGTTCATGGCCTTGCCGGTGATGATGCGCTCCGCTGCCACGTGGATGTCGCAGTCTTCGCTGACAACAACTGGCGACTTGCCGCCCAGTTCCAGGGTGACGGGCACCATGTTCTCAGACGCCGCACGCATCACCAGGCGACCGATGCTGGTAGCGCCGGTAAAAATCAGGTGATCCAGTGGTAGCGCGGAAAACGCCGCCCCCACTTCCGGGCCGCCAGTGATTACCGTGATCTCCGAGGGCTCAAAATACTGCGCAAACAGCTTTTGCATCAGTGCAGCCGTGTGGGGCGTGAATTCGGACGGCTTGATCATTGCGCGGTTGCCAGCGCCCAGTACATCTGCGAGCGGGCTGAAGATCATGTTCACCGGTACATTCCACGGCGTCATGATGCCGACTACACCCTTCGGTTGATAATGCACGTGCGCCTTGGCACCGAGAAAATTCATCGGCATGAAGGGGGTGCGCTTTTCCGGCTTTATCCACTTCTTCACGTTCTTCTTCACGAACTTGAGGCTACCCACCGAGTTCATGACGTCGGTCATCAGTGTCACATATTTGGAGCGGTTGCCGAAGTCCTGGTTGACGGCCTCGCAAATCGCCTCCTTGTTATCCACCAGCAGGGCGATACAGCGATCGATGCGATCGATGCGTGTTGCGAGCGCGACAGGCCCCTCTGCGCGAAACGCCCGGCGCTGGTTGTCAAGAAGCTGCTGCAGTTCGCTGGCGGCGGAAGTGTCTTTAACTGATGCATTCATTTCAGATTCCTCTGTGCGGTTACGCAGTGACTGCAGATTTAGTGGTTTTGCGTTTTCTGGGTTTAGCCTTTGCCTGTGCGACCTTCGACTCTGGCAAGGTGATCTGCACGCCGGCGTCCTGCAACAGCATGTCAGCGCATTTTTCCGCGATCATAACCGCGGGGGCATTGGTGTTGCCGGATACAATTCTCGGCATGATGGAGGCGTCGGCGACGCGCAGTTTTTTCACCCCGCGTACGCGCAGCCGTTCATCCACTACTGCCATGTCATCAGAGCCCATTTTGCAGGTCCCCACGGGGTGGTAGACGGATTCGGCCTCTGCGCGGATATAGTCGAGGATTTGCTCATCGCTCTGGATCAGTGCGCCCGGCCTGAACTCCTTTCCGCGATGCTTGTTCAGCGCGGGGGACAGAAAAATTTCCCGCACTCGACGAAACGCGTCGAGCATGGCCTGGCGATCGTTCTCGGTATCCAGATAGTTGGCGCGAATGGCCGGCGCTGCCGCGGGATCTGCGCTGCGGATATGCACGCTGCCGCGACTTTCGGGTTGCAGAAAGCAGACGGTGGCGGTGGTGCCTGGCGTTGGCTTGAGATTGCCCTTGGCGTCCGCTTCACTGGCGGCTGGCGCAAAGTGAACCTGGGCGTCTGGTCTTTTTGCTTTGTCGTTGGTGCGAAAGAATACACCGACCTGTGCAGCCGGGTGCGCCAGCAAGCCACGGCCCTTCAACAGGTATTTGAAGACGTTTTTGATCATCGCCAGTGGACGGCTTTCCTCGTAAAAGGTGGGTACGCCGTGCAGGCCCTGTTGCACATTGATTGTCAGGTGATCCTGAAGGTTCTCCCCCACGCCCGGCAGGTGTTGCTCGACCGGAATTCCCAGCGTTTCCAGGTGTTCCCTATCGCCAATACCGGACAGTTCCAGCAGTTGTGGTGAGTTGATGACACCGCCGCACAGTACCACCTCTGCGTTGGCATAAGCGCGCACGACCTGTGTCTCCTTCTTTTTGGTTACTCGATATTCCACACCGATGGCCGCGCCGTCTTCTATTATGATTTTTTCGCACAGGGCGCCGGTCAGGATTGTAAGGTTGGGCCGGGCTTTGCATTCATTGAGGAACGTGCGTGCGGTGCTCTGGCGCTTTCCTTTGCGGATATTGGTCTGGTAGTACCCCGCACCTTCCTGGCTGGCACCATTGAAATCCGGGTTATAGGGCAGGTCGCTCTGTATCGCGGCCTCAATATAGATGTCGGCAAGATCGAGCTTCTGCTCATCGGCCACTTCCTCTACCCACAGCGGGCCGCCGTAGCCATGGTACTCGTTGCCCCCCTCGGCCTTGTGCTCAGAGCGCTTGAAATAGGGCAGGACCTCGTCATACGACCAGCCTGAATTACCAAGTTCACTCCAGTGGTCGTAATCCTCGCGCTGCCCGCGTATGTAAACCATGCCGTTGATACAACTGGTGCCACCGAGTACTTTTCCGCGCGGCCAGGCGATGCGGCGGTGGTGCATATTGGGTTCAGGCTCTGTCTCGTAACACCAGTTGAGCTTGGGGTTTTTCATCAGGAACGCAAAACCCAGCGGGGTGTGAATCAGCGGTGAGCTGTCTTTGCATCCCGCCTCCAGCAGCAGGACCTTGCGGCTGGCTTCCCGGGACAGTCGATACGCCAGGGCACAACCGGCGGAGCCGGCGCCGACGATTATGTAGTCATAGCTGTTGCTGGATTCGGCCATGGGATGCCACCTTCTTGTCTGTTCTGATGAGTGGAGTTCACGTCAATCAGCGCGCTCTGCAGCCGTCGGCGTGAATAGACAAATGTACAAAAAATGATTATTGTTCAATATTGTCAGGCGGTCAAGGTAGCGGTATCAACAATGCCACAAAGGCAGTTCAACGCCCTGAACTATAGCGATCCCATGCTGGTTCGAATACTCGACGCCGGGGAACAGTGCATTCTGCGCTTCGGTATCCGGCGCACCTCGATGGGTGAGGTCGCGCGAGTGGGTAAACTGTCACGCGGTTCTATCTATCGCTACTTTGGTGCCAAAGAGGCGCTCGTCGAAGGCATTATCAGGCGCCAGCAGGAGAACTTCCTCAACCGCACCGAGGCAAAGCTGGAGAATGAGTCGAATCTGGTCGACAAACTGACGCTGTCGGTACTGGCCGGCCGCAAGGATATGCAGGAGGGCATTTTTGCCTCTCTGGCTGAGGTTGAACCGGAGACACTGGCGATGATGTTCCTCGACCCTCGCTTCTACCAGCGCAGCTTGTCGTTCTGGCCGCGGCACATTCGCATGGCACAGGAGTCGGGTGAGATCGGCGCTGAGATGGATGTGGAGTTTGTGACAGACCTGATCGTGCGCCTGGCGGTGTCACTCGTGATGTTCCCCAAAATGGGCGTGGAACTGAAGACTCGCAAGGCCCTGCGCAGCTATCTGCAGCAGATGTTGAAGGCGGGCCCGGGCTGAGCGCAGCGTGTCGCCGGGTTTCGCACCCCGCCATTATGGTGCCGCTATTGGCAACCCTGTTTCCTATTCGAGAGCTTCTGTAACACTTGCGGTATCCATCATTTTTCCACAGAATCTGTGGATAAGTCAGTGAGTAAATTGTTTAGCTAGCCCTCAAGTGCGGTGGTACAGCACATTGTTACAGATTGATTAAAAAACATACAATACTATTAAAACTATATAAATCAATTAGATACAGGCACTATCTGAGTAACTAAATGCAAAGAAAAAGCTAACTTCGCAAAAGCGTCATTCTTGTTGCGCAGTGTGCATAACATTTGTGGTAGTGCTACCTCAAGTAACTTCCGTAACTATTTTGGAAACAATTTGGGAAGCGGGGATTGCGAAGGTTACCTCCTTGAAGTGCAAAAGTACTGCTTGTGTAGGCTATCGGCATTCGTCAAGTATTTTCCGGCGTGTTACCGGCATGTGACATTTTGCCGTTTCCTGTCATTGCCGCTGTCATAATGTGACGCTGCCAGTCACTCTCCGCGGTAGATACAACCGCTGGTGCAGGTCTCACGAATTTCCACTTTGCTCAACAGTGGTACCTCCGGTTTCAGCCTGTGCCATATCCAGCGGGCGATATTTTCGCTGGTGGGATTCTCCAGGCCGGGAATGTCGTTCAGGTAGCGGTGATCCAGTTGCTCGTACAGTGGCTTGAAACTCGCCTTCAGTTCACCGAAGTCCATCACCCAGCCGCTCGGTTCCGGCGCCTCGCCGTCCACGACCAGTCGCACATGAAACGAGTGACCGTGCAGGCGCGCGCATTTGTGTCCCTCGGGGACATTGGGCAGGCGGTGCGCCGCTTCAAAGTGAAACTCTTTGTAGATTTCCATACAGGGTGCCTGCTGTTGTGAGGTTGCATTACCAGAATCGGCGGCGGTTGTCGCCATTAACGAAGCGCTTTCACGTAAGTTTGTGGCGTGGATTTTACTACTAAAATCAAAGGCTTTTAATATGTCTGTTTTTTTTCGAAATTCCGCAACGAGGCATTGACCACCCATCCAGAATCTCTATAATGCGCGTTCTCGGTTTTT
>TARA_R110002072_G_scaffold288828_2_pt1 | contig 19026 bp, 17 predicted proteins | sample TARA_R110002072 | Tara Oceans TARA_R110002072 (sample SAMEA4397118) | marine metagenome | biome: Polar Biome; feature: [SRF] surface water layer (ENVO:00010504); material: water (ENVO:00002006), including particulate matter (ENVO:01000060) such as... | depth 5 m | reverse complement strand
AACTCAAATTTATGCCTAGTCCCCAACAATTGGTCATGATCCGTTTTTTTGAATTATTTTGAAATGATATAAAACAAAAAACCCTTTAAATCTTACGATTTAAAGGGTTTTGAGGTACTTTTAACAATGTTTAAGCGGTCTGGACGGAAAGTTAACCCAATATCTTTACGCCTGTTATCATTGATTTTAAGGCTGCTTCATATTTAACTCTGAAACATTTATGAAACAATTAGAATCACCTAAAGAGTAAAATTATTTTTAATTTGAACAATTAAATCAGATGCTGTGACTGAAGTAATCCCCATGTTTTTCATAATACCTGTTATATCAGGTGTAGTATCGGTCATTATTTGAATAAATTCCTCCAAGTCTTTTTTGATGCCTTCTGGCAATTCTATTCGATCACTCTCTCTTAATGTCGCTGCCAATCTGAATACATCATTTTTATGTTTTTTAATATTTTTTGAATCTATTTCTTCTCCTTCAGCTTTCCTTTTGGTTAAATCAAGAAATGCTTTCGCCTTCAAACAAATTAATGCTAAATCATCAGCTCTATGAATTGTAACACCCTTTTCAGAATACTTAATTGTGAATTCATAATATTCATCATCCATAAGAATTGCTGACAAACTTGACAACTCTTCATCAGCTGGGATTGGAGTCAACTCCATATCATCTGTTCGAGTAATTACATCTGGAGTTCGCGAAAACAATTCAAGTTGCATTGGATAATTTTCTGTCCCTGGTTTTATAAAGCGATAGTACTGCCTCTCACCTTCACCTATCTGTTTCTGTTCATAATTACCCTTCCGTATAAATTCCCAGAAGTGAGCTATGAAGTTATTATTTAATGCCTCAACAACTAAAATTAAGTCAATATCTTTTGTAGCTCTGAAAACTACCCCTACTTCTTCAAAATGATCTTCACATGCTACACCTCCTATCACAATATAACATTCACGATAATCTTTAAAGTGTTCTCTAAATACTTCTATTCCTACCATAATTCATTTATCATTTGTTCAAGTGCCTGCTGAACACGTTCATCTTCTTCAGTCCTTAAACTTAAGTATAATGAGATTGGATCCACTTCATCTTTAGCACTCAGTATATTAGGATCATACTTCCATATTTCTATCGCAACTTGTCCATATTTTTTATTTTCAGCTACTAACTTATGATCTCTCTTGAGTTGTTTATACACCTCTGTATTTATTGCATACGTTTGTTGTTTATCCTCCGATAGGTTTGTATACTTGGAAAGAGCGGTTATTCCTCCATTAATTAGGTGTTGATTCCTTGGCAATTCTTCAACCCATACTCTTTTCTTTACTGGAGACCTCATCTTTTCATTTGCTAATGCCCATAATTCTTTAGCTCCTTTCACAAACCAAACTCTTTTATCTTTTGATCTTCCCAATTCACACAACCCAAATGTTTCAAGTTCCTTAACAGACCTTGTAATAGTCATATTAGAATATGTTAATGTCTCTGCAATAAATTTTAAATTACAATCATCAAGAGACTCAACCAATAGGTGATATATCAATATACACTGGGCAGATGGAGAGAGATACTCTTTAGTCTCTTTACTTGTTTTTTTCTCCTCGAAATCAATCAGCATGTATGGTATATACATCTGCTTGTTCCCCACTATGAAAGCAGTTTTATTTTGCACCAATCGCTTTCTCGTGTAAGTATCAACCTTATCAAAAAGATATACAGGTTGGAGCTTTAGTATTTTATGGATTTGTTCCATCTGCTGCTGTATTTGATCAGGAGCTGGATGTTCAGAGTGTCGAGACTTTACAAAAACAAGTCTTTTACCATTGATTTCTACTTCATTGAATTCATTACCTTGTTTCAAATGAAAAGGTAATTGAGCTGTTCGGATATTTCGTTTCCCTAACACTACCACATCCAATCCGATTGAACCTCTTAAATAGTCCACTAATTGCTTTATAATCATATAAATAACATTAAGAATTCAAATATAACACTTATTATGTTATTTTGAAATATTTTATGTTATTTTAATTAAAAACAAGTGATTTATAAGCTAAAAAGAGAAAGAGAAGGGAGATACTAAAGTGGAAAAAGTCTAAGTGATACCACTTGTCTTTTTAGACAAGTGGTATCACTACGTGTATGGAAGCAGAGTAAAAATGCTTTACAATACTTATATAGGTATTAAGTCATTTAGTTTTTATGTGTAAAGCATTTTTACTCTGCTTCCATAGCGAAGTTCGAGATTTTTATTTACAAAGTCAAGTAAACAAAGGGTATGGTTATCAAAATTTATTAACATTTTGATTATAAAAGAAGAAGTAATTAATTCAAATGTATTTCTTTAATTACACTTTCAATCGCTGATTTATTTATTTCTGATTTTTTATAAAGGCGATCTATCATATCATTTTCCAAAGCTTTAGAAACCTTGGCATAAATTTCACTAGTAGTACTTAGTGATTTATGCCCAAGAAAATGAGAAACTAATTTTATTGGAACCCCTGCTTCCAAAAGAATAGTAGTAGCAAAAGTATGACGAGCCAAATGATGATGTAATGGTTTTTTAAATCCAATCATTCCAGCAATAACTTTAAGGTAGGAATTCAATTTTTGATTTGAGATTTTTGGTAGAACTTCATCACTATCAGGATATTTCGTTTTAAGATGGAGGTATAATTCTACTGCTTGGTGTAACATTGGTCGATATAATCGCTCACCTGTTTTACGCTGTGTGATCAACATCCTATACCTACCATCACTCTCTTTTACAATGTCAGTCTTTTTCAAACTAATCACATCTGAATACCTGAGACCTGTATAAACACTAAACAAGAAGACGTTTCTAACTCTTATAAGGCTTTCATTTCCTCCTAAGTCAGCATTCTTTAACAAATCAATCTCATCAGATGTAAGGCAATCCCTTTGCACTTTAACTCGCTTCATTTTAAGCCCTTCAAAAGGATTATGCAATATTATTTCTTTGTGTAAAGCATCATTAACTATCACTTTCAGTTTGGATATGTATTTATTACTTGTTGCAATAGACATTGGTTTTTTTAAAACTGGATGATTTGTAGTTTTAAGGTATTCCTGGAACTCTACAATATGGATTCGTTTAAAATCCTTTAATAGAATACGTTCATCACCTGATAATGAAAGGAAATTGCCTAACCGCTTATGAAGTGCATTATAATGATGGATAGTATCTGGTTTATATTCATTCGGTAATAGCTTGATTTTTGAAATATGATTCTCTATGTAATCTAAAACCATAGGCTGGTATCGTAAATCCTTTTCACCCCTGAACTCATTTCTTAATTTTATTGTAGTGGGTTTAATCCCTTTAACCAACATATCCCTATAAATACTGTCCATACATTCCTCTGCTGAAGATAGTTGGTTGTTAAGGAATTTATTGTAGTTAGTTCGTTCTGTAAAACGCTGCTGTTGAGGATCCCAATCCTCTCTCTTCCCTCTGATTTTAGTGGAAAATTCAGATTTACTTCTTGCTAGAATGAGCCTCAAATAAATGATAACATCATTTCCAGAAGCTTCCCATGCTATAAATTTTAAAGAATAATCTTTCATTAGATAAGTTTTTCGTTGTCGTTAAGTAATTTTTGTAAATCTGAAGCTCTATAAAATAAACCTGCCCTAGTGTCACTCAAATAAGAAGCTCTAATTACACCACTCTTCCGAAGCCTGTATAAAGTAGATTTACTCAGACCTGTGCATTTTAAAGTAACTGATTGAGGAATCCAATCTCCTAATACTGGACTTTGATTATCCTGTATTATAGAGACCATTTCCTGCACCAAATTCTTTAGGTCCTGAATTTCATCCATTAGATTTTCTATGTTAGAGTTGTCTTTCAACGAGTTTAGATATTTTCTTTCAATCGGTAAATATTTTATAGATAATCTTCTTGATTCTTTTTAACTACCACTATTTAGGTTGAGGCATATTTCTATTTAACTATTATAAATCAGCCCAATATCTTTAGGTATAATGCTCCATCATTGCCTTTAAAAACCTTAACATCTTCCAAAGGAATAAGTTGATTTTCAAAAGACACAACAGCTTTTTCTACATCAACTGGCTTCTGTATATCTTGATTGATTTTTTTGTATTGAGGCACTGTATTACGAGTAAAAACAGCCTCTTCCAACCCATTTATAGGGTCATAATCTATTCCACAGAAGTGCATGTACCATCTGAAACTATATTTTGCATTTATTATACCTGGTTCTAAATATCTAAAAGCAAATACAGTTGCTAAAAATATTTTATAATTGGATATAATTTCAGCATCAGACATAGAGTAAAAATCTACTTCTGTTTTACTTAATTCAATACAAATGACTCTTATACCACTTAAACGTGTTGAAAGAACATGTCCTCGTTCCAAAGGATTTCTTAAACTCTTACCATTGTGAATAATAAAGTGGATAAACCCTCTTTTGTTTTCTACAGCTATTTCTTTTTTTGTCATGATTTTAATTTTTTAATTTATAATTGATTTAGTTTTATATTAATTCTCAACTTCATTACTACTGAATACATCATAAGTCATTTGATCTTCTTTAAATCTGTTTTTGATAGTAGTGGCTATTCCTTTCTCTACTCTAATGGTAATGTCTCCATCATGGGCAATTTCATTTGAACCACGCTGTTTTCCGTCCTTAGTCGATTGGGAAATAGTAATAATGCCAGCACCTTTATACCGTTTCTTGATGGCCCTTAATTGAACAGGGTCAATCTTCATGGTGTCTAGACTATCAATTACAAGAAACCTATATTCCTCTGGATTAATCTCCTTACACATATCTTCATAATTTCTGAGGTCTGCAACATCTATATTATCTGTAAAAACAGATTTAAATTTGCTCTTAAAAGTCATTGAGAAACCTTCTTCTCCTGAGACATATAATGCCTTTCCAAAAGATTCTGACAAGTACGATAATAATTGAACTGAGAAAGTCGATTTGCCGCTACCAGGTAAACCAAACACCACTACATGAAAATCATTTGACGGTTTACCAAGGAAATCAAGCCAATTACCTTCTAGCGGTAACGATTCAAATTCCATAGCCAATAACTCATTAGCTGAAATTATTTTAGAACTACCTTTTTTAATGATAGGAGTATATGTTATTTCTGGTGTAGGTTCAGAAGAATCTACCTCATTTATATCTACAACATCAATTATTTCAGCATCTGTTTCTAGTACATCTACAATAGGTTCATTTGAAGTTGTTTCAATAGCAAGTAATTCTTCAGGTGACTTTATTTTTAGTAGTTTATTTTTAATACACTCCCCAAGTCGTCTCATTACTGAAACACAAACACCATTACCTGCTCCTTTAAGCTGGTTTGTATCTGATCCAGTCAACTTAAAGGTTTTACTCAACCCCATAAATTGAGCACCTTCAATGCCTTCAAGTTTTCTATAATTATCATCACCTAAATAAATTTTAATGTTAGGGTGAGCTGTTAGAGTTGGAAGAGGCTCATCAGGATAATATGTTCTATTACCAAAATTTGTACTCGTCACATATTTTGCTTCAGGGATAATATCACAGATATGCTTCCGTTGATCCTGTGGTACAGCTTCTGCCCAAACTGGTTGTCCTAATGATTTTAAAACAGCTTCAATAAATATTCTATCGCGACTTTGCGGGTCACCCTGTACATATCCATTTATAATCCTCGCTCCTACAGAATGTTCAGGCGCATATTTTTTAATATAACTGATAACCATTCCGAAAAAAACAGAATTATCAGTTAGACTTTCAACGTTCTCATAGCACACTACAGAACATCCAACCAGGTCATGTATATTAAAGGCTAAAGTGGTGGCAACGTAAAAAAGATCATTGGTTTCATCATAAGGTGAACTTTGAGTTAACCTTGAAACAACAGTACACGGATTGGAAATCTGAATCATGGACAATTCCCCTGGTCTAATATCAAAATACTCACAAATCATTTCTGCACTTATCTCTCTTAAACTCATTCGAAGGAACTTAACATTTGGAAAATTTGCTTTGTAGGTCTCTTCAGAATAATTCCAAATATCAATAACACCTATAATATCATAGCCTGCCTGCTTCAGTCCCTCTGAAGTCATACCAATACCACAGCAAAAGATAATAGCTTTTGGTTTCCAGACTACGATGTCTCTTACCAATATTTCTCGTTTAATCATACCTTTTTTTTCGTCATTTTTAGGCGTAGGAAGGGCTAGGCTGGAGTTTTTCTCCAACATTTTTTCAGTTGTTTTCATAATATTTAGATTATATGTTTATGCTGTTTTTTGCATCCAAGTAGTTTGGTTATTTTCTTCTTTCCTATCAACATTAAATATTGAAGGAATTTCTTCTGGTGTAATCGAATCAAAAGAGCGATTACAGGTTGGACAACATGTAGGTAGTTTATCTAAGTCAACATCTTTATCTCGATATTTTTCTTTTTCTCCTCCTGCAACTTCTTGTTCCGTAAGCTCAGATTGACCATCAACCACTACCTCATTTCTTGCTTCTTCTTCCTTTTTGTCTTTTTCGGTTTTTAAGCACTTGTTGAAAGCACTAGTGAAGCTGGTATCTTCAACATCTATTTGACGCAACAAATCTGGATCTGCTCTTCTTATCCTAAGTAGCTTATTCAACTTGGATGTACTAACACCAATTCGTTGAGCAATTTCCTGTATCCTACCGTTACTTCCATCTTTTTTTCCTTGATTAGAAGGAAAAACACCATCCCAAACATCAAACTCGTTTGTTACATCTCGTGTAGATATATTTCTAGTTTTCCCAATAGCTAGTATCTGTTTATTGATCTCTTCTTCTGTTAAATCGCCTTCATACACCCATACATATACCATAAGTTCAGGCCCATGTAAATCCATAAGTATAGGGTGCCTCCGTTGACCATCAATTAAAGGAAAGTTTTCTCCTTTATTAATTGCAGAGAAAGTTCCTTGTAAACCATCTTCTTTTAATGAAATTTCTAGTGCTAATGTATTAACCTCTCCCTGCTTGGAATGGAATACATAATTAGGATCTATAGAAAGATCCCCCAAACGAATTTGGCGTAAAATTTTAGAAATATTTTTTTGTGCGTCCATGTAAAATAAGTGTTAAATATTTTACAATATTCTTCAAACTATCCGCTGGGATGCACGTCTGTCGTACACGGACATTCAAACGGACGAAATTTTAGATACTTTTTTTATCTTAATTACAGACAATAGGTAAAAGGTAAGATATTGCTTTTTTTAAGCATGATAATTCCTCTAATGGAATGTGACATTATTCAGGAGTGAAAATAATATCAGGATAGTCTATCGGAAAGTGCTTTCTAGTTCTTTGTACTTTTCTTTTAAGGCTTTCTCAAGAAATAACGGAGGTTGTGTTTGCCTAACAAGTGCCTTCTTAATGTCTTCCATTGAGTCATCTTCAAAGTAAACGAAATTATTCTTTAACAAGTTAGCAATGTCGTCAAAATACATCTGAGGTTTCATTAATCGTTCTTTATTATCACCATTGCTTGGAATAACCATTTTCTTTTGACCCATATTTGCAAGTGGTCTAAGCATGAGCCCAATAAAATAACTAAAGTGTGTTTTCTGCAAACCTACTTTCAACTTACGTCTTGGGATCTTATCACCAAAGTTGGCGAAATTGGCTTGAAGCAAGTACTTAATATCGTCCTCTTCTATAAGTGCTTTTCCTTTTGTATTTCCATGCTTATCAAGACATAAGTGATAGAAACAATCCTCAACATAATCCTTAGCAGCATCTGACAGTTGAATCCTATCATCCTTCTCTACTGGTTTCTTCTTAAACCCATCATAAGGTTTAGGTTGTGAAATTTCCTCACGGATATAGTTGATATAATCTTGAATAGCCAATATTAATGCAAAATCAAATCGCTTGTACCGATCCATAGAAAACAAAGTGCTTGAATGTTGCCCTACAATTACCTCTCTCCTAGCATTGTAAGCATCTTTAACAACATCAACAGGCATATTTAACCGTTTAGATAATAACTGCCAATCTGTAGTTGAGTCTTCTGATGAAAGAAATTTACTAAACAGTTGTATCTCATCTACTACAAACATTTCTTTATTACCAAGCCCTCTTATTGTATTTGTATAATTTACTTTTAGGGCTTCAAGTATTTCTGTTTTGATATGAAACAAATCGTTCTGATTCATAGTTGCAAACCATTCACTGGTATTCTGTTTATAAAAATCGCTTAACTCAACTCCATTGTTTAATTGTACTTCTAAATTTTTAAGGGTATTAATAATTAAAGGTATTGCTGAGAACATGCCTAATAGACTTGCATTTACATTATTAGTTTTTAGTTCATCATTAAGCAATACCATATAGTCTGGTGAGTGTAAAATTTTAATGTAATCAAGATATTTAGTTTCATCCCATTCTATTCCATACTTCTTAGCAAAGGATATAATGGGTTTAATTTCTGGATTTTCTACATCAATGAAGTTCTTCATCATCACAATAAGTTTAGTGATGTATTTCTTTGGATCATTATTACCCAAAATATTAATCACATTACGAATCTTTAAATCGTATGTCACCATGCCGGAAGTAGTAAATACTAATACATTTTTTTCATATTCCAGATTTGCGTCTTCCATTATATCAAATGTAGTAAATCTTGATAAGAATATTTTTAGCCTAGAAATTTAATTACCATCTATAATGTTCTAAGTCCAATACTAACGGAGAGTTACGGGCTCACATATCGCATTATTTATTCTAGCCCCTTATACTTTGCTTCTTTCAATATTCCGGCTCACCATATTTGGTTTAAACAGCCTCCATCTCAGTTATTCGATTTATTGGTCTGCTCCACACAATAGAATATTAAATATTGGTGAGTTACGGCCTCCTACATGGAAATTCTTTATGCAACAGTTTCTACCTGTTAGAATATGATGTTCCAAACTGAGGGGTTTCAGGTGATGTTGAGTAGAGGTTGAATAGGTGTGCTAAAACCTCTTAATAAATTAAAAAAAGAGAATATATAAAATATGAAAAAAAAGAAAGAAAGAAATCCTCCTTTAAGTAATGTAAAAGTTTGTGAGGGAAGTGAAAAGGAAAAGGGGAATAAGAAGGAAAGTATAATGTTGGGTGTTTTGCGCGCTTCAGGTAATCATGAACGAAAACATAACGTAACACCTAAAACTTGTGTACTACCAATTAGACTACCTGATTTATCTGAAAAAGCGAAAGCAGCAAACTTGTCATTGGGTCGATTATATGTGTTGCTACATCAGATTTATGTGGTGTGGATTTTTAATGAATCTAATGATGATATACGTAAGAAGAAGTTTCATCAACAGGGTTGGGTTAACCTGAGTACTATTAGATTACGCGTGATTTGCTCAGACAAGAAACTAAGAGAATATGAACAATTTCTAGTTGACCAACATATTATTGAAATCAAACGAGCACCATCAGGATCAAAAAGTTATTCTGCTGATCTAGGCTTAAGTACTCCTTATCGTATTATGCCTAACCTCCTTACAGCCGTCAATGGTCGAAGGTTTAAACACGTCAAAATCAATGAGTACAAAGTATTGGTATCGATTAAGAATGATAGAAAGAAGTATGAATCTGGTAAATATGGTAAGTTTGAAAACAAAGGATTACCGCTCTTTCCCATCCATATCGAAATGCAGAAAATGCTACCTAAGTTTTATTTCGATACAGATGGATTACATGAGTTTCTAAATAAACTTCGAGCGGGCACGATTCAAAGCGACAGGAAAACACTAAAAGGATTGTATGATGCTGAAATGACAGCAACATTATATAATGAAGGAAATATCCGTACTCCAAGCACCTGTTTTTTCGGGGAACGTGTGTACACTAATTTCTCATCTACCCCACGGGAATACCGTCAGTTCATTCGAATTAAGGGCGTAGATGAACCTTTGTGTAACATCGATTTTAAGAATAGCTTACCATTTCTTTGTGCCTTACTTATAGAGAATCCAGATGTATTCCGGCAGGTACTACCAGATTTTACACCTGTACTTGATAAGCTAAAATCTGTTCAAAAGATTACTGGGGCTCTCTTTGTTGAGCAATGTAAATCAGGCACCATATATGAGAAGTGGCAGGATCTAAGAAAATTAGAAACTAGAGATGAGGCTAAAGATGAATTTATTCAAAGAATTCTATTCGATAAATTAACCTATAAGCAAAAGCCTTATAAGTATCTAAAAGATAAATTCAAGGCGATCTATCCAGATGTTTGGGAGGCTATTCGTATTTTGAAAACAATGACTGAGAAGGAACTACCCATTATACAAAATATTTTTGTAGATGATTATGGAAGGTTTGAAGGAGAAAAAGCATATCATAAGACAATTAGTTGCATTTTAATGAGGCTCGAAAGCCGCCTCGTAAGGACTATAGCACAACTTATGATTAATCAGGGCGTTGAAGTGTTTTTAACGGTGCATGACTCATTTATGGTGCCATCATCTCAAGAAAGTCAGGTAAAATCTATCATCCAAGATTTTTTCATAAGAAGGCTTGGTGTAGATGCTCCAAAGCTTAAAACTACAACGTATGGACCAGTTGCAACCTAATTTAGTCGTGTAAAAGTGTAAAAACACTCAACATTATTATACACTTGGTTTTTGGAGGTTTATTTTACAACAATCAGATCCAGATTAGATATTTTCATTTACACTTGCTATGAACTCAATAAACAAAAATGACATGCAAAATGATTCAGACAGTTTGGAAGTGGCCTTGTTTCAAAATTTGCTGCGTACAAGCATCACAACCAGTCCTCATGAATGGCAGCAACTCTGCTGTTACTTTTATCATCCTGAAAACCACACTCCTGAGTATGCAATTTTATGTACTCCCTTTAGAGATGGTTTCTCAATCTATGGTTTACAAGAACACCAGATTACTTTAAATGGTAACCTCATGGCAATAGAAGATTCCGCTGATATGCTTTGTATACTTAGGCATGGGAGATTATTGATACCTTGGTTGGTGAACCTGAGGACAGCTTACATAAAGGTTAAGACTGACTATTATTTGAAAGAATTTCTGGGTTAGGCAGTTTCCTTATCCGATAAAAAGCATTACACTAGCCACAAACTTTAACCTATGGTACAACTTAAAGACAACACATTAACAATAACTGCTGAGTGCAAGAACCCTTTAGAAACATTAGATCAGTTAAGAAGTGCGATTACGGTAGTGACGACTGTCCTCATTGAGTCTGATGAGTTTTTTTATCATCAAGAGTTGCCAGAAGCTATTAGTAGATTGATTAAGTTACAAGAGGTGTTGGTTACCAGGAGTCATTGCTGCAACATCAATCAACTGTAAAGACAAACGTTAATTCCTTTTCACCTCTGTGTAATATTACACAGAAGATGGTTCTGAATATTATTTTTTTATAAATCAGTTTTATGAGTTTATTAGATGGTTACCTAGATAATTATGTGACGAAGACACCAGAAAATAATTTGGACATCATCAATGACTTATTCAAAAATGATTTCTCCGATGTGGAGGTGGTAATCATTCACTCTCAACAAGGTTGTGGAGGCACTCACCTACTTCGTCATATCGGTAAAGAACTAATCGCTAGGAATAAAAACGTTTACTGTATCTCAGGTGAAAAGTTAATGAAGGCATTTTCCAATGAAAGAGAAGCGGTGGAAGAATTTTTACACAAGCAATCCTATTTATTAGTTGATGATCTAAGTTTTTTAATTAATCATCTCGATTGCCTCAAGTGGTTGAATTCATTTCTGAAAAGCTTTACATTAAATGGTGGTCGCTTTATCTTCACGAACACAGGTACAGGTTTGACCACTAATGATTGGCTTGTGCATATTGGTAAGTACAAGGTAACTGAGATAACTTCAACCTATCCATCTGCTGAAACTCTGAGGCAGATTGCAATGGAACAACTACCAATAAGGGTAGTATCTAAACATTTTGACGAGGCTTGTAAATCATCAAACAGCATTAGGGAAATGTTAAGCATTCTTGTTACTTATGATGCAAATTATAAATTAGGTATAATGTAATCTATTTCCATTTATCTAACCATTTCTCAAACATTGCCATTAAATTCGGTTATAACCAAAAACTAATAGATATGACCGAAGTAGAAATTTACCTAAGTGCGAGATATGACTTTACCACTGATACCGATATGGGAGGATTCAGCTATGTTTTAAAATCTGACACCTATTCTTCAACAGGTAAAGGTTCTTATTTTAGAACCTCCGAGAACAGAATGTTAATGATGGCGTGCATTGAAGCGATGAAAGATGCTTATAAAAATATAGGCCCTGTAATTAAAGTAAACATTCATGTCAAGAATACTGAAATTATTGCTTCTTTGGTTTATAGTCATTGTAAGAAATTTAAAAACTATCCAAATCAAGATTTAGTGAAGCAAGGTTTAAAATTTTTCAGACATTCCTCATTCGATATAATCTATATGGATGACAATGGTAGTGAAGAAATGAAGCTAGCGGATGAATTAGCTAAAGAAGCTCTTATAGATCCTAATCGTTTACAAGACATATTAGACTTCAGAAGATCATTGGCCACTCCACTTTTCTAGTTGTTGGTGGTGTTCTTCTCTCGTATTCGGTTTGTGATTTCCGACACTAACTATTTAATAGAGAAAATACTTGGAAAAGAATTCTTGTTCATTTCCATTAAACAGTCTTTATGTCTTTTTCACCTGATATACTTGCATAAATATAAAACATATAGATATAGGAATTATGGAGTATCTAAAATATCAAGATGAAATTGAAGTAGCAAATCAGCAACTATTTGCAATCGGTATTGGTAGCTTAAACAGAATGTATCAATTTGAATACATTTGTGATGACTTATCAGATGCCCAATATTGGGGAAGTTTAAAGCTTGCATTTACAGCTTCCGACAACCTTTATAAAAGACGCAAACAAATAAGAAAATTATTTGCATCGACAAGACCCCTCAGGCATTTAATTATGTCGGAAGAAGAACATAAATTATTTGATGCTCTACCAGATAAAATAATAGCATATCGAGGTATGAGTATCAAAGAATTTGAATCTGCCGAATATAATATTAGTTGGACTTTAGACAAAAAGGTAGCCGAATTTTTTGCGTACAAGTATAGACGTAATTTCGATACATCAGACCATCAAAAAATTGTCGTCAAGGCTGAGATTTCTAAGAGTTCCATAATGGCATTATGGCACGACAGGGAGGAGCAAGAAATAATTATTAAGCCATCTGAGTTGAAACAGCTTTATCCAAGAATTGAACCAACTAAATCAAGTGAATGATCAATGTGCTCCCTCACTCAGATGGGCTTTTTTCATATACTACATCTCGAATCACATCAATCAGCATCTCCTGGTGTAATACAGCGAGTTCTGGTGCGTCCAATTCTATGGTGAGCATATTTGTTTGAATTGTTCTATCGGGTTCTTTAATCAAGACCAGATCCAATTCGAATAAATGATCAAACCCATAGGTATTATCACCGATTACAATTGGCTTAGGTTTAAAAACTATTGGAGTTGCTATTTTTTTATTTGGTGAAGGTTCTGTTTTGCATTTTAACATATTACCAACAATAATACTGCTGATGCTAGTTATTAATTGTCCATGCTCTGTATATTGGAGTTCTGGAAAATCGGTGGTGATAGATTCTCGATTGCAAATGATGGTTCTACCTAGAATGTTTAGCGTAAGATCATTTGTTCTTTCGTTAAAGGTTCCTGTATAAGTTATGCCTTCAACTTTGAAAGAAAATGGTTGTGACTGATCTTTAGGTTTTGATTTAGTTGTATTCCACTTTATCGCTTTACGCACCCACTCTACCAACCCAAACTCAATTACCTCAAACCACTCAGGAGGAGATTTTATAAAATCAAAATCTTCATTATATGCAATTTGATTAGGAGTTTGAACCTCAAATACTTCTTCCTGGTAATTAATTCTTAATATAAAGTTTTCCAAAGTATAGATGAAATCATTAGCGTATTTATCGAACGCAACTGGAGCAATAACATTAGGAACTATCATAGGATTGTTTTTATTTTATATATCTCCAGTTTACCTCTACCCCCCTTAATTATCGTTTTAAATCATGTTTACAAGTAAACATGTATTAAAACGGTAATAGGAGTTTATCCTCATATTTTTTTATGTCAACTAATCGATAATTCTGTCGGAATAGCTACACTCGCATTAATAACCATAAAAATATGCAACATGAAAAATGACGAAGTAAGACATAAAATACTACAAGTATTTTGTGAAAACCCAAGATTAACAGCTAATGAGATTCATGAACTTATTCCAGAAGAAATAGCCATGATCCAAATTTACAATGCAATAAAAACGCTAGTAACAGACAGAATGATGAAAGTTGATAATGCTGTTGGTCAGAAATTCTACTACCTGATAGGAAGTGTTCCTGACAAACAACCCCTAAAAAAAGAAGTGAAATCTACCCGAGATAATACCAAATACAAATTCAATGGAATCGAATATGGAAAAGGTAGATTGGCTCATGCCATCATTTCTTTTTATGTGAAGAAGAATAAACCTACCTACAAAAAATTATGTAAAGTCTTTCCAATAAATTTAACTCCACCTTATGGTTTGATTAAACCTAAACAAGAAGCATTAGAGTTGAGTAAAGAACGTGCTCGTTTTTTTATAAAAGAACATGAGCAAATTAAGCTTCCTGATGGACTGGTATGTGTTAGTAATCAGTTTACCAAGGATAGAATTAATAAGATGATTAAACTAGCTCAGGAGGATTTAGGATATAAGATTGAATAGTAACATATATTTTTTAACTGGATTTTAGGTTGATTCATAAGGAAAATCTTCTTTAAAATCTTACATTTATTCCCTATAATTTTGTCAAGGTAATAAATGATTCATAACGAAGATTCCAGAGTTAAAATACCTACTATCCTTCACTTGGTTCGATTGGGATATACTTACTTATCATTAAAAAATAATGTTTGGGATGAATCCACCAACATTTTTACTGATGTTTTTAAAGAATCTATTCAACGCATTAACCCTGATTTATCAGCAGATGATATTGCTAGGTTTTATGATGAAATAGCACTTACATTAGAAAATGAAGATTTAGGTAAGGTATTTTATGAAAAACTAACTGCACGCTCTGGTAAGCGATTAATTGACTTTGAAAACTTTGATAACAACTCCTTTCATGTGGTAACTGAATTAACACATGGTAATAAAGAAGATGATAATTTTAGGCCTGATATTACACTGCTAATAAACGGAATGCCTTTAGTGTTTATTGAAGTCAAAAAGCCGAATAATTTAGATGGTGTTCAAGCTGAGCACAAGAGAATGGCGACTCGTTTTCAGAATAAGAAGTTTAGGAACTTCATTAACATTACTCAGTTGATGGTATTCTCCAATAATATGGAATATGATGATAGCTCACCTGTTCCATTACAAGGAGCTTTTTATTCATCAACATCCTATTACAAACCAATATTCAATTACTTTAGAGAAGAGGAAGAATTGGATTTAAACACCATTTTAAAACCTGAAGATGCTGAAGTAGAAACCTTTGTTTTAAAAGACACCAATTTAGTTTCTATTAAAAATCAACCAGAATTTATAACCAATAAAGACCCTAATAAACCTACAAACAGAATCTCCACCTCATTATTTAAAAGGAATAGATTAGCTTTCATCCTACAATATGCCATTGCTTATGTTAAGGATAGAAAAGGTTTGCAGAAACACGTTATGCGCTACCCTCAACTGTTTGCAACCAAGGCTATTGCTCAAAAACTAGACGATGGAGTAAAAAAAGGGATTATCTGGCACACACAAGGAAGTGGAAAAACAGCTTTAACATATTACAATGTAAAACATCTTAAGGATTATTATCAGAAGAAATCAGTAATACCAAAATTCTATTTTATTGTAGATAGAATTGACTTGCTAATTCAAGCAAGTAGAGAATTTACGGCTAGAGGTTTAACAGTACATAAGATTGAATCGAGAGATGAATTTGCAAAAGACATTAAGTCAACAAGCGTAATTCATAATGATTCTGGTAAGGCAGAAATTACGGTAGTAAACATCCAAAAGTTTAAGGATGATCCTGATGTGGTGCGTAATACTGATTACAATGTAAATATTCAACGTGTGTATTTCATGGATGAAGTGCATAGAAGCTACAACCCTAAAGGCAGCTTCTTGGCCAGCTTAAATGAATCAGATCCTAACGCTATTAAAATTGGATTAACAGGAACTCCATTATTAGGAACTGAATATAACTCGCGCTCTTTATTCGGAGAATACATTCATAAATACTACTATAATTCTTCTATTAAAGATGGTTATACCCTCCGCTTAATTAGAGAAGAAATTGAGACTAACTATAAGTTAACCTTACAAGAAGCATTAAAAGAGATTGAAATTTTAAAGGGGGGTGCAGATAAAACTGAGGTTTATGCCCACGAAAAATTTGTAGAACCAATGTTGAAATACATTGTTGATGATTTTGAACGAAGCAGAATATCCATGAATGATAATTCCATTGGTGGTTTGGTAGTTTGTGATTCGTCAAAACAAGCAAAAATGATGTATAAGGTTTTTCAAGCTAATTATGCTGAAAAAGAGAGTACAGAGTTGAACATGGCTGCTGAACCTAAACCAACTTATGGTGAACAAAAAGCAGAGGAACGAAAAGTGAAAAGAGCTGCTGTTATCTTGCATGATGTTGGAACAAAGCAAGATCGTAAAGATTGGGTAGAAGAGTTTAAAGATGGAAAGTTTGATTTATTGTTTGTTTTCAATATGCTTTTAACTGGATTTGATGCTCCAAGATTAAAAAAATTATATGTTGGGCGTATTATAAAAGCGCATAACCTATTACAAACTTTAACTAGAGTTAATAGAACCTACAAAGATTTTAGATATGGATATGTAGTAGATTTTGCAGGTATAGAACAACAGTTTAAAAAAACAAGTCAAGATTACTTTAATGAGTTGCAAAATGAGTTGGGTGATGAAATGCAATCCTACTCTGATCTGTTTTTAACTGAAGCCGAGATTGTAAAACAAATTGCTGAAATAAAAGACACCTTATTCCATTACGATACTCAAAATGCCGAAAATTTTTCTGCTCAAATATCACAAATAAGTGACCGTAAAAAGATGTTGGAGATTACCAAAGCATTAAACAATGCTCGTAGTTTATACAACCTTATTCGTTTATCCGGTAATTATGAAATGTTGGATAAGTTAGATTTTCAAAAGCTAACTATTCTATCAAGAGAAGCTAATAACCACTTAGCATTAATTAATACCAAAGAGGCACTTGAAAATAATGTTGATACTACTAACTTATTAAATGTTGCGTTGGAAGATGTGCTCTTCACTTTTACGAAAGTAAAGGAAGAAGAAATGATATTGGCTGATAAATTAAGAGGTACATTGCAGCGTACTCGTGAAATGTTAGCTGGTAATTTTGACCAAAAGGATCCAGTTTTTATATCGCTTAAAGAAGAATTAGAGCGTTTGTTCAGAAAGAAAAATCTATCCGAAATAGATGCCGATGAAATGAATGCAAATATTGCTGCTTTAGATGCTATTTATGTGAAAGCGAAAGAACTGGAACGTAAAAATCAACTGCTTAGAGCAAAGTATGATAATGATGAGAAGTACACACGCCTACATAAACGCTTAATGGAGAAAGATCCATTGACGGATAGCGAATCGAAATTGTTTGAAGCTTTACAAGCATTGAAACAAGATATAGATGCACAGGTATTACAGAACTCACAAATGCTAGATAATGAAAGCTATGTAGAAAAAATGATGATGAAAATAGTAGTGAACCAGTTGCATAATAAACACCAATTAGGTTTAGACCCAGAAAAAACAAGAAGAATAAACAGCTTATTGGTAAAAGAATATATGAACGAATACCACGGAAGAGTGGCATAAATTATAGAAGGAGAAATGACAACAACGGTAGAATTTGAGAAGCAAACCAAAGCACTTATTGACGATTTAAAAAGTGTTTGTGCTAATTATGGTTTAGGGAATGATGGCAACGAGTTTAAAATCATTACACAGGTATTTTTATATAAATTTATGAATGATAAATTCGTTCATGAAGTTAAAAAAATAGATGATAAGATTGCCAAAGCTGATAATTGGGAAGAAGTTTTAATTAGTAAGAGTGCTTCTGATTACGAGATGTTGGAGATGCAGCTAGATGAAAATACTGCTCGCTTAAAACCAGAACATTTTATTTCTAGTTTATTTCAACGACAAAATGAAGATAATTTTGCTGTTATTTTTGACGATACACTTTTAGATATTGCTAAAATTAATAGTGACCTCTTCTCAGTATTGACAGAAGGTGGAGAAAAAATAGTACTCTTTGAAAACATCAGTAAGTATGTAACGGATAAACGAGATGAGTTTTGTAAAGCTATTATTAATAAACTCATCAACTTTAGTTTTGAAAATATCTTCCATGAGAAGTTTGATTTTTATGCTACCATTTTTGAATACCTGATTAAGGATTACAATACCAATAGTGGAGGTAAATATGCCGAGTATTTTACTCCTCATGCAGTAGCCAAAATTATGGCAAGATGTTTAGTACATGAAAACGTTCAAAACGTAACCTGTTATGATCCATCAGCTGGTTCTGGAACCTTATTAATGAACTTGGCTCACCAAATTGGTGAAGATAAGTGTACCATTTATTCACAAGATATTTCTCAAAAATCATCAAACCTGTTAAGGTTGAACCTGATTTTAAATGATTTGGTTCACTCAATACCCAACATTATTAAAGGAAATACCATTTCTGATCCTTACCACAAGGTAAAAGGAGAATTGCGTAAGTTCGATTACATTGTAAGTAACCCACCGTTTAAGCTTGATTTTTCTGATTATAGAG
>TARA_R110002072_G_scaffold147908_2_pt1 | contig 19140 bp, 19 predicted proteins | sample TARA_R110002072 | Tara Oceans TARA_R110002072 (sample SAMEA4397118) | marine metagenome | biome: Polar Biome; feature: [SRF] surface water layer (ENVO:00010504); material: water (ENVO:00002006), including particulate matter (ENVO:01000060) such as... | depth 5 m | reverse complement strand
CTCCATATCTGAAGCCGGAACTAACTCAAATAATGGACCACTTTCCGGGAGGCAGACCAAATCAGCCTGTTTGAGAAAATTAGGCAGAATCGGGAAATAGCACAACCGGCAAACGGCGTTGGGGTGTCGCGCGCGTTCAGCGTGCTCGCATGGCCAGTACAATCTCCCTCCGCCTCAATATCTGTTCCCATCAGTCAGGTGGGCGGACGGTGCGTCTGCCAGAGCGCGGTCGCCGCGCAAGGGGGCGGGACTTTGTGATCTCTGACCGTCTCTAGGCGTCATACCTACAGCTTCCCCTTGCGCGCCGCCCTGGTGCGCTCTGGCTGAGCACCTCCTCGCCGCCCACCCGACTGTCGGGAAAAGAACGCGGGCGGGAGAGGAGACTGACATGACTGACCAACTCGCAATCGACGCGCATGCGGCAACGCCTGAACCCGCGCGAGCCGATAGACCGCGCATCTATGTGGCCTGCCTTGCAGCCTACAATTCTGGCTGCCTGCATGGCCGATGGATCACCGCGACCACCCCTGACGAGATTTGGGAACAGGTGCGCGCCATGCTGGCGGACTCGCCGGAGCCGGACTCGGAAGAGCACGCGATCCATGATTATGAGGGCTTCGAGGGCGCGAACCTTTCCGAATACGCAAGCTTCGAAACCGTGTGCGAGCTTGCTGATTTCATCGAAGAACATGGCGAGCTTGGCGGCAAGGTGTTGAGCCATTTCGGCGACGACCTCGCCGAGGCGCGCGCCGCCTTCGAGGACTATGCGGGCGAATATCGCAGCGCCGCAGACTTCGCCGAGCAGCTGCACGAGGACACCGGCACCGAGATACCGGAATCCCTTCGCTACTACATCGACTGGCAGGCCCTTGCCCGCGACATGGCGCTGAATGGCGAAATCATGGTGTTCCAGACGGGCTTTGATGAAGTCCACGTTTTCTGGTCGCGATAGGTGGAGGGCTAGAACATGACTCCCGAAACCACCCGCTATCGTTTCACCGTCGAAGAATTGCAGCAGGCCGACGACTGGTCAGAAGGCTTCTGCTTGGCCTGCCGCGCCCCGCGCGAGTGCTGCGAACCCGATGCGAGCGCTTATCCATGCGACGAATGCGGCGAGCATGCCGTCTACGGCCCGCACTGGATCGCGATTGCCGGACTCTTTTCGGAGGGCGCGGCATGACGTTCACGCAGCGCTTCCAGACCTTCATCTGCGAAGGCGACAGCATCTCTTGCGAGGTTGCAGGCTTCGAGATCATCGCACGGATTGTGCGCGATGATTGCCCCGATGCACCCGACGAGCGCCAGGACGGATTCTGGCCTTCGCTCTACAAGGATGCGCCCGGATTTATTGGCCCCGGACCCAATCATCGCGAACGGTTCGCGCAGGCGCAGGCCAGGGCCGAAGCCGTCATAGCCGCATGGCGCAAGGACGAATGGTTCTATTGCGGAATCGTCCTGTCCGTGGCGCTGGAGGGCGTCACGCTGGACGCCCATGCCGCCAGCCTTTGGGGCGTTGAGGCCAACTATCCCGGCAGCGACAACGCCTATCTGACCGAGGTTGCGCAGGAGCTTCTGCCCGATGCGCTGGACGCAGGACGCGCCGCCGCCCGACGCCTTTGCGCGGCGCTGGACACCAGCGGGGCGCGCGCCTGACGGCGTGCCCCCAATCCACAAACCCCTCAATCAAGAAGGAGCCAGATCATGGCCCAGCCCATTCTCAAATCCATCCCCCTGTCCGAGCTTCGTATCAGCAAGCTGAACATGCGCCACAGCCGCAAGAAGCCGGACGTCTCCGACATCCTGCCGTCCATCCGCGAGAGCGGAATCCGCCAGACTTTGCTGGTCCGCAAGGAATGCGATCACTATGGCGTCGTTGCCGGACGGCGGCGCTATTTTGCCCTCAAAGAGATCGAGAAGGAGACCGGCGAGATGCCGCTTGTGCCTTGCGCGATCATGACGGAGGAGGATGCCGCCAGCGCCATTGCCGCCTCCGTCATCGAGAATGTCGGACGCCTGCCAGCCTCGGAAATGGAGCAGTACACCGCCTTCAAACGCCTGCATGATGAGGGGCGCAGCGTGGACGAAATCGCCGCCTTCTTTGGCGTCACCGAACTTCTGGTGCGCCGCGTTCTGGCGCTCGCCTCGCTCGCTGACCCGATCCGAAAACTCTACGCCGAGGACGAGATCGACCGGGAGACGATCCGCGCCCTGACGCTTGCGACGGAAGACCAGCAGGCCGAATGGTTGCGGCTTTACGAGAGCGAGGACGAACGCGCCCCGCGTGGCCGGAATTGCAAGGCATGGATCACGGGCGGGGCGATCATCACGACCGACAAGGCGCTGTTCGATATCGCCGACCATGACGGCCAGATCACCGCCGACCTGTTCGGCGAGCATGGCGTGTTCGCCGATCCCGAAGCCTTCTGGAAGGCCCAGTCTGCCGCCGTGGCCCAGCGCATAGAGGCTTACATCGCAGATGGCTGGAAGGACGTGGTCTGCCTTGAGCGCGGGGCGTTCTTCCATCGCTGGGACCACCAGACGCGCACCAAACGCCAAGGCGGCAAGGTCTATGTCGAGCTACGCCATGACGGCACCGTGACCTTCCATGAGGGATATATCTCACAGGCCGAGGCGCGGCGGCAGGAGAAGAAGACAGGCAATGACGATGCGCCTGCCGCGCCCGTCAAACCGGAGATGTCCGGCCTGTTAGCGGAATACGTTCTCCTGCATCGCCATGGCGCAGCGGCGGCAAGCCTTGCCAAGCAACCCGCCATCGCGCTGCGCCTGATGGTGGCTCATGCCATGACCGGCAGCGCGCTCTGGAATGTCCGCGCCCATGAATGCACTAGCCGGAAGGAGGATACGCGCGCGAGCCTTGAAGGCTCGAAAGCCGCCGCCGAACTGGAAGAAAAGCGCGCCCGCATCGCTTCCCTGTTTGAGGCGCTGAGCGTGTCCGCCGAGGCGCGGCGCAATACTGATGCTTACCGGCTTTGCGAAATCTTCGCCGCCTTGCTCGCCATGTCGGACGAGGAAGTCATGGAGGTTCTGGCTTTCACCATGGCGCAGACACTCGAAACAGGCGGGCCGGTTGTCGAGGCCGTACTGCATGTCTGCGAGACGGATTTGCCTGCCTGCTGGAAGCCTGACGCAGCCTTCTTCGAGCTCCTTCGAGACAAGCGAGCGATCAATGCCATGGTCGCCGACATCGGATCGAGATCGCTGGCCGAATCCTGCGCGAGCGACACCGCCAAGGTCCAGAAAGCAATCATCGGCAACCGGATCATGGGCCATGGATGCGAGCCCAATCCCGACTGGCGGCCCGCATGGATGCAGGTGCCGCCCGCCCGCCTTATCGAGGGTGCAGGCTCACCGCCCGCCGACGCATGGGCACGGATTTCGGGCCTGTTCGAGCGCGGTGAAGACATTGATGGAGCCGGGACGCTAGCCTTCGATCAGCCACACGCTGCCTGACCTTTCAGTCTCCTCGTCAGGCGGATGATGGAGCCGCCCGGTGACAGTCGCCGGGCGGTTTTCCGCGTACTGATGGATGCAGTCTGGGCGCAGGCAGAGGGTTCATTGATTGAACCGCGCCGAAAAAAATCGCCCGTCTTTGGGTCTCGCTTGGCTTTCCGAAATGTCGGCCAGCGTTGGTCCATCCGTTTCCACCTGATGCGCACCGAACCCCTTGTTCCCGTCTCATGCCGTGTGACCTGGACGACGCCTGTCGGGCCTTGAAACCGTCCATTCAAGAAAACTTCCCCGCCGCTGCGCGGCTCCTCGCGGACCAAGTTTTCTTGCCTGTCCGGTGCTCCACTACGTTTCGCCCGCGAGCGGTTCAGGCCCGCCCTGCGCCGTCCTGACGGTCCGGCGTCGACGGGGACAAGGGGTCCCTCAGGCGACATGGAAACGAAAGGAACCACACCATGGCCAACGCACTCGGATATGTCAGCGAAACCAAGACCGGCTTCGAAGGCGCTCTTGCAATGATGAACCTCTCGGCTGCCATCCGCATCGAGAAGAACGCGGAGAAAGCCGCCGACGGACAGCCCGACTACCGCATCTTCGCCGGAGAAACCTCGACCGAAATCGGCGGCGGATGGCTTCGCAAAGCCAAGGCTTCAGGCCGCGAATATGTCTCGATCACCCTCGCAGACCCGCAGATCGGCCCGCGCAAGATCTACGCGAACCTCGCCCCCGTGAAAGGCAAGAAAGGCCGCCACGTGATCCTCTGGAACCCGCGGGACTAAGGGGCCGATCCATCGCCAACGAACCGCTCCGGAGATCACCTCCGGGGCGGTTTTGGCGTGTGGAAACAATGGTAAACAGGCAGGTGAAAAAGCGCGCATGCGCTTTTTGCGGCTACAAATGGCGGCGTCTGGCGGCATGCTTTTCGTGGACTTTACAGCCACGAGAAGGAGCCTGACATCATGGCCAGAGACAACCGGAAACCGCCACAGCGTGAGGAGCTGCCCGAGCTTCTGACCGCTATCGAGGCAGCAGAATTTCTGAACCTGTCGCCTATCACCCTCAGCCATTACCGCTATCAGGGACGCGGGCCGATCTACCGCAAACATGGCTGGCGCGTCTATTACACCAGAGCCGATCTTGTGGAGTGGTCTAACCGCCAGAGATGGGCCTCGACCGGCGAGCCGCTGAGGTCATGAGACGGCGAAAGCATGTGATCAGCGTTGGCCTTCTGGGCATCGGGCTCGCCCTGTTCGGCGCTGCATTTACCCCTCAGGATCGGCTGATCTGGAACCGGACAGGCAGCGCGCCGCAGGGGCTGTACTGGCTGAACGACGAGCCATTCACCCCTGGCCGATGGGTCGTCGTCTCAGCCAGGAGCGCTGATGCGCAGTGGGCTCAGACCCAAGGATTTGTCGGGCGGGATTGGCCTTTATTGAAGCAGATAGCCGGGCTTCCCGGCGATGAAATCTGCCGTCAGGACACGCAGATAATGATCAACGGAACTGTCGCGGGAGAGGCGCGATTGCGGGACTCTTCGGGGCGGAATTTGCCCTCCTGGGAGGGCTGTGTGGTGCTTGGGCAAGACCAGCTTTTCTTGATGAATGCGCACCCGGACTCCCTCGATGGACGCTATTTCGGACCCGTTGAAATCCATGATCTCGATGGTGTCGCGCGCCTTATCCTGCATTGGCGGTGAATAGCGATGGCGGCGTATTCCGGCATGTGGCGGCAATTTGCGGCGAAAGGCGGCATGGGATGGGGCAGCGAACCCGACAGGGCAAGATTAAAGGATGTACGTACACGTCCCTCTAACGCCTTGTCTGCACATCTGTTTTTTGTCGCCTTATGCCGCAATTTGAGACGTACAGGATGCGGTGAACACGCTGCATTTGTTGGGGTTTCGCTGTCATACGTTCCGGGTTTGCGGCCATGAGCGTGGAAAATGACTTCACCCCGCGACTTGGACGAATCCGCGATCGCGGTGCGAGCGGGGCCCGGTCCTTTCAGCGTCAGGTGAAGCAGGCCGCCGCGCGGCTTGGCAAGCCATCCGTCCGATCGGGATTTAGCGGGCGCAATTACGGACGCGGGAACGGGGCGACGCCGCAGGCCTTGCAGACCCTTCGTCACATCAGCCGCGCACGCATGCGGCGCGTTGTCGTCAAGGTGCATATCGCACGGGCGCGTGGCGCGTCCGGGGTGCGGGCCTTCTCCGAGCATGTCAGATACATCCAGCGCGACGGTGTCGAGCGTGATGGCAGCGGCGGTGAACTCTATGGCCGGGAGGGGCAAGAGATTGACGGTCGGGGCTTTGCGGAGCGAAGCGGCGATGACCGGCATCAGTTTCGCCTGACCGTATCAGCCGAGGACGCAAACCAGCTCGGTGACCTGAAGGCCAGCACCCGCCAGCTCATGGCGCAGATGGAACGTGACCTTGGCACCGGGCTCGACTGGGTCGCGGTCGATCATCACAATACAGGCCACGCCCACACCCATATCGTGATCCGGGGCAAGGACGAACGCGGCCAGGACCTTGTCATCGCGAAGAACTATCTGACGCGCGGCATCAGGGGACGGGCTCAGCAGATCGTCACAGACACGCTTGGCCCAAGACGCGATCTAGAGATTGCCGCCGCCAGCCAGCGCGAGATCACGCAGGACCGCTACACGTCCATCGATCGCGAGCTGGAGACGCAGGCCAGGGCGAACCGGATGGAGATCACCCCCTCCCATCGCTCAGGCGATCGCTTCCGTCGCAGCCTGCACTTGCAGCGTCTGCAGCATTTGGAGCGCCTTCATCTGGCCTCAGAGGAAAGCGCCGGGGTCTGGCACCTGAAGGAGGGCTGGCAGCAGGCCCTCAAGGCCATGGGGCGGCGCGGCGATATCGTGCGCACGCTGGCGGCAGGTCTTGAGCCCGGCGAGACGGCGCGCGGCCTTCGCTTTTTCGACGAGCGGCCCGTGGACGCAAAACCCCTGACGGGCGTGGTGATCTCGCAAGGCCCGGATGATGAACTGCGCAGCACGCGCTTCCTGCTTATCGAAGACATATCCGGCGCGCGCTGGCATGTTTCAGCGGACGGGATCGAGCCCGGCGGTTTGCCGCCGCGCGGCGCGATTGTGGACGTGGCAGCATCGCAGGCTGCGCCGCGCGCCTCTGACCGGACGATTGCGCGGATCGCAGGGCAGACCGGCGGGTATTATTCCGATGCGCTTCATGCCGAGGCCGATCCGACCGCGACCTACACTTACCGTGAGGCGCACAAGCGACGGCTAGAAGCCTTGCGGCGGGCGGGGCTGGTCAACCGCAGGAAAGACGGTGTCTGGGAGATTGGCGATGACTATCTCAAACGTGCGACCGACTATGAGGCGCGTCAGGGCGGACGGGTGAAGATTGCCGTGCGCTCCTGGATGACACTGGACGCACAGATCAGGGCAGAAGCGGTCACCTGGCTTGATGGCGATCAGCCCGACGCCGATCCGGTGTCGGCGCGCATCACCCAAGCCCGCGCCGCACGCGTTTCTTTCCTGCAAAGTCAGGGCCTCCTGCGTGAAGGGGAAGGCCAGCTTCCGGATGACGTGAAGCAGCGCCTGCATGCCGGCGAGCTGAAACGGGCCTCGAGTACTGAGGCCCGGCGCACAAGCAGAGATCACATTGCCCTTGCGAATGGTGATGGTTTTGAAGGCCGGTTCGAAAAGACAGTCGATCTGGCTTCCGGCCGCATGGCGCTTGTCGGAAATGAGAAGGCGTTCGCCATGGTGCCGTGGCGGCCCGATCTGGAGCGTCATCGGGGGCGGGCGCTCTTCATCGAGGCGCGCGAACGTGGGATCAGCTGGACGTTGCCCGGAGGGCGGCAGCGGGGGCTGGGGCGGTAAGGAAGGAGTGGCTGGAAAGAAGGCTTGTTCTGCCGACTGCCGAAGGTAGCCATCGGGGCATCATTGGCCCAAAAGCGACATTGAACCAGCAATTGCTTGGAGTTTGGCGCCGAAAAACGCAATTCCCCTACGGACAGAAACTCAGTGGCGGGTCAGGTGCCGCAATGTTTCGTTTGTGTGCCGATCCGCGACTTTCGCGGGAGTTCCTCATTTCAGTCCGGCCAAAGACGAGTCAGGACTTCAGATTGTCGCTAATTGTCAAAAGCAAAGCCGTTGCTTTGGTCAGATCATTGCGCGCGACCGAGTCGAAGGCTTGCGATGCAACACGCTCGGCCGCTCGCGCAAACTCTTCTGCGCGCTGGATCGCCAAACGGGTCGGAATAATCCGCCAGACACGTCGGTCGCCAGCATCGCGCACACGTGAGACGTAACCTGTGTTTTCGAGATGATCGATCAGCGTGCCGACAGATGGACGCGCAATATCGAGTGCTTCCGCAAGTTGCGTCTGGGTCGGGCTCTGCAGCCTGATCACGTAAACAAGCAGGTGCCACTGTGATCGCGTCAGGCCAATCGCTGCCATTTCCTGATCGTATGCCCGGCGCAATAGGCGGGTGACGTCACCAAGAAGGAAGCTGAAATCTATTCTGGGATCTCCTTGAAGGACGGCAGCGGGCGACCGAGTGGGCGACGTCATACGTTTCTCCATTGACGATATTTGTAAGGTAACTTAATAAGAGTATCCTTACAAGTAGCCAAAGCGGATGGGTATTTTGAGCAGTCGTGACGGGTATCTTCATGCGCAAGGGTTGAAACTGGCGCTCAGTTCTTTTGGCGATCCAGCTGCCCCGCCGGTGATCTTTGCCCATGGCGGAGGGCAAACCCGGCACGCCTGGAGCGGCGCCGCAAAGACGGTGGCATTTGAAGGCTATCGCTCTATTGCCTTGGATCTTCGCGGACACGGTGAAAGTGATTGGGCTGCAGATGGTGATTACTCTCTGGAAGCTATCGCGCGGGACCTTATTGAGGTTGGTGAACACGTGGCGCGTGGTGGTACGCGACCGCATGTGGTCGGCGCTTCGCTTGGCGGACTAGCAGCCATAGTTGCCGCAGGCATGTTGTCACGCGATGCGTTTGAATCGGTTACGCTGGTCGACATTACGCCGAACATGGACGCCGCGGGTGTCACCAAGGTTGTCGGGTTCATGGGCGCGCATGTTCACGAAGGCTTTGACTCACTGGAACAGGCCGCTGATGTGATTGCCACCTACCTACCACACCGTCCCAGACCGAAAGACCTTGACGGGCTGCGCAAGAACCTTCGGCAGGGCGAAGATGGGCGTTGGCGATGGCACTGGGACCCTGCTTTTATCACCGGCGTCATGCGCCGCTCCGGAGTTGCTCACACCGGTGATCTGGAGCAAGCGGTTCGGGACATCCGTGTGCCGCTTCATCTGATCCGTGGGCGTATGAGCGAGCTGGTTTCAGAAGACTCCGTCGCGGCGTTTAGATCCCTCGCGCCACAGGCACATTACACTGACGTTGCAGGCGCAAGACATATGGTGGCCGGCGATCGCAACGATGTGTTCATCGAAGCGGTTGTGTCCTTTCTTCGAACGATACGAGAGCAGACCCCTGTATGAGTGATTCCATGCTCAGTCTGGAACAGGTGCAGGCTGCACTCGAAGCGGCACCCTTCCATCGTTGGTTAGGGTTGAAGGCGATCAGTACGGACCCGGAAAAGCTGGTGCTGGAAATGCCATGGAGAGAGGAAGTGGTTTCCAATCCGCGGATACAATCCGCCCATGGCGGTGTCATCGCTGCGCTGATTGATCTTACCGGATTTTACGCACTGCTCGCCTCGGGTAACATGCCTGCCGCGACGGCGGACTTGCGGGTTGACTATCACAAACCGGCCACGCCAGGAACGCTGAGTGTAACGGGAAGAATTGTCCGTCTGGGGGCAACTCTCTCCGTCGCCGAAGCAACTGTAATGAACGCCGACGGAGCCCTGCTTTCGAGCGGGCGCGGCGCCTACCTGATGCAGGGGCGTTCGTGAGGATTCGCACGACGCTCTCACTCTGCGTGATTTTGATTCTGGTCTCGGGATGCCGGGACGCAGAGCCTGAAGGGCAAGCCGTCCCTGCGGCGGCCGGCGTTACCGCTGAAGTCGAGACCCGGGTTGTCCAGGTTGAAACGGTATCCGCAGAAACGGTCATGCGGGACGACTATTTGATTGCATCCGGGACCATTGCCGCAAAGCAAACCAGCAATATCGGCGCGTTGGCGGAGGGGGTCGTTGAACAGATTTTCGTCCGGGTGGGTGACAGGGTTCGTAAGGGCGATCCGCTCTTTAGAACCCGGCAGGTCGATTATCAGCGCAGCCTCGTCGAAGCCGAAGCTATGCGGGACGTTGCGCTGGCCGAAGTTTCACGCGCACAGAAACTCGTGGATCGCTACGCGATACTGGAAACCAAAGGCGTCGTGTCCCCTGTGGTCCTTGACGATGCCAAGACCGCCCTGGAGGTTGCCGGCGCCAACCTGCGACTCAGGGAGACAAAAGTGGAAACCGCCAAGCAGGCGCTCGGGGATACAACCGTCCGCGCGCCATTCGATGGCACGATCACAGCTCGCTATATCGATGAGGGCGTGTTCATGGCCAACCGCTTCTCCGGAATGGGCAACTCCGCCGTTGTTCAGGTTCAGGAGTGCGGGATTGCGGCAGCGATCTTGTTTGCGCCTGAGTCCGAGCTCGCGCGTTTGCGGCTCGACTTGAAAGGTCATCTCTACGTCGATGGCCGCAGTGATCCGATACAATCACAGATCCTCATCTTGAACGACCGAGTTGACCCGACTTCTCGGATGGTAGAATTTCGCATGGCATTTGCGAACCCCGATTGCGCTGTCAAAGCCGGGCAGTCGGTCCGCGCCGAGGTCGAAGTTGATCCCCGGTCTGCCACCGTCCTGCCGCGCAGAGCAATTCAAGGTACGGGCGAAGATCGCTACGTCTACCTTGTCACAAACGCGCAAGCTGAGCGACGTCCCGTAAAAATCACAGACATCGATGCTGATCGTGTAGAGATTCTTGACGGGTTGACGAGCGGAGAAACAGTCGTCCTGACAGCCTCAGAGCCGCTGTATGACGGCGCCAGGATTGAGCTCTCACCCTCATGATGTGGCTCGTCGATATTTCGATCCGCCGCGCCGTATTTGCCGTGATGCTCATCGCATCCTTGGTCGGCCTCGGCCTTATGTCGATGGGACGATTGGGCGTCGACTTGTTTCCCGATGTTGAATTTCCGTATGTCAACGTGACGGCGACGCTGGACGGGGCCTCTGCGGAAACCATGGAGTCGGAAGTCACCGACATCTTGGAAGAGTACATCAACACGATCGACGGAATTGAAACGCTGCAATCTTTTTCCAGTGAAGGGCGCGCGCAAATTCTGATCGAGTTCAATCTGAGTTCCAATGCCCGCGAGAAGGTCCAGGATGTTCGGGACAAGGTGCAGGTTGCCCTGGCAGAATTGCCTCCGGATATGGATCCACCCATCGTGGACAAGGTCGATCCGGACGCGGCGCCGATCATCTCCGTCATGATCGCCGGCGATCTGCCAATCGCCGAGTTGACTGCGTTCGCCGACGATGTGGCAAAGGAACGTCTTCAACGCCTCGACGGTGTGGGCGCCGTGAAATTGGTCGGGGGTCGTGAGCGCGCGGTGCGCATCTGGCTCGACAATGAACGACTGAGGGCGTTTGGCGTCACTGCGGATGATGTAAGGCGTGCGATCCAGAGTGAGCATGCAAAGCTTCCCGGCGGGCGGATGGAAACTGATGCCCGCACGCGGGAGTTTGGTGTCAAAACTGTCGCTGAAGTTACCCGTGCGAATGGCTTTGCAGACTTGCCAGTCGCCTATCGGGAAAATGGCGTCACAATCCGAATTTCTGATGTTGCCCGCGTGGAGGACGGCCTGGAGGATGAGCGCTCAGCGGCATTCCTGAATGGCAGACGAGGTATCTCGCTCGATATCAGGAAACAATCAGGTCAGAATACTGTCGAGGTCTCGCACAAGGTCAAGGCCGCCGCAGAAGACTTGCGCGCGCTTGCGCCCGCCGGGGTGACGATTGTCGCGACAAGAGATGTGTCGAAATTTATCGAGAGCTCAATCGAGGACGTCACCCATGACGTCGTGATTGCCATCGGGCTTGTCGTTGCCGTGACCTTTGTTTTCCTCCTGAATTTCAGAGCGACGATCATCGTGGCCCTGGCGATCCCGACATCCCTTGTGGCCACTTTTTTTGGCTTTTATCTTCTGGGGTTTTCGATCAACGTCCTGACGCTGCTTGCACTCACCGTTGCCATCGGACTGCTCGTAGACGACGCCATCGTCGTTATTGAAGCGATCATGAAAGAGCTGGAAGAGGGGAAGCCACCGCTTGAGGCCGCGCTGGACGGTACACGTAAAGTGGGACTTGCCGTGGTTGCAGGCACAGCAGCCACACTTGCCGTTTTTGTTCCGATTGCCTTCATGGATGGCATCGTCGGACGCTTCTTTTTCCAATACGGTCTGACGATCGTGTTTTCGGTGTCGGTCTCTTTGCTCGTTGCTTTGACACTCACGCCAATGCTTGCATCGCGCATCCTCACATCCAGTGGCGTTTCACCCGTCTTTCGGCCGCTCGAAGCCTTCTGGGACTCAACTGACCGGGCCTATGCAGGTCTCGTAAAGCTGGCCGTTCGATTTCGCATAGTTGTGATTCTTATTGCGTGTGCCTCGGTTTTTGCCGGTGCGTGGTATGCAGCTCGCGTTCCTTCCGGTTTTACCTCGCGCGCCGACAGGAGCGAGTTTCAGGGTTCGATCGAGCTGCCGCTGGGCACTGGCGTTGTTTCTGCGCTCGACGCCGCGCAAAAGATTGATGCTGAACTCCGCAAGATCGAGCACGTTGAAGAAGTGTTCGTCTCGATCGGGGCAGGCGCGCAAGCGGACGCCCGTGTCATCGATCTATACGCTTCCTTGACACCGAAACAGGAGCGCCAAACGGGTCAGTTTGAAATCATGGACCAAGCGCGGAAAGCCATCCGCATTGCATCCCCTGAGGCGGTTAAGATATCCGTCCTTGAAGTTCCGTGGGTCAGCGGGACGACCTCCGGTAGCTCGGACATCGACTTGTTGTTAAAGGGATCTGACCTCAACTCCCTTGCGCAATATGGCGATCATCTCGTGCGTGAGATGCGTGCCCGACCTGATTTTGCTGATGTCAGAACCAGCTTCGAGAGCGGTCGACCGGAAGCACAGATTCTGTTTGACCGAACGCGGGCCGGGGACCAGGGCGTTTCCGCTCGTGCCTTGGCGGATACAGCCCGGATTGCCCTGGGCGGACTCGATGCAGGAACCTTTGAAGAGGGCGGAAAGCGATATGATGTGCGCCTGCGTCTGGAGGAAGACCAGAGGGAAAGCGTGCGGGATTTTGATCGCATTCAAGTGCGCGGTGCAGACGGGCGACTGGTAGATATTGGAGCGGTTTCACGTGTTGAGTTCGCTTCCGGCCCGTCGCAAATTGATCGATCAGACCGCGCCCGGAAGATCTCGGTGCTTGCCAGTTCTGCAACCGGTGTTTCCCTGGGTGAGGCGACAACCACATTGATCAAGGTGCTTGAAGTCAACCCACCGCCGGCTGGCATCACTTACTCGGTCGGCGGCATGTCGGAACGCATGCAGGAGACCGCCGGCGCGATCGGCTTCGCGTTACTGCTCGCCTTGCTGGCGCTCTACATGGTGCTTGCGAGCCAATTTAATTCCTTCGTACAGCCGCTTCTGATCATGGTAACGGCGCCGCTCAGCTTCTCTGGAGCATTCGCCGGGCTATATTACTTTGGACTAGAATCCTCCCTCTTCGCACAGATTGGCCTGATCGGACTGATGGGGATCGTGATGAAGAATGGCATCTTGCTCGTCGACCGCGCAAACCAGTTGATCGCGGAAGGAATGACAGAAAGAAACGCGATCCTTCAAGCTTGTCCTGAACGACTTCGCCCCGTTCTCATGACTGCCTTTTCCGCAATCTTTGGCATGGTGCCAGTCGCATTGGCGACCTCGGATGGAGCTGAGTGGCGCAACGCGCTCGGCGCGCTTCTCATTGGAGGGTTGACCTCTTCAACGATCCTGACGCTTGTCGTCATTCCAGCGGTCTTCATGATCCCTAGTGATGTTGCCAACGTCGTCAGAAAGCTAACGCGGCTGTTCCTCTGGCCGCTCACGCGGTTAAGACGCGGCGAGGATGCTGCACGATCGGCCGCCCTTACCGGCGGGGCAACAGAAGACGTCATTTGATGGCGAATTATTGGTGCCGGTCACTGTGGGTGGGATTTTATTTGGTCAATCTTGGCGGATTGCGCTGAACAAATCAAAGTTCGCAAATTCAGTGAGAAGGCCGAATAACAAACTGTGAGATACCAGTGCTGCGTTGCGTCTGCATTCGGACGGCTGAGGCGATGTTTTGCGGTTTAGAACTTTTTCACCTGAATCGACGAGTTCATTTCGTCCGATGGCAGTGTCAGGGCAAACGGCCTTGAGAATGCAAATCCAGCGGCGTAGCCTCTGCAAATGGCCCTGTGCTACAACAAATCGTTTGGGTCCGAACCTAGACTACTGGAGAAACTGATGACCATGCAGAAGCCCGTCGATCCCGTCCCCGCGGCGACCATGCTCCTACTTCGCGACGCGCCGGAGTTTCAGGTCCTGATGGTCAAACGCCATCACCAGATCGATTTTGCCTCCGGCGCGCTGGTATTTCCCGGAGGAAAGCCTTCGGCCGGTGATGAAGCTCTCGAATGGGCTAATCATTGCGAGGGCTGGAGCACTTTCGACGATACGCAGCGCACTTTGCGGATTGCCGCGATCCGCGAAGCGTACGAGGAAGCCGGCATCCTGCTAGGCGATTATCGTGACGGCGGCGCGTTCGAGGATACATGTGATCTTGAAAGCCGCAAAGCGGTGGAGCGAGGGGAGCGCGAATTTCTTGACGTCGTTCGCGAGGCCGGTGTGCACCTACGCCTCGATCGGTTAAGCAATTTCGCGAGGTGGATAACGCCCACCTTCATGCACAAGCGCTTCGACACACATTTCTTCGTTGTTCGCGCGCCCGAACGCCAGATTGCCGCATGCGATGGATACGAAACCGTCGATGCGGAATGGCTTTCGCCGCACAAGGCGTTGGAAATGGAAGCCAGCGGCGAGCGAACCATTATATTTCCTACACGCTTGAACCTGCAACTGCTGGCCAAATCTGCGAGCGCAGCGGATTGCGTGGCGCAGGCTGAAACCCGCGATATCGTAACGGTTCTGCCTGAAATCATTCAGCGAGACGGGAAGAATGTCCTCACTATTCCCGAAGACGCGGGTTACGGCCCGGCCTACGAAATTGTGGGCTGACGGCAAGCTGCGAGTGGCGAGAAACCTTCGTCGTCAGTAACCGGACAATCGTGCAAAACGGTCCCTGAGGTAGCTTGACGACCCCCAACTCGCCTCGAGCACGCGAGCACGCTTGAGGTAGAAGCCGACATTGAATTCGTCGGTCATCCCGATGCCGCCATGCAGCTGGATACCCTGATTGCTGATCGCGTGCAGTACGCGATTTGCCTCGGCCTTGGCGATGGTCGCTGCACGCGCGACTCCGAAACCGCTGTCGACTGCCTGTAAACCCGCCTCGACCGCGGAGCGCATCTGCGTGAGGTCGGCGAACAGATCCGCCATGCGATGTTGCAGCGCCTGGAAAGTAGCAAGCACCTGATTGAACTGCACACGCTGCTTCAGATAGTCGAGGGTCGTGTCGAACACAGCTTGCGCCATGCCGAGCATTTCGGCAGCGGAAAGCACGCGCGCCCGGTCGAGCACGTCGCCAAGCAGACTGTCGCCTCCGCCCTCGAGCTTCTCGGCGGCAGCGCCAGCGAATTGGATATCGGCGTGGCTGCGCTGATCGGTGAGCTTGCGCGTGGTCAGTGAAACGCCATCGCCCTTTTCGACCAGGTATAGGCCGTCCTTGGCTGCGACCACGAAGAGGCTGGCGCCATGCGCCTCGTGCACGAATGCCTTTTTGCCGGTCAGCTTGCCGCCCGAAACGCTGGTCTCGATTGCGGAGGGATCGCAATGCGCTCCTTCATCGACAGCCAGCGTTGCCACGGTTTCGCCGCTGGCGAGCCTGGGAAGCCATTTGGCCTTCTGCGCGTCGCTTCCGCCGAGCAGGATTGCGCTCGCCGCGATGGTTGTGGCCACCAGCGGACTTGCGGTCAGCGTTTTGCCGAGTTCCTCGATCACGAGGCCGGCCGACAAGAAACCGAAATCTGATCCACCATGGGCCTCGGGAATGATGATCCCGACCCAGCCCATTTCGGCCATCGCGGCATAGGCGTCAGCGTTGTAGGCCTGCGGTTGGCCTGCTGCGCGGACTTTGCGGAACTCGGATACCGGGCTTTCCTTGGTCGCCCAGTCGCGCGCCATGTTGCGCAGCATTTCCTGTTCTTCGCTGAGAACTGCCATTGTCCTTGCTACCCTCGCTTACTGGTGGTCGAGCATGCCAAGCACCCGCTTGGCAATGATGTTGTTCTGGACTTCGGTCGAACCGCCATAGATCGTCGCTGCCTTGCCGAAGAGCCAGCCGCGCACATCCTCAAGTTCGTCATTGCCAAACTCGTCGCCTTCCCAGCCGAGGCCCTGAAAGCCGCGGATTTCGATCAGCAACTCGCTGCGGTCCTGGGCCAACTTGGTGCCGACCTTTTTCAGAACCGAACTGATCTCTGAAACGCCGCCTTGCGCTTTGCTTTCCTCGACCGCACGACGCGCGGTGAGCAGGAAGCTGTTCCAGCGGATTTCAAGATCGGCGATCTTGTCGCGCAGGACCTTGTTGACGAGCGCGCCATCACCGCCGGTTTCGCAGTATTTCTTGGCGATATCGCCAAGGCTCTGGCCCATCATGCCGGCGAGGCGCCCTCCGCCCGAAATGTTCGTGCGCTCGTGCTGAAGCAGGCGCTTGCCGATAGTCCAGCCCTGGCCTTCCTTGCCCACGAGATTTTCCTTCGGCACCTTCACATCGGTGAAGAAGGTCTCGCAGAACGGGCTGGTTCCGCTGATCATTGTGATCGGGCGGACTTCAACGCCGGGTGCGTCCATGTCGATCAGCATGAAGCTGATACCTTTGTGTTTGTCTGACCGGTCGGTGCGGACGATGGCAAAGCACTTGTCAGCCCACTGGCCACCGCTGGTCCAGGTCTTCTGGCCGTTAATGAGGTAGTGATCGCCCTTGTCGACCGCGAAGGTCTGCAGGTTTGCGAGGTCTGATCCGGCATTCGGCTCCGAGTAGCCCTGGCACCAGCGAATTTCGCCACGGCAGATTGGCGGGATATGCTCCAGCTTCTGCCTTTCGTCGCCGTATTCGAGCAAGGTCGGGCCGAACATCATCACACCCATTCCGCCGATCGGATTGTAGGCGCCGACCTTGGCGAACTCATGCTCGATGATCCTGGCCTGGCCTTTGGTCAGTCCGCCCCCGCCATATTCCTTGGGCCAGGTTGGCGTGCCCCAACCACGCCCGCCCACGGCTTCTCGCCATTTCTTCTGGACAGGGTTCTCGTCGGTCGGACCGTCGAGCCCGGCCATCATATTGCCCGTGCCCTTGAGTTCGTCAGGGAAATTGGTGGCGAGGAATTGCCGCACTTCGGTGCGAAACGCGTCTTCGCTCGTCTGGACATCGGATTCTAGTTGTGTTGGCACGGAAACCTCCGTTCAAAAATCAAATTCGTGGCACCCCACTCGGACGACAAGGCCGCGCTCTGGCTGGTCAGTACTGCTGCGCAGGAACGTGCAAAACCAAACCTTCCATCGCAGCTTCCATGGGTATCTGGCAGGCGAGGCGACTGTATTCGCTGGCCCCTTCTGCAAATTGCAGGAGTTCGGCCTCCGCTTCGCCTTCCTTCAGACGACCCACCTTGTCGATCCAGGTCGGGTCGACATGGACATGACAGGTCGCACAGGCGCAGGCCCCGCCGCAATCGCCGTCGATGCCCGGCACGCCGTTGAAAAGCGCCGCTTCGCGCGCTGTTTCGCCCTCAGCAATTTCGACTTCCCGCCGCGTTCCATCGCTGGATACGAACGTCACTTTGACCATCATAAACTCCGTATTTCTGCTTTGGTAAATCAGCGGGCGTGCAGCCGCACCGGCAGCTTGGTGATCCCACGCACAAGGGTTGAATACAGGCGCTCGGGTTGGCCGGTCACTTCGACCTTGGCGAAGCGCTTGTGAATCTCTTCCCAGATGATCCGCAACTGCAGTTCTGCCAGCCTGTTGCCCATGCAGCGATGGATGCCATAGCCGAATGACAGGTGATGGCGCGGATTCTTGCGGTCAATGATGAACCGGTCGGCCTGGTCGATAACCGTGTCGTCGCGGTTGCCCGACAGGTACCACATCACGACCTTGTCGCCCTTCTTGATCTGTTTGCCGCCGATCTCCCATTCCTGAAGCGCGGTGCGGCGCATGTGAGTCAGCGGCGTCTGCCAGCGGATGATTTCCGGCACCATGCTGGTGATCAACGATGGGTCGTCATTCAGTTTGCGATATTCGTCGGGGTTCTGATTGAGGGCGAGCACACCGCCGCTGATTGAATTGCGCGTGGTGTCGTTGCCGCCCACGATCAGCAGCAGGAGGTTACCCAGAAATTCGAGGAAAGGCATATCCTTTGTCGCCGGGGCATGCGCCATCATGGAAATCAGGTCGTTCCTCGGCGGCTCATTGACGCGCTGATCCCACAGGCCCTTGAAATACATCGCGCACTCGATGAGCTCTTCGCGCCTCGCTTCGTACGATGCGACGATGCCGGTTTCAGGAGCAGCGGTTGTGACATCAGACCAGCGGGTGAGCTTGCGGCGTTCTTCCCACGGAAAATCGAACAGGGTGGCAAGGGTCATCGTGGTCAATTCGATCGAGACCTTGTCAACCCAATCAAATTCCTCGCCGATCGGTAGATCATCGAGAATCTGACACGCTCGTTCGCGGATTGTCGGTTCGAGCAACAGCAAGTTGGACGGTGCCACAGCGGGGGTGACGGCCTTGCGTTGCTGGTCGTGCTTTGGAGGATCCATGGCGATGAACATTTCAAGTTCGAGCGCACCTTCCACACTATGCATGTCCTGGATGGCGATACCGCCGAGCTTTGCCTCCGATGAAAAGACTTTGTGGTTGGTATCGACGGCCATGATGTCGTCGAATTTGGTGATCGACCAGAAGGGTCCGACATGGCTTTCACGGCAGTAATGGACTGGCTCCTCCTTGCGCAGCCGGTCGAAGAACAGGCCGATCGTGTCCTGCTGAAAAAGGCTCGGCCGAGAGACATCGATTTCGTCGATCGGCATGGCCGCGATTTTTTCGGCAGTATCCAGCTCCATCGTGTCGATGCTCATGTCTTGTCCTCCATACCCAGCAAGCAGACTCACCTCGTTTGCGGATAGTTAGGGAATTTGCAGGCCGTGGTCAATAAAGCTTATAAGGATTATTGCAAGATTCGGTCAAACTGTGAACTGTTTAGGAAAACTCTAGACATATCCGCCGATAAACCCTTATAAGGATTTATCAGAGGAGCGATTCCCGGAGATGCAACCGAAGGTCGATGATTCCAGGAAAGCCAAGCGCGCGCTCACGCTTGCGCATGACATCGTACGCGATATCGAAGCCGGGGCGCATGTTGCGGGCGACAGGTTGGCGCGCGAGGACGAAATGCTTGCGCGATACGATGTCGCTCGAGCGACTTTGCGC
>TARA_R110002072_G_scaffold38274_2_pt1 | contig 19143 bp, 9 predicted proteins | sample TARA_R110002072 | Tara Oceans TARA_R110002072 (sample SAMEA4397118) | marine metagenome | biome: Polar Biome; feature: [SRF] surface water layer (ENVO:00010504); material: water (ENVO:00002006), including particulate matter (ENVO:01000060) such as... | depth 5 m | reverse complement strand
AAGCTTTTGCAGCAAACGCAGAACCGATTCCTTTTACTGATGTAAGCACTCTAGGTGAAGGAACAGATTGGCAAGACGAAGTATTTAAAGATGCCTTTGTGTTAAGTTCAGATTTTACCATTAACAAAGGAACAGACAAGTCTTCATATTCTTTTGGAGCCTCTCATTTAACACAAGATGGAATAGTAGGAGCTAGTAAAGCTAACTTTGAAAGAACCACCTTAAAGTTTAACTTTAATACAGAGATTCTAAAAAAACTTAACTTAACAACTTCTTCCATCTTTACCAACACAAGAAGAAGCTCTTTAGCTGAAAACGGATTGGGTTCTGTTTTGTTTAATGCATTAAACATGCCTGCCACAACAAGTGTTCGGGACGATCTTGATGCTTATTCTTTAGCTCCAACAACTGGTGTAGGAATAGAGGTAATTAATCCAGTAGCACAAACAGAAAACACGTTTAATCAAACAATAGTAGATAAATTTTCGGGTGGGTACGGTCTTAACTATAAAATTACAGACTATCTAAGTGCTGAAACTAGGTTTCAGTTTAATTATGCAGCTGTCAAATCTAAATTTTACGCTCCAGAAGTATATTATGGAGGTGGTAAAGTTTTTAATTCTGTAAATAATTTAGATGCTTTGTATGATAATCTAAATAGATCTACTGTTGGAGAATCAAAACAAGAATTTAAAGATTATACATTTGATGCATTTGTAAAATACGAACGAGTATTTAATGAAAGTCATGACCTTAAAGCACTGTTTGGAATGTCTGTATTTAGGTCTCAAGGAGTAAATCTTAGAAATGAATTAGGTTTTGGTGCCAACGGAACAAATTTTAGCCAGTATTCAGTGGGTGGTGCAGACACTTTTCAAGATAATCTTGCACTGAGTGGAAATGCCAGACGTTTTTTTGATAGTAGATTACTTTCATACTTTTCAAGAGTTCAATATTCTTATGATGGAAAATATCTTTTATCTGCGGTAATAAGAAGAGACGGTTCTTCAAACTTTGGCCCAGAAAATAAATTTGGCTTTTTCCCAACAGGCTCTGTAGGATGGATTGCTTCTGATGAAGGCTTTTTGGAAGATAGCTCCACTATCAACTTCTTAAAATTTAGAGCAAGTTATGGTATCATTGGTAATGACAGAATAGCGTCTTTTAGATATCTATCTTTAGTAAATGGAGAGGGTACTTATGTTTTTAACAATCAACTTACCTATGGACAGGCCCTAGGTTCTACTGCAAACCCCGAGATTCGTTGGGAGAAACAAAAACCATTTGATGTTGGTTTTGATTTAGGCCTTTTTGACAAAGTAGACATTACTGTAGATTACTTTAATAAGAAAACAGAAGATCTATTGGTGCAACCTGAAGTTTCCGGAATTTTAGGTTCAACTGCTCCTGGTGGTGGTGGACCACTTGTAAATGCTGGTACTGTTGAAAACGAAGGACTCGAATTTTCAATTAACTACAAAGAAACTATTGGAGAAGATTTTAAATTTAATATTAATTATAACTTCACAACCCTAAAAAACGAAGTATTGTATGTTGGTAGTGATACCGGAATACTTCAAGGAGGTGGTTTTGGAGTTGGTCAAGAACCACCTTCTAGAATGGAAGCTGGTTTTCCAATAGGGTATTTTTATGGATTGCAAACAAACGGTTTATTTCAAAATCAATCAGAGGTAGATTCGCATGCAACTCAAGCAAATGCAAACCCAGGAGATATAAGATTTGTAGATCAGAATGAAGATGGTTTAATTAATGGAGATGACAGAGTAAATATTGGAGATCCAATACCAAGTGTAACTATGGGTTTCAATTTCTCTTTTGATTATAAAAACTTCGATTTTAACATGTATGCTTTTGCATCTATCGGAAATGAAATTGTAAGAAACTATGAAAGAAATCAACCGCTTACTAATCGCTCTGTCTATTTTTTAGATAGATGGACAGGTGAAGGAACAAGCACAAGTTTTCCAAGAGTAACCACTGGATCTAACAGCAATACGCTTTTTTCAGATTTTTATGTAGAAGATGGTTCTTTTGTTAGATTGCAAAACGTTCAGTTTGGCTATACTCTTAATGAGAACACTTTAAAAGGTTCTGGAATAGATAAACTAAGATTTTACTTTTCTGCTAGCAACCTAGTTACCTTAACTAAGTATAAAGGATTTGATCCTACAACCTCCAACGGATCGCCTATTGGGGGAGGAATAGACCAAGGTTTTTACCCGTCTCCTAAAACATTTTTAATAGGGTTTAATGTTAATTTTTAAAATAAGAAAAATGAAAAAATTATACATAAAAATTTCAATAATCATTATCTCTCTCACAGCGTTTGCATCTTGTAGTGACGATTTTGTGAATGTAGATTCTAATGATATTAATTCAGAAGATTACTTCAATTCAGAAGAAGATTATCAAAACGCATTAATTGGTGCTTATGATTTATTACAAGCTACATACATTAATGTAATGCTAGGTGAAATTGCTTCAGACAATACATTGGCTGGAGGTGAAAGCGCCACAGATGTTATTGGAATACAAGAAATAGATGACATGATTCACACCCCAGTAAACTCTAATCTTAGAGACCTTTGGGGATGGATGTATGGAGGAATAAACAGAACTAATTTTATCCTAGAATTTCAAGACAAAACAGATTTTTCAGGAAAAGAACAAGTCATTGCTCAAGCAAGGTTTTTAAGAGCTTATTATTATTTTGAATTGGTAAAATGGTTTGGAGATGTTCCTTTAGCTGTAGACAAACAAATTCTATTTGGTGAAGAGAGCAGTTATGTGAGGAGCCCTACTTCTGAAGTATATGCTCAAATAGAATTAGACTTAATGTATGCCGCAGACAACCTTCCTCTTGTTCAAACAGAAACAGGAAGAGTTACAAAAGGAGCTGCACAAGCATTGTTAGGAAAAGCATATTTATACCAAGAAAAATTTAGCGAAGCGGCTCAAGCACTAGAAACAGTAATCCAATCTGGAACATATAGTTTGGTGACCGATTATAACACCATTTTTGAAGCAGAAGGAGAGAACAGTACAGAATCTGTTTTTGAAGTTCAATATACAGATTTAGAAGGTGCTGGTTTTGGTTGTCTTCAATGTAGTGAAGGAAATATTGCTGTAGGGTTTAGCGGTGTAAGAAATTATGAAGGGCCAGACTTTACCTCTGGGTTTAGTTTTAATGTACCTGTCCAAGAAGCCTATGAGGCTTTTGATAGTGATGATCCTAGAAGAGATATTGCCATCTTAAATATTGATGCATGGGCTACTGCAACCGGAGCAACTTTTGGAACTGGTTTTGAACACACAGGGTATTTTAACAGAAAATATATCCCTAGAACAAGAAGCGATCAAGCATTAGCAGATTTAAACTTAACCAATCCTAACAACTACAGGTCTATTCGTTATGCAGATGTTTTATTAATGGCTGCTGAAGCTAATAACAGAGGTGGAATAGACGAGACGAAAGCACAGGGCTATTTAAATGATGTAAGAAGAAGAGCTTTTGGTGATGATCTTCATGATATAACAGCAACAGGTGTATCACTTACAAACGCTATTTATCTTGAAAGAAGATTAGAACTTATAGGTGAAGGTCATAGGTTTTTTGATTTAGTTAGAACAGGTAAAGCTGTTCAAGAAATCAATGGTTTTCAAGCAGGTAAGCATGAATTATTCCCTATTCCAGCAATTGAAATTCAATTGGCTGGTAATGTGTGGGCTCAAAATCCAGGATATTAAAAAATAAATACGATGAAAAACGTGAAAAAAATATATAAATCAGTTTTAATCATTTTAGTGATTATAAGTTGTACAGACAACCGAGATTTAGGGTTTTTAGAAGAAGTAGTTCTTCCTTCAAATATTAGTGCATTGTTTGATATTACTCAAGACAACTCAGGTCTGGTAACCATAACTCCTTCTGGTGAAGGGGCAAGCACTTTTGAAATAGGTTTAGGAGATAGCTCAGAATCAGTAAGGATTACTTCTGGAGAAAGTATAGAGAATATCTACACAGAAGGAAGTTATAATGTTTCAATTACTGCCTTCAATATTGTTGGTGATTCTACACAGGTAAATCAACAGTTAGTTGTGTCTTTTGAAGCTCCACAAAACTTAGAAGTAGTCATAGAAAATGACGCTTCCACATCTAAACAGGTAAATATAAGTGCTACTGCAGACTTTGCAATAAGCTATGAATTTCATTCTGGTGAAACAGGAATAGACCAACCTGTAGCTACAGCTAATATTGGTGATGGAATTTCTTATGATTACGAAACACCCGGAATTTATTCTGTAAAAATAGTTGCAAAAGGTGGGGCTATTGAAACCACAGAATATAACGAAGATTTTGAGGTAACCGAAATTGTATTCCCTCTTAGCTCTGCTCCAACACCACCAAATAGAAATGATGTTGATGTTGTTTCTGTTTTTAGTGATGTATACACAGACGAAACATTAAATGAGCTTCCAACCACTTGGTCTTCTACTAACTTTGAACAGACCAATATAGACTCAGACAATATCTGGAAACTAACAAGCTTAGATTTTTTAGGCATTGTAACTAATTATGATGCTGGAATAGATCTCTCTGAAATGGAGAAAATGCATATTGACTATTGGGTACCCGAAGGAACAACAAATGAATTATTTGTTAAAATTGTGAATACAGTAGACGGTGGTGAAGATCTTGAATCTCTTGGAGCTACTACAGGAGGATCTTGGCAAAGCATAGAGCTAGATATTACTGCTTTTGATGGTGGTGATTTAGCAAATAAAGAAAAAATTACACAGATACTTATAGATTCTGATGGAGAAACTCCAGTTGCTTATATAGATAATTTTTACTTTTATCGAGAAAGTACAACCTCCTCATTTGATGATGGTTTATTAACAAACGGAGATTTTGAAGGCGGAAGTGCTCCTTGGATTGTAGGTGTTGATGATGCATCACCTGCTCCAGTAGTAACCGTTGGAGACAACACCTATTATTCTGTAGATGTAACAGCAGCAGGGAATGTATATGATGTAAATGTGAGTCAAAAAGTTGAAATTATTGGGGGGAATACCTATACGCTCACCTTCGATGCATGGTCAAACACAAACAGGTCTATAGATGCAGGTATTGGATTAAGTGCAGATCCTTGGTCTAATGATAAAGAAACCATTCAAATATCACCAACAAGAACAACCTTTGCATTAACATTAAGTGCGTCTGGCTTTGGAGCACCTAATGCAAGAGTTTTATTCGATATCGGTGGAGAGATCGGGCTTGTTAATATAGATAATGTTTCCTTAATTCTTGGAAGTGGAAATCTACTTACCAATGGAAATTTTGAGGCTGGAAGTGCTCCTTGGATTGTTGGAGTTGATGACTCAGAAGCAGCTCCGGTTGTAACTATTGCAGATAATACTTACTACTCTAGAAATGTTACAGCTGCGGGGAATGTTTATGATGTAAATGTGAGTCAAAAAGTGGAAATTATTCAAGGAAAAACCTATTTCTTAACATTTGTTGCTTGGTCAGACACAAATAGGTCTATAGATGCAGGTATTGGATTAAGTGCAGATCCTTGGTCTAATGATAAAGAAACTATCAACATAACTCCAACCAAAACAACGTTTACATTAACCCTAGAAGCATCAGATTTTGGAGCTACAGACGCTAGAGTACTGTTCGATATTGGAGGAGAGGTTGGAGAAGTTAATATAGATGATGTCTCATTATCAATGAATTAAAAAATGAAAAAAATGAAACTATTTAAAAACATTCTTGGAGTATTTTTCTTAAGTATACTTCTTTTCACAGGTTGTCAAGAGGAGGATAAAGAATTTGGCGATTTAATAGCGCCAACCAATATTACTTTAAGTTATGAGGTTCTTGGTCAAGATGATGAAAATCCAAACGGAGACGGTTCTGGAATTGTAACTTTTTCTGCTACAGCAGATGACGCCATTACTTTCATATATAGCTTTGGAGACAATACAAATAATGCGTCTGCGCCAAATGGAGCGTCTAGCCATAGATTTACAAGAACAGGAATTAGCTCTTATAATGTAACAGTTATTGCATCAGGTATTGGAGGTGTAACCTCATCTTCATCTGTAAATATTACTGTATTTAGTGCTTTTGATGATATTGAAGCAAAATCGTTCTTATCTGGAGCACCAATAAGCCAAGATACTGATGGAACTGATGTTATAAGCATAAGTGCACCAGCAACCAAAACATGGTATTTAGATGATTCTAAAACAGGCCATTTGGGTGTTGGTCCATCATTAGCATTTGATATTGAAATTTATGGAGCGCCCAGAGAATATTATTATCCGAGTTTCTTTGCGGCACCTCCCGGAACATTTTGTGGAAGCGATGGAGATTGTTTTTGCGATGACGAATTAATTTTTACGCTAAACCCTGATGGAAGTATGAACTACCTTTTAGACAACAAAGGAACTACTTTCTTTAATGGTAATGCTGCTCATCAAGCAATTGCTGGCGGTGCTGGCGGTGCAGATGCTTGTTTAGATTTTAATACTTCTACAGTAAGTAATGTATCTTTTGCTCCAGGTTCTGAAGATTGGAGTTTGGTTGCTGACCCTAGTTTTGAAGCTAGAGGAACTCAGATGAATTTTTCTGACTCGGGTTTTATGAGTTATTACGTAGGTTCTTCTAGTTATGAAATTATTGAAATTACGGAAACAGAATTATATGTTAGAACTTTAGATGCAGTAGACCCAAATTTAGCATGGTATCATAAATTTACTTCATCACCTGGAGGAGGAGATGTAGATGATGGGTATGTTTATACAAATTTGGTATGGGAAGATGACTTTAATACAGCTGGTGCACCAGACTCAACTAAATGGACCTATGATCTAGGAACTACAGATATTTTTGGGAATGTTGGATGGGGTAATCAAGAAGCACAAAGTTATACTGATAATGCAGAAAATGTAATTGTTGAGAATGGATCTTTAAAGATTACAGCAAAGAAAGAAGGAGGTGATTATACTTCTGCTAGAATCAAAACTCAAGGACTATATGATTTCACTTATGGTAGAGTTGAAGTGAGAGCAAAACTTCCATCTGCACAAGGAACTTGGCCTGCGATTTGGATGTTAGGATCTAATCACCCAACTGTTGGATGGCCTTCCTCTGGAGAGGTAGATATTATGGAACAAAGAGGAAACGATAAATCATATGTAGAAGGTACATGTCACTGGTACAACACAGCAGGAGCGAATAATGCAAGTTATGGCGAAAATACTCCTATAGAAAACCCTTCCACAGAATTTCATTTATACACTTTAGAGTGGACAGAGGATGCTATTAAGATATTTTTAGATGATGTACAATATTATGAATTACCAAATTCTGTAGACTTGCCATTTAATGGAAACTTCTATTTAATTCTAAACGTAGCCATGGGTGGAACTAATGGTGGAAATATAGATCCTGCATTTACTGAAGATACTATGGAAATTGATTACGTAAAAGTGTTTCAATAAAACATAAAATTAACGATAAGAGAGAATTCACTTTTATCTGTTAATAGCTTAATGCTATAAAAAACAGTCTTAAAATAGTATACTATTTTAAGACTGTTTTTTTTGTTAAAGTAAATACCTGGGCTTTCACAAAAATCTAGTCTTCCTAAAATTTGTTATCTATAAAAAGCTTAGTCTGTATAAACAATAGGTTTGTTGAAAATTATATTTAAAATTTCAAACCATACAAATAACCTATTCACCCATACAAAACTACAACAAGTGTCCTTTTTGTATATTTAAATAAAAGTAATTGCTAGTTGTTTTCCCAATAAATAAGGTGGTGTGAATAATAAAACCTTAATGTTTTACTTTTTTTATAAGAGTGTATGATTTTTGTCGAGGTTTTATTTTGAAAAAGATGAAATGTTACCTTTAAATTAGCAAGTAATCATTTTTTTCAATAATTCTAAAAATTATAGTGAAATTTAAATTCTTTACCATAAAAAAAATTCTATTGTTGTCTGTGCTTTCTTTGAGTACTTTTTCAATGCTTTCCCAATCTGATATCGTTTCTATAAGAACATTTGAGAAAGGAAGTACTCTAGTTGTGAATGGAGATAACTTTATGATTAATGGAATGAACTGGGATATGATCCCAATTGGAAAAGATGCTGTGAATACTAATTTCTGGAACAAACCAGACGAGCTTATAAAAGCTGGTTTAGAGTCAGAAATGTCTCTCCTAAAGCAAATGAATGTAAATGCTATTAGACATTATTCTGATATCCCTTCTAAATGGGTGCAGTATATTTTCGAAAATTACGGTATTTACACCATGTTAAATCATTCTTTTGGCAGGTATGGGCTAACTGTTAATGGTGTTTGGAAGCCCATAACAGATTACTCAAATGATGATACTCAAAAAGTGTTACTATCAGAAATAGAAACATTAGTCAACAAATACAAAAATACTCCTGGTTTGTTATTTTATTTGTTAGGAAATGAAAACAACTATGGTCTTTTTTGGTCGGGTGCAGAAACTGAAGATTTTCCAGAAGAAGAATCAAAGAAAAAAGCAGTTGGAGAAAAATATGGCAGGCCCATGTACAAGCTTATGAATCTGGCTGCTAAAAAAATTAAAGAATTAGACTCAAATCATCCAGTTGCTATTTGTAATGGAGATGATCTATTTATTGATATTGTAGCAGAAGAATGTAGAGACATAGATATTTTTGGAGTTAATTCCTACAGAGGGGCTTCTTTTACTAACCTATTTAAAACAGTGAAGGAGACCTTAAACAAACCTCTTCTATTCACCGAATTTGGCGCAGATGCTTTTAACGCAATTAGTTCTAAAGAAGACCAAAGGTCTCAGGCAAATTATCTCCTAAAGAACTGGAAAGAAATTTATGAAAATGCCGCAGGTATGGGGAAGTATGAAAACACCATTGGTGGTTTTACTTTTCAATTTAGTGATGGCTGGTGGAAATATGATTTTGATCACAGAAAAAATGTTAGCAAACATGACACTATTGCAACTTGGGCTAATGGAGGATACTCAGTAGATCTTGAAGAAGGGAAAAACAATATGAATGAAGAATGGTTTGGAGTTTGTGCTAAAGGACCAACAGATAATAAAGGCCTGTATAATTTATATCCAAGAGCAGCCTATTATGTACTGCAAAAAATTCATCAATTTAATCCTTACCAAGAAATAGCTAATACCAACTTGTTGCACAGCTATTTTAATGGTATAAATCTTAAAGATGCCATCATTAGAGGAAAAGAAAACGAAAGGATTCTTGCTAATCTAACAAAAGAGAAAGATTCTTTAATTATTGAGTCATCCGAAAAAAGAACTTCATCTATGCTTCATATTACTTTTGATGATGATTCTAAGGCTTTTAATTTCATCTCTTTTAATGGTGCTTCTTTTAAAATTATAAACAACCCTAAGCTACCAAAAAATGATACATCAACTTTAAAAGTTGGTGAAATTACAAACTCAGGAAATAATTGGGAAGGCAATTATATAGACCTAAAGAATCCTATACACTTAGAGAACGGAAATGCTATTACGTTAACTGCTTATTCAAAAAAGCCCCTAAGTTTATTACTAAAACTAGAGAGAAAAAACAACAAAACTATTTCAACAGAATGCAACGTACTTCATACTGGAAATGGTTGGGAGGAGTTAAAATATACTTTTTCTTCCTCTAATAAATACAATAGATTGGTTATTTTCATTGATGGCCCAGGAACTACTTCTGGGAGTTTTTATATTGATGATATTACTCAGTCAAACTCAAAAATTCAACTAAAAAATTAAGTGCCATAAAAAATGAGTAACGAAACAAACACATTAACAAAAGATACTTCTATTAAGAAAAAGGATGTTCATTTAAAGTCTATAACTATAGACGATGAAATATATTATCAGATATCAAATAATGACGCAATGCGTCCTTTCTTTATGAGCATTGTAAGTGATTCTAATCACTGGATGTTTATCTCCAGTAATGGGGGGCTTACTGCTGGAAGAAAAAATTCTGAATATGCTTTATTTCCTTATTATACAGACGATAAAATTACAGAATCTGCAGACATTACAGGGAATAAATCTATTTTTAAAGTATACAAAGATACCCAAGAGTTTATGTGGGAACCTCTTGCGGTTAGGTCTTTAGGAAGCTATACTACCACTCAAAACCTTTATAAAAATAGGTATGGAAACAAAATTATATTTGAAGAAATTAATCATGATTTAGAGTTAATATTTAGATATCAATGGAGTTCCAGTAATGTCTTTGGTTTTGTTAAAAAATCTAAACTTATAAATACTGGAAACGAGGCTGTAAAAGTTTGCTTACTTGATGGTATTCAAAACATTATGCCTGCTAGTATTGGAAGTGATGAACAAAACCAATCAAGTAATTTAGTAGATGCCTATAAACGAAATGAACTTGAAGAAGCCACAGGTCTTGGAATTTTTGCGTTAAGCGCTATATTGGTAGATAAAGCAGAAGCAAGTGAAGCTCTAAGAGCAAATATTGTTTGGTCTCTTGGTTTGGAAAACCCAAAGCATTTACTTTCATCTCTTCAACTGAATGATTTTAGATTGGGCAAATCTCTAGAACAAGAGGTAGATGTTAAAGCAGAAAAAGGAGCTTACTTCTTAACTACAGATGTATTCCTAGAAAAAGGAGCTTCTAAAGAGTGGATGATTGTTGCCAACGTACATCAAAACCACTCCAATATAGCCAAGCTATCAAAACAAATTAGAGATGATTCTTCTTTGTTAGAGAAGGTGAATAATGATATTAATCTAGGAACAAAACGCCTTGTTGAGTTAAACTCAGCTTCCGATGCAATTCAAGTTTCTTCAGATAATTTAAAAGATACTCGTCATTTTGCAAATACACTCTTCAACATTATGCGAGGTGGTATTTTTGATAATAATTATCAAATTGAAAAATGGGATTTTAAAAACTATTTAGAACAAGCAAATACAAAAGTAGCCTTCACCTCAGAGGGCATTATAGCAACGCTTCCAGATCTGTTTTCTCTTTCTGAGCTTCAGAAAATAGCCTACGATAATACCGATAAAAACTTTAGACGTCTTTGTTTGGAGTACATGCCTTTAAAATTTAGTAGACGTCACGGAGACCCAAGTAGGCCCTGGAATAAGTTCTCAATCAATACAAGAAATGAAGTTGATGGTTCTAAAATTTTAGATTATGAAGGAAATTGGCGCGATATTTTTCAAAACTGGGAAGCCTTAGCTCATTCTTATCCTGAGTTCATTGAAAGCATGATTCATAAGTTTTTAAATGCAACTACTTTTGATGGCTATAATCCATACAGAGTAACAAAAGGAGGATTTGACTGGGAAACCATAGAACCAGATGACCCTTGGTCTTATATTGGGTATTGGGGAGATCATCAAATTATTTACTTGCTGAAATTTTTAGAGTTTATGAACAATCATAAACCTGGAAGGCTAGAGAGCTTCTTTACCAAAAATTTATTTGTGTATGCAAATGTTCCTTACAAAATAAAGCCATATCAAGAGTTGCTAAAAACTCCTAAAGACACCATTATTTTTGACCAAGATTTAGACGCTAAAATTCGTGAAGAACGAGCTTCACTAGGAGCAGATGGTGCTCTGTTACGCGATGAACACAGATTTATTGTAAAAGCTAATTTTATAGAAAAAATACTAGCAACTTGCTTAGCTAAACTCTCTAATTTTATTCCTGAGGGTGGAATTTGGATGAATACGCAAAGGCCAGAATGGAATGATGCCAACAACGCATTGGTTGGGAATGGTGTTTCTATGGTGACACTCTACTATTTACAGCGTTTTTTCAGCTTCTTTGAAGAACTATTGGCTACAACTTCAATTGAAGAGGTAGAAATTTCCAATGAAATTTCAATGTTTTTTAATAAGGTATTAGCAACTTTTGAAGAAAATAAAAAGATGTTAGGGGGGCCAATTAATGATGCAAATAAAAAATTAATTCTAGATGCACTAGGACAGGCAGGAAGTGATTATAGAGCGCAAATTTACGAGCATGCTTTTTCAGGAAGAAAAACAAGTCTTTCTATAGATCAATTGAAAGCATTTATTGAACTGAGTAAATCTTATTTAGAGCACTCTATAAAGGCAAATAAGAGAGAAGACAATTTGTATCATGCTTATAACTTAATGACGGTAAACTCTGATAATTCTATTTCTATAAGCTATTTAAGTGAAATGTTAGAGGGGCAGGTTGCTGTTTTAAGTGCTGGCTATTTAAATGCAAGTGAAACCTTAGCTGTTTTAAATGCGTTAAAGAAAAGTAAACTTTTTAGAAAAGATCAATACAGCTATTTACTATACCCTTTCAAAGAATTAAAAGGGTTTTTAGACAGAAATACCATCCCAGAAGAAGCCGTTTTATCATCAAAACTATTACTAGAGATGTTAAAAGACCGGGCTGTTGAAATTATAGAAAAAGATGTAAATGGAGACTTTCATTTTAATGGAAACTTTAAAAATGCAACTGATGTCATTGAAGCCTTAGAAAAACTTTCAGAGACAAAGTATAGTGCGCTTTTAGCCTCAGATACTCCAAAAATTCTTCAAGCCTTTGAAGATGTTTTTAACCACAAAGCATTTACAGGTAGATCAGGTACATTTTATGGCTATGAGGGCTTAGGGTCTATCTATTGGCATATGGTTTCAAAATTATTGGTAGCAGTTCAAGAATCTTGTTTAAAGGCAGTAACCGAAGGTGAAGATGAAATAATGATAGGGCATTTACTAGAGCACTTTTATGAAATAAATGAAGGGATTGGGGTTCACAAATCACCAGAGTTATACGGTGCTTTTCCAACAGACCCGTATTCTCATACTCCCGGAGGAAAAGGAGCTCAACAACCTGGAATGACCGGTCAAGTTAAAGAAGATGTTATTAGTAGGTTTGGTGAATTAGGGGTGTTTGTTAAGCATGGGAAGCTATATTTTAATCCATGTTTACTTAGAAGAGAAGAGTTTGTTTCTAAAGAAACCAACTTTGAGTATTTAAGTCTTTTTGATGGTAACAACCTGATAAAAATGCCAGTTAACTCCCTTGGGTTTACCTATTGCCAAGTACCAATTATCTATCATATTGCCACTAAAGATCACCTAGAGATTTCTTTTAAAGACGGAACTTCTATAGGAATTGATTCGTTAGTCATAGATAAGATATCAAGTGAGAAAATATTTAAAAGAACTGGAGAGGTGGTTCAGATTAATGCGCATATAAACAGCACATACTTAAAATAGAAAAGGAAACACTATGAGGTTGAAATTTTATCTATACACTGTAGCCATTTCATGCATCATATTGTCTTGTAAAAACAACAAAAGGAATCAAAATTTGCAAAAAGAATCAAAACAAAAAACGCAATTGACAGCAAAAGATATATTAGGGAACTCAGAATATTTAGCAATTTCTTATGGTGGTTATAGAAAAACAACCAGAGATATTCAGCCAACCATAGCGGAAGTAAAAGAAGATATGAAAATTCTTTACGCTATGAAAATTAGAATCCTTAGAACGTATAATGTGCAATTAGCTCAAGCGGAAACAATTCTTAAAGCCATTGAGGAACTAAAGAGTGAAGATCCCTTATTTGAGATGTATGTGATGTTAGGAGCTTGGATAGATTGTAAAAATGCTTGGACAAATAATGCTTTAGATCACCAAATAGAAAGCGAAGAAAATGAAGGGGAAATAAACAGAGCCGTGGCCTTGGCAAATAAATATCCAAGTATTGTGAAAATTATTGCTGTTGGAAACGAGGCCATGGTAAAATGGGCCACAAGTTATTATGTTCAACCATCAGTAATCCTCAAATGGGTTACTCATTTACAAGACTTGAAGAAAACCCAAAAACTTCCAAAAAATCTTTGGATTACTAGTTCAGATAATTTTGCCTCATGGGGCGGTGGAAGTGATGAATATCACACAGAAGATTTAAATAAACTCATTAAAGAAGTAGATTATATTTCTATGCATACTTACCCGATGCATGATACTCATTATAATCCTGTTTTTTGGTATACAAAAGAAGAAAAACCCAATATAGAAAAAGTAAATAACATCATGCTAAGAGCCAAAGATTATGCGGTATCTCAATATGATAGTGTTACCAATTATATGAAAAGTCTAGGAATACAAAAGCCAATACACATTGGAGAAACAGGATGGGCTTCGTTTTCAAACGGACTTTATGGTAACAAAGGAAGTAAAGCTACTGATGAATATAAAGAAGCCCTATTTTACAAACATATAAGAGAATGGACTTCAAAGGAAGGAATCTCTTGTTTCTATTTTGAAGCTTTTGATGAGCATTGGAAAGATGCTCCAAACCCAGGGGGTTCCGAAAATCATTTTGGGTTGTTTACTATTGATGGCAAAGCTAAATATGCTTTGTGGGATTTAGTGGATGAAAGTATTTTTAAAGGCTTGGGAAGAGGTAAGAATCCAATTACAAAAACATATAACGGAAATAAGGACAGTTTGCTTCTAGAAGTGCATGTGCCTCCTTTCAAAAAAAATAACAATACATTATAAAAACATATAGTGAAATGAAATTAATTAGGATATACTTTTTTTTAACACTAATCTTTATGAGTGTCCTCTCTTGCACATCAGAAAAATCTTTATCGGTAAAAGTTATAGAAACTTCAAAAAGTGGAAATAAATTAAGCCAAATAACTAATTTTACAGAGCCTAACGATGTTTCTTCTATTAGTATTAACCCGGAAATAACATATCAAAAAATTACAGGTTTTGGTGGGTCTTTTACAGAATCTTCAGCTTACTTGTTAAATAAAGTAAGTCAAAAAAATCGCGACACCATTTTAAGAGCCTATTTTTCAAAAGAAGGAGCAAACTATTCATTGACTAGAACACACATGAACTCATGTGATTTTTCACTATCAAACTATTCATATTCTCCTGTTGAAAATGACATGGAGCTCAAGCATTTTTCTATCCAGGAAGACAAAGACGATATTATTCCAATGATTAAAGACGCTATGAAAATTTCTGAAGATGGCTTCAACATTATTGCATCTCCCTGGACTGCCGCCCCTTGGATGAAAGACAATAATAATTGGGTTGGCGGAAAATTACTTCCAAAATATTATGACACTTGGGCACTGTTTTTCTCTAAATACTTAGCTGCTTATAAAGCTGAAGGAATAGATATTTGGGGGTTTACGGTTGAAAATGAACCACATGGAAATGGAAATAACTGGGAAAGCATGCATTATTCTCCAAAAGAAATGACAGATTTTGTACAGTTTCATTTAGGTCCAAAATTAGAAGAAGACGGCTATGGAGACAAAATAATTTTAGGCTATGACCAAAACAGAGCTGGCTTACAAGAGTGGGTAGACGAAATGTACAAAGATGATGCCTCTTCAAAATATTTTGATGGCACAGCAATTCACTGGTATGAAAGCACCTATGATTTTTTCCCTGAAGCACTTCAATATGCACACAACAAAGCTCCAAACAAATACTTAATAGAAACGGAAGGTTGTGTAGATTCTGAAATCCCTAAATGGCAAGATGATGCTTGGTACTGGAGCAAAGAAGCTACTGATTGGGGATGGGATTGGGCATCTGAAAAAGACAAACACCTTCATCCAAAATATGCCCCAGTAAACAGATATGCTAGAGATATTATAGGCTGTTTAAATAACTGGGTAGATGGTTGGGTAGATTGGAACATGGTTTTAGACACACAAGGAGGGCCAAACTGGTTTAAGAATTGGTGTGTAGCCCCAGTAATTGTAGATCCAGAAAAGGATGAGGTATATTTTACCCCTATTTATTATACCATGGCTCATTTCAGTAAATACATAAGACCAGAAGCAGAGATAATAGGTGTTGAAAAATCAGATGAAGACTTAATGGTTACTGCTGCTAAAAATACCGATGGGTCTATTGCTGTGGTGGTTTTTAATGAAGGAACAACTCAGAAAAGTTTTAAATTATCACTAGGAGAAAAAGAATCAACTATTACAATAAGCGCGCAAGCAATACAAACAATATTAATTAATACTATTTAATAATTATGTCAATAACAAGTAAAGTCCCTATGGGACAAAAAATAGCCTTTGGTTTTGGGATGCTAGCCAACCAAATGTTTCCTGCTGTAATAAGTATATTTATTGTAGTCCTTGTTCAAAATTTAGGCTTTCCCGGTTGGATGTGGGGAGTTGTTTCCTTAGTTCCAAGACTGTTTGATGCTATTACAGACCCAATTATGGGGTTCATTTCAGACAATACAAAATCTAAATGGGGAAGAAGAAAACAGTATGTTTTATTGGGAGCTGTCATCATGGGTATTTCCTTTATCGTTATGTGGCAGTTATATAAAGACAATACGGTTGATTATAACTTTACTTACTTTCTTTTATGGTCTTTAGTTTTTTATGTTGGACTAACAATATTTAGTGTTCCATATGTAGCTATGGGTTATGAAATGAGTAACGATTTTCATGAACGTACAAATATTATGGCGGTAGCTCAATTTATCGGTCAATGGGCGTGGGTAATTGCTCCTTGGTTTTGGGTGATTATGGATGATAAAAGCTTTTTTGAATCTGGTGAAGTAGCGGTCAGAGAATTAGCAATATGGGTTGGTATCATTTGTATGATTTTTGCAATGATCCCTGCTATTTTTATAAAAAGCAAATCAACTTTAAACGAGAAATATGATAGTATTACTTTCAAGAATATCTTAAAAAGTTTACATACAATATTCATCATTAATTTTGGACAAGCGCTAAAAATTAAAGCCTTTAGAAAATTATGTGTGGCTACTTTTTTAATTTTTAATGCCTTTAATACTGTAGCGGCATTTACCTATTTTATCATTGTATTCTTTTTATTTAACGGCGCTACTGGCCCAGATGGCGCATGGTGGTGGCCAACGCTTTTTGGAAGTGTAGGTGCTTTGGTAACTACTTTTTTAGTGATTCCTGTAGTAACTCAAATGTCTAAAAAAATAGGGAAGAAAAAAGCCTTTATAGTATCGCAATCTGTTTCAATTATAGGGTATATTATGCTTTGGTTTTTGTTTATCCCAGGAAAACCATACCTCTTCTTATTTGCATTGCCTTTTTTCTCATTTGGTATAGGAGGATTATTTACCTTAATGATGTCTATGACAGCAGATGTAATAGACTTAGATGAATTAAATACCGGAAAAAGACGAGAAGGTATTTTTGGAGCCATCTATTGGTGGATGGTAAAATTTGGTTTTGGAATTGCAGGAGGCTTAAGTGGGGTTATTTTTTCTGTCATAGGATGGGAATCTGGTGGTGCTACTCAATCTGAAGAAGCCTTATTTGGATTGCGATTGTTCTTTTCTGGACTACCTATTTTAGGCACTCTAATTGCAATATATATAATGTGGGATTATGATTTATCAGAAGAAAAAGCTGGAGAGATTCGTGCTAAATTAGAAACAAGAAAAGCATCAAATACAGAAGCTTCAGAATAATAAAATAAGAATTAAAAAGTTAAAGAATATTTAAGAAATGTCAGTAAGAGAAGAAAAAATTTTATCGTTAACAAACGTAGATTTAGTAAAAAAATCAACAGAAGATTTAGCATCCCTCTATAATGAGGTTTTATCTACTGGAATTCACGGTTTGTGTTCTAGCCCTTATGAAGAAGGCCAACAACCAGGAGATACCTTAACAGAAGAACAAATTAGACGCAGATTAAAAATAATACAACCCTATACCAAATGGATCCGTTCTTTTTCATGTACAGAAGGAAACGAATTAATTCCAAAAATAGCGCGAGAATTAGGTATCAAAACATTTGTAGGAGCTTGGCTAGGAAACGATGCAGAGATTAATAAAAAAGAAATTGCTGGGCTAATTAAGTTAGCCAATGAAGGCTATGTAGATATTGCCGCTGTTGGTAATGAAGTAATGTACAGACAAGATTTATCAGAAGAAGAATTACTCTCTTTTATTAATGAAGTAAAAGAAAAGATTACTACAGATGTACCTGTAGGATATGTAGATGCCTACTACGAATTTGAAGATAGACCAGCCATTTCAGATGCCTGTGATATTATTTTAGCAAACTGCTATCCTTTTTGGGAGGGTTGTCATCAAGACTACTCCTTATTGTATATGAAAGACATGTATAGAAGAGCCCAACGTGCAGGAAAAGGTAAAAAAGTAATTATTACCGAAACTGGCTGGCCTAACCAAGGTTCTAGTTTGGCAGGTGCTGTGCCTTCTAAGGAAAATGCCATGAAGTATTTTATTAATGCTCAACTATGGTCTAAAGAAGAAGATATTGATCTTTTTTACTTTTCTTCTTTTGATGAATCTTGGAAAGTAGGTTCAGAAGGAGATGTTGGTTCTTATTGGGGTATTTGGGATAAGGATGAACAATTGAAGTTTTAATATTACAAAAAAGTTTTAAAGCACCTTTTTTCTTTTATAATTATGATTCTACTTTAGAATAGAATATTTTTGGAGTAGATCGCTAAGTAAAGTTCTGTATAAATATTTAACATTCATTTTAATAGTTTATAATTATGACATTTAAAATAAAACGTCTTTCAATAGTAGCAATTATAACTCTTGTACTAAGTTCTTGTACTTCTTCAAAAAAAGATGTTAATCCTGAAAAACTTACAGGAGGTTTAGAACTATTGTCTTCAGAACAAACGGGTATTGATTTTAACAACTCAATCAAAGAATCAAAATTCTTTAATCAATATTTTTATGGTCAAATATATATTGGTTCTGGAGTTGCTATTGGAGATATTAATAACGACGGACTGCCAGATATCTTCTTTGCCGGTAGCCAAGTTATAGATAAATTATATTTGAACAAGGGTGATTTAAAATTTGAAGATATTACAAAAAAATCGAAAATTACAAAGAATCCTGGTTGGTCTTGGGGGGTTACCATGGCAGATGTAAATGCAGATGGATATTTAGACATTTATGTAAGTAGAAATGGAAATTCATTAGACCCGAAAAAACGAAAAAATCAATTATACATCAATAATAAAGACCTAACGTTTACAGAATCTGCCGTTGCG
>TARA_R110002072_G_scaffold48716_12_pt1 | contig 19158 bp, 20 predicted proteins | sample TARA_R110002072 | Tara Oceans TARA_R110002072 (sample SAMEA4397118) | marine metagenome | biome: Polar Biome; feature: [SRF] surface water layer (ENVO:00010504); material: water (ENVO:00002006), including particulate matter (ENVO:01000060) such as... | depth 5 m | reverse complement strand
TCTTTTGAGTTTTTAAACTTTTTTCTGATTTCCTTGGGCATCTCATAAGAAAAGTTGCGCTCAATCGTCTCGTCCGGAATGAGGTTTTCCAGAAAATAATCAGGGTTTTTAAAGACTAAATTCCAATCCACTTTATCTTCCCATAGACCAAAGCGAGCCAAATTATTTCCCATATCGACAACGGTAAATTCATTTTTTGAGTCTGTAACTCTCGAGCCACGTCCAATCATTTGATGGTAGAGTGTTAATGATCGTGTGGCTCTGTTGAGAATGATGGCTTCGATATCAGGCACATCAAAACCGGTTGTTAAAATCCCAACTGAGGTAATGATTGCATTGGGTGTTTCTCTAAACCAATCAATAATTTCTTTTCGTTCTGCATCATTGTGTTTATTATCCAGATGGCGAATGTTGTCATAGCCCGATCTCTTAAATGATTCATAAACATATTTTGAAGTGTTTATTCCATTATTAAAAATAAGGGTTTTCTTGTCTTTTGCTCGTTCTTCATATGCATAAATTAACTTTTCTTGCATAGCAAAATCAATATAAACCACTTCTGAAGACTTAACTGTATAGTCACCATTGATTCCAATTCTCAAAGCGCCAAGTCCTACATTGTAACTATAAGTGGTAGCTTTAGCTAAAAAACCTTTATCAATTAATTCAGCGATAGAATGGCCCACAATGAGTTCATTGTAAGTATCTTTCATTGGTAGTTTAATATTTGAACTTAGAGGGGTTGCGGTCACCCCAAGAATATCACATTTTTTAAAATACTTGAATAATTTTCTAAAGGAATTGTAATGGGCTTCATCAACTATAACAAGACCAATATTTTTCATGTTTAACTCATTTTCTTTCAGCCTGTTGTTGAGAGTTTCAACCATTGCAACATAACAAGTGTAGTCCTCCTGATTTGGAATTTCTTTAACCGCACTGTTTATGACTTTGTTTTTGACACCAATTTCTGTTAGGGTGTTTGAAGTTTGTTTACTTAGCTCTATGCGATGGGTTAATATGAGTACTTTATTGTTTGTTTCTTGAATATATCTTTTTGCTATTTCAGAAAAAATGACGGTTTTTCCACCGCCTGTAGGAAGTTGATAAAGTATATTATAGCTTTCAGGAAATCTATTAAATCGATCAAAAATGGTTTCTATGGCATCTTTTTGATAGGTATAGAGTTCTCTTTCTTTTATTTTATCTTGTTCGGCTACTTCAATCATCGTTGTTTCTTGTGCATTTTTACAAAAATAACACCTTTATTAAGTTATTCCATAAAATAAAGCTAAAAGTGTGTTAATCTGAATTCTTAATTATTAGAATAAAAACTTGAAACATTTAAATTTAAGGTAAGAATAACATTTTGTTAGTTTTAAATTTCAAGTTGTTATGTTACATTTGTGCTTTGTTACAGAATACCCCATGTCTAAAGAAAAACCGAAAAAGAAATCACGTTTGCAATTGTTGCATCAATACTACAGCTATACTGGCTTTTATGGCTTTTTAGGTAGTAGTTTGTTGAAGGCTATTCCATTAATACTTTTATTTGTTGGTGGTTTGTTTGCTATACATTATTATGTGATTGATGTGAATGTTTTGCTCAATATAGTCACAGAAACTTTTCCCGCTTTTGGGGTTTTTACAGTTTTCTTTATTTCTGAATCTCTTCTAGGCCTCATTCCTCCTGAACTTTTTATCGCTTGGTCAAGTAAATCTGTTACTCCTGTTTTTCATTTATCATTATTAGCCCTACTTTCTTATGCCGGTGGCGTTGTATCATACTACATTGGAAAAGCCATTACTAAAATTCCTTCAGTTCATGAGTATCTGGAGATAAAAATGGCAAAGCACATTCGCAATACCAGAAAATGGGGTGGATTTTTAATTGTTGTGGGAGCATTACTGCCCATACCCTATTCATTGACTACAATGACTGCGGGTATTATAAAGTATCCTCTCAACAGTTTATTGCTTTTTGGTTTATTGCGATTTTTGCGTTTTTATATTTATGCATTAGCAATTTTTAATATCGTTAGTTAAAACGCTCTCTACCTCCTCTCTCTATTTTTCTTATTTACAGTCAATTATAGTTAATTATTTGTTAAATACTACTTTGTTATGCAAAGTACTGTAACAAAACAAATAATCTATCGTCTATTAAGTAAATCAATTAAAATTTAAAATTATGACAACTGTAAAAAGAATATTTGGCACGACAAGTGAAAACAGAGAAGCTCAAAAAATGAGCAAACGAGACATTTTGAATATTAGTCAAAAAAGAGATGTATGGAACAGCCGAAGACGATATGGTTATTAAGCTGTAAACAAATAGAAAATCATCAATCAATTAATCATAAAAATTTAAAGCAATGAGACCTATTAAAAGAATTTTACAAACAGTAAGTGAAACCAGAGACAACTTATTAATGAGCAAACGCATCATTTTAAATTTTAATAATAAAAGAGACGTTTGGAACAGTAAAAGGCGATTCAGTTACTAAGCCTTAAATTAATGACTGTAAATAACCAATAAGAAGATTTTGAATTAGCCTTCAAAAAAATCTTGAAGCCGGTGTCGTTCTCAACACCGGCTTTTTTATTTAGAAGGTGGCACAGAGGGTCTAACTTCAATTTTGCTGGGCAATGTACGGGGATGCATCCTCAATAAATCAACAACAATAGAGCCCATATCTTCTTTTTGTATTTTCCAGTCATCATTTGCATCCGGAATATGATTATTAAAATGGGTTGCAACAGAACCCGGCATTATGGTGGTGACTTTGATTTCATATTTTCGCAAATCTAGCATAATGGCTTGTGAAAAGCCGGTCAAACCAAATTTACTTGCATTATAAGCAGCACCATTTTGAAAAAAGTTGGTGCCTGCAAGGCTGGAAATCGTGATGATATACCCCTTAGACTTTTTTAATTCCTCAAGAGCTGCCTTTACGCTGTAAAAAACTCCGGTAAGGTTGGTATCAATAGTTTCCTCCCACTGGTCTAAAGTCAATTGGTCAATGGGTGCAAAATGTCCCAAACCGGCATTAGCAACAAGTATATCAAGTTTTCCAAACTTTTCAATAAGCTGGGCTACGGCTTTTTCCTGGCTTTTAAAATTTCTTACGTCTGCTTTGAGTCCAATTGCTTTCGCTTTTCCTTTGCATAGCTCGTTAAGTTTTTTAGCAGCATCTACTGCAGCAGCTTTTGTTCGGCTTGTTACCGCTACATTAATCCCCTGCCAAAGAAGTGCTTCAGCAATTCCAAAACCAATGCCTTTACTTCCTCCAGTTACTAAGGCTACTTTGTCTTCAATAAATTGCATATATTTAAGTTATTTGTTTAGAGATTCCTCTAAATTAAAAAAAAAGAATTGCTTTACAAGGTTAAATCGGCTTAAGCTTATGTTTTCTAATTTATTAAAATTTAATTTTGGGTTAAAACGCTTCATATTTTTTTGTTTGTATTTGACATTTTCAAATTCATTTTCACAAACCGAAACAAAACTTGTTGATCTGGAAAAATACGCAAATGAGTTTGTTTTTGACATTCGTTATGCTACTACAAATAATTTTACGAAAGAAGTGCTCTATGATTGCGCGAAATGCCTTTTACTTCCCGAAGTAGCTAAAGCTGTTATAGATGCCAATTATTATTTTTGTGATCGTGGTTATAAAATAAAACTTTTTGATTGTTACAGGCCGCTTTCGGTTCAAAAGAAAATGTGGAATAAAGTTCCCAATCCCATTTATGTAGCAGATCCATCAAAAGGGTCTGTTCATAATCGCGGAGCAGCAGTTGACTTAACACTGATCACACTTGATGGGGAACCGATGAATATGGGAACCGATTATGATTTCTTTGGTAGAGCAGCCCATATTGATAATTTTAATTTACCCGCTGAAGTTCTTGCAAACAGAAAGTTATTACAGGAAGGGATGTTGCAATTTGGTTTTGCCACTATTCAGTCTGAATGGTGGCATTTTAACTTTAGAAATAAATCCGGAGCGCCTATTCTTGACGATTCCTTTCCCTGTGAAAATTGATGCCAACTGTTTTTTAACACTCTTACTTTCCGTACATTTGTAACAAATTATTTTAAATGATAAAGATCTTCAAAACAGTCGCCTTTTGGGAGGGCATTTCGCTTCTTTTACTTTTGTTTTTTGCAATGCCATTAAAGTACATATGGGACTTACCTGTATTTGTAAGTGTTATAGGCTTGGCTCACGGCATTTTATTTTTAGGATATGTTGTTTTGGCTTTTGTATTTTTTAGTAAGCTAAAATGGTCATTAAAAACACTCGCGGGAGTTTTACTTGCGTCACTACTCCCCTTCGGAACTTTTTATATGGATAAAAAATACAGTTCAATAATTTACAATGGATAAGGAGAAAATCATTTCATTCAGTAATATATTAAAAGACTATTTAATTGATCAAGGCCTCACAGCTTTTACTGCCAAGCACATAAATATTGTAGTGGTTTTAATTATTCTTGGTGGACTGGCTTATTTATTGGATAGAATTTTACGCAAAATTATAGTCAAGTTATTTATTTTATTTTCTGAAAAAACTGAAACAACTTTTGATGATTTTTTGGTACAAAGCAAGTTTCCCAGATATGTAGCTCATATTATTCCTTTAATTTTATTAAAACTAACTTTTCCGATAATATTTGTTGATTTACCCTTTTGGTTTGAAATTTTTAATGTTGCCATCAATGTGTATGGAATTATATTGATTGTAAAAATTATAAGGAGTGTATTGAGGTCATCAAAAAACTTTCTTCGTACAAAAGAACAATATTCCGATAAACCACTTGAGAGCTATTTACAGGTTATTTTGATTTTTTTATGGGGTTTAGCCGGAATGTTTGTTGTTTATGAATTAACAGGTAAAGACGTGTTAAGCCTTGCCTCTTTGGGTGCAGCTTCTGCTATTTTGCTTTTGATTTTTAAAGATACTATCCTGGGGTTTGTTGCGTCTATTCAGGTTTCAGTAAATGATATTGTTCGTATTGGTGATTGGATCACTTTTAGTAAATATGGTGCAGATGGTACGGTTATAGACATCAATCTGGCGACAGTAAGAGTTCAAAACTTTGATAATACCTTCACTACCATTCCTACCTATGCATTGATTTCAGATTCATTTCAAAACTGGCGTGGAATGCAGGAATCTGGGGGTAGAAGGATCAAACGTTCCATTTTCATCAAGCAATCTTCCATCAAATACTTAACACCAGAAAAAATGGAGGATCTTAAAAAAATTCAATTAGTTAAAAACTATATTGAACACAGACAACTTGAAATTGACAGGCATAATAAACGTGTTGAAGCAGACAAAAGTGTGCTTATCAACGGTAGAAATCAAACCAATTTTGGTGTCTTTAGAAAGTATCTAGACAGCACACTTAGAAACAATACCGGAGTTAATAATGATATGATGATTATGGTGCGTCAGTTACAACCCACTACACAAGGAATTCCATTAGAAATTTATTGTTTTAGTACAGATAAGCGTTGGGAAAATTACGAAGCAATTATGTCTGATGTTTTTGATCATTTGATTGCCGCTGTTCCTTATTTTGATTTGGAGCTTTTTGAAGAACCTACAGGAAGCGATATAAAAAACCTACAAACAGCTTTTAAAACAACTTACAAAAAATAATTTATTGCTCACAAAATTTCTGAAATTGCTAATGCAATGATTTCGTTGTGATCAAATGCCAGTTTGGGAAGTTTTTCTATGGGAAACCATCGGGCATCTTTCGCATCATCTGCCGCCTTAGGCTCCTTTGATTTTGAAGCAAGACCAGCATATACAATTGAAATTGTCCTACCCCTTGGATCCCTTCCGGGTTTACTGAACGTAAATAACTGCTCACACGATTCCAAATCCATGCCCGTTTCCTCCTTTAACTCCCGTCGTGCAGCCGTTTCAAGGTCTTCATCTTCTTCTACAAACCCACCCGGTAAAGCCCATTGTCCCTTATATGGTTCATTTTTTCTTTGAATTAATAAGACATATTCTTTATTATTCTCAAATAAAAATACCACTGCATCAACAGTCACAAAAATGGATTGTCTTCTCATGGGTGTTACATTATTAAAAATCGATTATTTATTAAAGAATTATTTGTAACTTTCTTTAACATAAAGATACTCATTCAATAATCACAAACAAATTCACTATTATGAAAACATTTAAATTACTATTTTTAGTTTGTTTCATCACTTTTAATATGCCCATAGTGGCGCAAACAGCAGATGAGATAATAAATACTTATTTTGAAAATACAGGAGGTGTTGAAAACTGGGCTGCTCTCAATGGTATAAAAATGAATGCCTCTGTTAATCAAGGGGTGGATATTCCCGTTGAAATTTATCAATTGAAAGACGGTCGTCAAGCAGTAATTGTTAGTTTCCAAGGTCAGGAAATTACTCAATTTGCCTTTGATGGTGAAACCATGTGGGGTACAAATTTTATGACTATGCAAGCAGAAAAAAGTGATAGTGAAATGACCGAAAATTTCAAAAAACAGTCTCTTGACTTCCCTTCAGCTCTTTTTAACTATCAGGACAAAGGTTATACCGTTGAACTCATGGAAAATGAAACTATTGATGGCGCAGAAACCTTTAAAATAAAGTTGACACAAAAACCCATAATGGTTGATGGTAAAGAACTACCCAATATAAGTTATCACTATTTTGATACAGATAGTTTTGCTCTCATACAATCTGAAGCTGAAATTCAACAAGGTCCAATGACTGGTCAAAAATCAATCTCAAAAATGAGCGATTACCAAGAAGTTGACGGTTTGTATTTCCCATTTGATATGGGAATGGGTGGGCAAAGTATTAAAATTATTTCCATTGATTTAAACCCTGAAGTAGAAGATAAAGTTTTTGCTTTTCCAGAAGAATAATAGTACTAATAATCATCAAAATCCTCGTTAGATCGGGGATTTTTTAATTAACATTAACTATGAAAAACAGTATTTTAGGTATCGCCATTCTCTTAATTTTTCCGGTTACGATGGCACAAGAGATACCCATCAAAGGCGACCAATTATTTGGGAATCTTAAAGCGCGTCATATTGGTCCGGCAGTTATGAGTGGTCGCATCACTGATATTGACCTCCACCCCACCAAAGACAATATTATTTATGCCGGTGCTGCCGGCGGTGGCGTATGGAAATCAACAGACAGTGGTACTTTTTTTAATTCAATATTTGATGAACACGCTCAATCCATAGGTTGTATTGCAGTAGATCCTGTAGATCCAGACAATATTGTTTGGGTGGGGACCGGGGAAACCTGGGTGCGCAATAGTGTTTCTGTTGGAGATGGTATCTACAAGACAACAGACGGAGGAACCAACTGGAAAAAAATGGGACTTGAAAACTCTGAACGCATTTCCGGAATCAAAATAAACCCAAATAACAATCAAGAGGTTTATGTAGGGGTATTGGGTGCACTTTGGAGTGATAGTGAAGAAAGAGGAGTTTACAAGACAACTGATGGTGGTGAAACCTGGAACAAAATACTTTATATAAACGAAACGACTGGTGTTGCAGATATTGCGATGGACCCCACAAATCCAAACATACTCTATGCCTCCATGTGGCAAGTGAGACGTTCCCCTTGGAGTTTCAACTCAGGCGGAGAGCATAGTGCTTTGTACAAAACCACAGATGGAGGTAAAAATTGGAATAAAATTCACAATGGTTTCCCTAATGGAAAATTAGGGAGAATTGCACTTGCCATAGCACCTTCTCAACCTGAAACTGTTTATGTTGTTTTAGAAACCGAAGAAGCAAAATCAAACGGATTGTATCGTTCAGACGATGGCGGAAATTCCTGGGAGCATTTAAACAATAATTTTGAACTGGTTGTGCGTCCATTTTACTTTTCGAGAATCACAGTTGACCCAAAGAATCCGGATGTTTTAGTGAAAGCCGGCTTGTATGGGGCCATTAGTCGTGACGGTGGCAAAACTTTTAAAAACTTAGGAAATATGCATCCTGATATCCACGATATCGCCTTTCACATAAATAATTCAGAAATTATGTATGTGGGAACAGACGGGGGGGTCTATCGGTCCTGGAATGGTGGAAGTACGTTGGAAATTGTTGAAAATATTCCCGTTTCACAATACTATCACGTGAGTGTGGATGACGCTGAACCCTATAATGTTTATGGAGGATTGCAAGACAATGGATCCTGGTATGGCCCTTCAGCAGCTCCGGGAGGAGTAAAAGCTAAGCATTGGAACAGTGTGGGTTATGGTGATGGATTTCGGGTATTGAAACACCCCACAAAAAATATCATTTATTCTGAAATGCAAGGTGCTGCCAACGTGTGGCGCTATGATGTGGACAGAAACCAAACCAAAACCATTCAACCAATGGCCGAAAAAGGAGATCCAAAATTACGCTTCAATTGGAACCCACCAATGGCATTGAGCAATTTCTACCCTGACCGATTTTATATGGGAAGTCAGTTTCTACATCGCTCTGATGATATGGGAGATACCTGGACAAAAATCTCTCCGGATTTAACCACAAACGACCCCAAGAAGCAAGATCAATCTTCATCCGGTGGTTTGTCTATTGACAATTCTGGAGCTGAAACACATACCACTATTTTTACAATTGCAGAGTCGCCTCTTGACGAAAATATCATTTGGGTGGGGACAGATGATGGTAATGTTCAAATTACTCAAGATGGTGGAAAAACCTGGACAAATACAGTGGCAAATATCCCTGATTTACCCAAAAACACTTGGTGTTATAAAATCTATGCCAGTAACTTTCATAAAGGAACCGCTTATGCTGTATTTGAAGGCCACGCTACCGGAGATATGAATCCTTATGCTTACAAGACTTCTGATTTTGGTAAAACCTGGAAAAGTATCATTACTGATGATATTATTGGTTTTGCACGAAGTATTCACGAAGATTATGAAAATGAGAATTTACTTTTTTTAGGTACAGAATTTGGACTTTTTGTAACAGTTGACGGTGGTCAAAACTGGTCGCGATTTACAAATAATATGCCCGCAGCTTCTGTGATGTATATAGCGCTGCACAAAAAAACAAGTGATTTAGTTTTGGCTACCCACGGTCGCGGTATTATCATTATTGATGATATATCTCCCTTACGTGAAATCACGCCTGAAATACTTGATAAAGAAGTTCATTTCTTTTCCTCAAAACCATTTATTATGAAAGAAGACAGCGGTTTTGCTGAAAATTTTGGTACAGAAACTCAATTTATTGGTCAGAATCCTTCTTCAAATGCTCGCATTGTTTACTACCTAAATAAACGACATACCTTTGGAAAAATGGAACTCGAGGTTCATGACCTGGAGGGTAATAAAATAGCAACACTTAACGCCGGAAAATCAAAAGGATTAAACATCGTCGATTGGAGTTTCACCAGCAGAGGGCCTAAAATTGCTGAAGCAAAAACTTTGAGTTTTGGTGGTTTTGCAACACCCAGAGTTCCTGCAGGAACTTATAATGTGGTGATGACAAAAGGCAAAGAAACGTTTACTCATCCCATTGAAGTAGTTTATGACCCAAATACTATTGTTACTCCTCAAGGTCGTGAAGAAAGACAAGAGATGGTTGAAATTCTCTTTGATATGAATGAAGAGTTGGCTTACCAGGTTTATAAAGTCAATACCACCATTCAACACGCTGAATCATTACTCGCTGAAGACCCAAAATCTAAAAAAGTGTCTGAAGCGGTCATCAATGAGTTAAATACTTTATTAAAAAGTATGGTGATCACCACCGGTGATAACTATGTTGCCAGTGCAGAACCTGAACTCAGAGAAAAATTAGCCGATTTATACAGTGGCGTCGTAAATAATTATGACAAACCCACCGGTGCTCAAATGGCTAACTATGAAAGTGTAAAAGCACTTTATGATGAGATTATGGACCGTTATGAAAATATTCAAAAGAAAGAGGTTTCTAAATATGAATCTTACTTGAGTAAGAATAATAAAGAGGCAGTTTCGTTTCAAACGAAAGAGGAATTTTTAAAATAAAATTAAAAGCTATATAATACAAAGGGGAAATAAAAATTTCCCCTTTATTTTTTAATATATACTGTCTTTACATTCACAAACTCCCTTATCCCCTCTTTACTCAATTCACGACCATAACCGGAAGTTTTAATTCCACCAAAAGGAAGTCTGGGATCACTTTTTACGAGTTCATTAATAAAAACAGCTCCTTCCTCAAATTGAGGGATAAGTTTCTCCATTCTATCGATATCTTTTGAAAATAAAGAAACACCCAAACCAAATTTTGAATTATTGGAAAGTTTTACAGCTTCTTTTTCAGTTTTAAAAGTGGTTACTGAAAGCACAGGACCAAAGGTTTCCTCTTTAAAGAGTTCCATATTGGGATTTACATTTTTAACAATTGTTGGTTCAAAATAAGTACCCTTCCGCTTTCCTCCTATTAAAATTTTTGCACCCGCCTTCACTGATTTTTTAAGTTGTTCTTCCAACTCTTCTGCTAAGTTTTCTTTTGCCATCACACCAATAAAAGTATCACTGTTTAAAGGGTTACCGCTTTTCAGCTCTTTTACTTTCTTACAAAGTTTTTCTAAAAATAGTTCGGCAATAGATTCATCAATGAGTAATCGTTTTCCGGCGATGCAACTTTGACCGGTGTTTTGAAAACGTGCCTGTACACAAGTGGATACAGTTTTATCAATATCAGCATCTTTGAACACGATAAGCGCATTGCTTCCTCCAAGTTCAAGCACTGTTTTCTTAATATTTTTTCCGGCGATGGAGGCTACAGAGGCTCCTGCCGGTCCACTTCCGGTTAATGTCACTGCTTTTACAACAGAATTTTCAATGATTGATTTGACAGTATCACTTCCCACTAGCAAAGTTGTAAAACAATGCTTTGGGAAACCGGCTCTTTCAAATACTTTTTCAATATTTAAAGCCGAGCCAAACACATTGGATGCGTGTTTTAAAACGGCAATATTACCGGCCATCAATGCCGGAGCTGCAAATCTAAACACCTGCCAGAATGGATAATTCCAAGGCATGATTGCCAAAACGACCCCCAAAGGTTCATACTTGATATAACTTTTATATGCGTCTGTATCAATTTTTTCTGATGCCAAATGGTTTTCAGCTTGCTCTGCATAATATTCACAGACCCAGGCGCATTTTTCCACTTCAGCGATGGCTTGGCTAATGGGCTTTCCCATTTCCAAAGTTATTAATTCTGCATACTCCTGTTTGTTTGTCTTCAAATCATTTGCAGCATTTTGCATAAGTTTTTTTCGTTCCTGAAACGAAACATTTTTCCAATCATCAAAGCGTTGATGTGCTTTGTTTAATAAATCTTCAACTTCCTTTTGGGTATGAGTTTTATAAGTTTCAATGATTTTATTGTTATAAGGGTTTATGGATTTTACAGTAGCCATTTTTTTTATTTTTAGTTTTATAAAGTTAAAGATATTCTTTGCTGTACCCTATAATTTAAGGGATTTTTAAGGTTTTATTTGTTGATAACCTCGTTTATAACTCCATCTCTTTTAACTATTTCATGGAGCATGCTTTCGTTATTTTTAATAAAACTTCTAGTTATGAATTCCCGTGATCTTGAATTGGTTGCTTTACGCCCCGAAATTCCTTCAGCTATAGTGACATCTTTAATGAGTTTTGATGAAAAGTTTCAAAATAAAACCTTGCGGCCCATCGTAAAGTTGCAAAATGATTTGTTTATTTTAGTTTTTAGAAACTATATTTCGAAACATAAAAATGTGTTTTACACGCTTTCGCTAGAAAAGCGATTGCAATACATTGAAAACGCCATTCAAAAAGATATCAAATTCAGAAACTCGTTGAAAGGAATGGTTATTGGACAATTTACAATTGAGGAATATGAATTGTATATTCAAAACTCTTCCTCACTCAACAAAAGAATGATGAATCTTGTTATTGAAAGACTTAAAAGCAATATCCAACTTTTAGAGCATGAGTGCGTTCATTAAAAAACCAACTATAATTGTCAATGCGAAGCTCATCAATGTGCCTATGAGGACATATTCCGTTTGTTTGCGACCGCCACTTTGACCTTTATCACTAAAGCGTAATATGGATTTTGCCGCGATTAAAAAGCCTATTGCTGCGATATTATTAGTTAATACAAATGTAAGCACCAGAATGCGCTCAAAAATACCGATATAACGCCCAGCCTTTTCCAGGCTGTTTATTTTTTCGTCTTTTTCAATTTCTTTTTGCCAGCGTTGCGTTGCTTTTCCTATAATAAATCCAAAAGGAAAAATAACAATCAAATATCCTAAGATTATAATTAAAGTATTTTGTGAACTAAAAAGTGCTTCAAAAAAAGGAATTATAGAGTTTAAGTTTTCTGTGAGGTATAACCAAGCAAAGAGTAAAATCAAAATATGAAAAAACTGATCTAATAAAAAAAGCTTTAAATTATCTTTTTCTTTGTTAAGTTTCCACAAGTCAATTCCAAAATGAGTCACCATGATAAATACCGGAACCAAAAAGCTTGTCCATTGTTGTAAAAAGATATAGGTTAAAAATCCTGCTAAAAAAGCGTGAACATATAAAAATGGTGCTTTTGCCTTGTGTTTTCTCTTGTGTTTAATCGCTTTTGCAGGTTGTAGTACAAAGTCTGTAAGAACGTGAGCTAGTAATAATTGTAAAGCGATGAGCAGTGTTTCGTTCATGGTTTAAGGTTTTGAGAATACCTGTTTAAATCGTTGTAATAATAACTGTACTTCTTCCCAACCGGCAGCTTTTTTCCTGAGGTTGATTGCAGCTTGACTGCGTTGTAATAAATCAGCTATTTGCTGTTCTTTCATTCCCATGAGCAGATAATAGATGACTTCTGCTGAAGCAATAGACCATTTATCAGCCAGATTGTCTAAAAATTTAAGACTTACTTTGAATTCATCATTGATATTATTATTTACAGTTTTTAGACTTATTTTTTTATTTTCATCTTTCATCGTATCAAGTGTAAGACCTGAAAAGTGAAATGCTTCGCCATTTGATTCGGTTATTGCCTTTTCATTATAATCTGCTTCACCTATTCCTATTGCAATTCGTACATCTGCCATTGGAATGTTTGATTTTTGTTGCCCAGGATTTTCGACCTTTAAAACAACGGTTTTAAGCCGCAAAGCGATTTGCAGTGCATCTTCAGGATGTTTGATAATCCCTTGAAAACTATCGCCTCTAAAAAGGGTAAAAATAGCATCATGTTCTTTAGAAATGACTTCAAACTCTTTTTTTAATAGAGTAAGTACACCTTTAAGAAAAGGCTTGTCATACCCTCTTGAATTGATTAAATCTGCAGTTAAGACAGCAACCATACCAGCTAATTTTATTCAAATATAAGTCAAAAGGCTTATAAAAACAAATTATAAGCTTTAAGGCTTATAAATGGCAATTATAAGTCATAAGGCTTATATAAAATGACTCCCTGAATTTTTATCAACAATATTCTTAATATAAAAGGAATTGAAACTACTTTTGTGGTCTTAAATAGCAATTAATGATAAAAAATCAACTTTACAAAAAGTGTTTGGAACTGTTGAATCTACAGTTAGATAAATATCACAAGGAGATGAGTGTTGTGAGAGAAGCATTAGAAAGTGAAAGCTCCCCTTCTGAAGATGACGATGGCGGAAAAGGCGAAATGCTAAACGAACTGGAAAAATATGCTCGCTATATTGAAACTACAGAAAAGACCAAAGAGCAACTCAAACGCATCGATGTTTCACAAGAGCATCAAGTGGTTGCTAATGGGAGTTTGGTAGAAACAGAAAACAATTTTTTCTTTATCACTGTAGCATTGGGAAAACTAGACTTGGAGGACAATAAAAATTATTATTCTATCTCAACAGCTGCACCCATCTATGAACATTTAAAAGGTAAAAAAGCGGGTGATAGCTTTAACTTTAACAATATCAATTATAAAATCCTAAAAGTTTTTTAATTACTTAGCAGAGAAACTCCATTTAAATCAGTAGTGAGGACATCGCTCATGTACTTAAAAAAGGGCTGCACCAACTCAAAATGATGGACCATCATTTCAAAAAAACCTGAGGACATAACTTCTTTATCAGAATAGTAATGTGCTACAAAGAAGTTTTTGTTTTTAATCAAATCAATGGCTTTGTGGTTTTTATCAAACCCTTTAGGAGCAGTTTTTACCTGATCTGTCGTATCAAACCCTTCATAGACCTTTTTAAATGAGGGTTGATTTAAAATTTCTCTAATTTCTGAATCATCTATTTCAAACTCTTTTCTAATGCGAAGTAAATCTACCGGATTGGGCTGAAAAAAACCGCAGGCTATAAAAGAGTTTCCGGGTTCGAGTTGTAAGTAATAACTTCCGCGGCGGTGTGCTCCTGCCCTGATCCAGTTGGCACTTCGGTTAGTTTTGTATGGAAGTTTATCTTTACTGAATCGCACATCACGGTAAATGCGAAAAATTTTCATTTTTTCAATTTCATCAAAAATGTTGATTGCTTTCATTATTTCATTGAAAAACAATTTGAGATCCTTTTCTTCTTTTTGAAAACGGGTTTTGTTTTCGGCAAACCACTCGCGATTGTTGTTTTCTTTTAGTTCGTTCAAAAACGGAAAGAGAGTTTCAGATATTCTCATAAATTACAACCATTTTTTTCGTTTAAAATAAATTAGCATCCCCACAAAAACAAGAATCATCACACCCCAAATAACAAAATATCCATAGCGGTAATCCAACTCTGGAATGTATTGAAAATTCATCCCATACACACCGGCAATAAAAGTAAGCGGAATAAATATAGAAGCCATAATGGTTAAGACTTTCATGATTTCATTCATTCTGTTTGATACACTGTTCATATACAAATCGAGCAAGCCTGAAGCAGATTCTCTCAACACTTCAATGGTTTCAATTACTTGAATAGTGTGATCATAAAGGTCTCTGATAAAAACCCTTACATCTGGGTTTAAAATAGAATCATCAATCTTTTCAAATTTGCTGATAACTTCGCGTAAAGGGTAAACAGAACGCCTCAGTTCTAGCGTTTCTCGTCGCAAATGGTGCAGTTTTGCCAAAACAGATTCTGTTGGGTTCATCAAAAGTTCTGTTTCCAGGGTTTCTATTTTTTCACCCAGCGCTTCTAAAATCAAAAAGTAGTGATCAACAACTGAGTCAACCAAAGCATACAGTAGATAGTCTGATCCTCTCTTTCTAATAAAACCTTTTCCTTCGATAATGCGTTTTCTAACGCCTTCAAAAACATCACCTGTTTTTTCCTGAAAGGAAATCAAAATATTTTTATGCAAAATGAAACTCAATTGCTCATCATTTACACTTTCGCCATCAACTTCCATCATAAACATTCTAAGAACAATGTGGATATAATTTTCATGTTCATCAATTTTTGGGCGTTGTCCTACACTTAAAATATCTTCCATGGTCAACTTGTGAACTAAAATTTTTGAGCAAATGTTTTCTATGATTGATTCGTCGTGAATTCCGTCTATATTTACCCAAAGAGTGTCTGTTGTGGTATCTATTAAATGGATAACTTCCTCCAGATTCTTTGGTGTGATTTCCTTGACTTGATTTTCATTGTAAATCAAAACAGAAAACACAGCTTTTTCCATTTTTTGCTGACCTGTAAAGAGAAGTGTGCCCGGTGCCAATCCTAATTTTGACTTACGCTTGTGTTTTTTTCTTGCCATACAAAAAATTTAATTTTACTATTCCTTTAAGTTTTCTAAAATAAAACAATTTTTATGAATTGAGGGGTTAGTAAATAAGTCTTTAAGTGTTTTTGCAAAAAAAATGGATACAAACCATTAATTCTTTAAATTTGAAGTTCATGGATTCTCAAAACCAACTCGCAAAACAATTCAAAGGGTTTATCAACACACCTTCACTTTTCAAAAAACTAGAAAATTTTGAATTATTTTTATTTGCTGATGAACAATCTGAAGATTTAGAAATAAGTATTACCCCTGAAAAACTGGTGCTGGGTAAACGTGTGGAGTTATTTTTTCGGGATTATACAAAAAATTCAAGAAGATATTCCATTCTTGCGGCAAATCTTCAGGTTATAGCAAACAAAGTCACACTTGGCGAACTGGATTTTTTAATCAAAGACAAATTTGAAGATCAAAATATCCACATTGAGCTGGTTTATAAATTTTACCTTTATGATCCTGTATTAAACGGTAATCTTCAACGCTGGATAGGTCCAAACCGGCGGGATACATTGATGTGTAAAATTAATAAGCTACAAAAGAATCAACTTCCTTTACTGCACAACAAAGCCACGCAACCCTATCTCAATGAGCTCAACCTGTCTTCCAAAGAATTTATTCAACAGGTTTGCTTTCTTGGTAAGCTGTATGTCCCTGTAAATTTATACGGAACCCATTTTCCTAAAATTAACAACAATTGCATTGTGGGTTTTTGGCTCACATTAGAAACTTTGCTAAGTAGGCATCAAGGTAATGAGCTCTATTGCTTGCCAAAAAAAGAAAACTGGTTAATTCAGCCAGAAAATTCAAATGTTTGGATTTCACTTGATGAATCACTATACAAAATAAATGCATCTCTTAATAACAAGAAATCTATTTTATGCTGGAAGAAAACCTCTCTTGGAGGTTTTGAACAATTTTTTATAGTTTGGTGGTAGTCATCCATAATAAAATAGCACTTTTAATTTTACAGTTCCCTTTTTTTTCCCTTAATTATAATTTATAAATCATCTGTTGAATTGTGGAAAGACGGTTAATAAAGATTTTTTTGAATCTAAATAGGTATTCATCTTTTTAGTAGATTTGAAAGTTAAGATATTGGGGAAATTATGCGTACATTTTTGAAAGCCTTTTTAGTGTTTATTGCTTGGTTTTGTATTGCCTTTTTGTATCTGTCATCAGATGCTTCTTCAAAATTTAAGACATTTCTAAATGATTTTAATATCAACCAGAGTGACGTTGAAAAAATATCTGATGTTGCCCCCATATCACAAGAAATAATAGAGGAAATCCCGCTAAAGCCTGAAAAAAACAAAGCATTACTTCATGTAAGTGATAAATCTGGGGAGGTTCTATTTTCGCTAGATAGTATTCAAATTAAAAAAAATACAGATTCTGTCTTTTTTAAATCCTCAAAAGAAATCTATTTTGAGTCGCTAACTGACTATTTAAATGAAAACGAAAATGTTGAAATTATTATTAATAGTGAGTACAGTGCTACCGAGAGCTTTGATACACCAAATATTGGGCAAAAGCGCGGGGATTTTCTAATAAAAGAACTTAGCAAAATAGGTGTGAATCCATATATTTTGAGTGTTAAGAGCATTATTAGAGAAATAGAGTTTGATGAGAATAATAGTTCTCAAGGTGCACTTTCATTTCAAGTTAAACCACTAGATGAAGAGCGAAAAAAGGAAATTGAAAGTAAACGAATTATCTCTCAAATTGTTTACCCTACATTTACTTTTTCAAGAGTTCTAGCTAATAAAGAATTAAAGGACTATGCAAAAGAATTGAAGCAACTTTTTGAGACAAATCCAAATCGCAAAGCAAAAATCATAGGACACACAGACAATATTGGAAGTGCAGCAGATAACTATCAACAAGGTTTAAAATATGCTCGACAAGTGAGGTGGTATTTAATTAATACAGAAGGTTTTGACCCAAAGCGACTTATTGCCCTGTCTGAAGGAGAATCAAATCCTATTGATGATAACAATTCACAAGCAGGAAGGAAAAATAATTTGCGCATAGAATTCATAATAGAATAATATGGATCTTTTTAATGAACACGCTATAGATTGGTTTTATTTGGTAGAAATATTTCTACTGATGTTTGTTGCTTTTTTAATTGGTTATTTTTTTGGAAAACAAAAATCAAAAACCAAATTAGATTCTTCAGAACCAAAACCTGATCAAAAGAAAACTGATATCAATGATATTGAAACAATCTTCAGTGAATTAAAGCCCGAATTTATAAAAATCATTAAAGATCATAAAAACGGCAAAAAAACCTTGACGGTTGTAAATGATGATAAAGAATTTGAAAAAGGATTAGATTTTGATAATTTTGGTTATGGAGATGAAAAAAACAAAGACGACTTGACAAAAATTGAAGGTCTCAATCCTTTTATAGAAGAAAAGTTAAATCAAATTGGTATTTATTCTTTTTCTCAAATAAGTCGTTTTACAAATGAAGACATCAAAGCTCTCACTCATCTTATTGAATATTTTCCCGGGAGAATTGAACGTGATAAATGGGTGGAACAAGCAAAAGAAATATTAATAAAAAAAGCCACTTACTAAAGTGGCTTTTTTATTCAGATGAAAATTCACTTATTAGTTATTTCCTAAGATAATAGGCATTCCAGACTCACCTCCGCCAATCACCACCACCTTTGCATTCGGTGATTTTGATAATTCAAGTGTAGCTTGTATTCCTTTTTCCTGAAGAATTTTATCTGTCAATGAAGCACTTAGAATACTGTTTGCAGTTGCTTTACCTTCTGCATCAATTCGCTGTCTTTCTGCCTCTTGTTCTGCTTTTTGTAGTCTAAATACATACTCTAAAGCCTCTTGCTCTTGACTTAATTTTCTTTCGATTGCTTCTTTGATTGTGGTAGGTAATTTTACATCTCTCACAAGTACTTCGTTTAATTGTACAAACTGCCCTTCAAGTAAACGGTTTGTTTCAGTATATATCTCAGTTTGAATAGCATCTCTTTTGCTAGAGTAAAGTTGCTCTGGTGTATAACGTCCCACAACACTTCTAGCAGCAGAACGAATTGCCGGTTGTAAAACACGTTGAACATAGGATTCTCCTTTTTGCTGATACAAGTTTGCAAGATTTTCATATTCCGGTTGAAACCAGATAGAGGCATCGATTCTAATATCCAAACCATTTGAAGAAAGTGCTTCAATTTTTTCAGATAGCTCTTGTTGTCTAACCTCAAATACTGTTACACTATTCCAGGGAGCAACGATATGAAATCCTTCACCCATAGCAGGGCTATCAGTTACTACACCATCTGCAAGTGGTTTGTATAACACCCCGGCAGAACCGGCACCTATAGTAACTATTGATTTT
>TARA_R110002072_G_scaffold33350_1_pt1 | contig 19221 bp, 14 predicted proteins | sample TARA_R110002072 | Tara Oceans TARA_R110002072 (sample SAMEA4397118) | marine metagenome | biome: Polar Biome; feature: [SRF] surface water layer (ENVO:00010504); material: water (ENVO:00002006), including particulate matter (ENVO:01000060) such as... | depth 5 m | reverse complement strand
AGAAGCAAAAGAATTAATTGATAATTCTGGAATGGAAATTATTTCTGCTACAGAATTTCAAGAAGCTGCTGATAAAGTAAAAGAAGTTTTAGAAGCTTCATAGATTTTACAGTTTAGATATATTAAAAACGCCTCATTTTTAAAATGAGGCGTTTTTATTATATAATATGCTAAACAGGTTAATTACGTATATGACCTTCACCAATAATATAATACTTATTAGTTACTAATTCTTTTAAACCTAAAGGACCTCTATGATGTAGTTTATCTGTACTTATAGCCAATTCTGCACCAACTCCTAATTGACCTCCATCTGTAAATCTAGTTGATGAATTTTTATATACTGCAGCACAATCTACTTGTTGCATAAAATTATCTGCATTTTCGTTATTAGTTGTCATAATTGCTGCAGAATGTCCGCCTGAAAATGTGTTAATCATTTCTATAGCTTGGTCTAAATTATTTACAGTTCCAATACAACATTTTAATGCTAAAAACTCTTCGCGCCAAATACTTTTGTTTGTAATTAATGTTTCTTCTGGTAAAATATTTTTTACGTTATCATCAACCAAAATAGTTACATTTCTTTCTTTTAAAATTGATTGTAACTCTTTTAATTTTGTCTCAAAATGTTCTATGTTTTTGTTGATAAGGATTTTATCCAAAGCATTACAAGCAGAAATTTTATCAGTCTTTGCGTTGATAATTACTGATAATGTTTTATTCCAGTCTACATTTTTATCGATATATAAAAAATTATTTCCTCTTCCACTTACCAAAACTGCACATTTAGCATGGTCTTTTACAAAGTTTATTAAACGCTCACCACCTCTTGGTACAATTAAATCTAATTGTTCTGTTGGTTTTTTTAGAAAAGATTGTGTTTCTTCTCTATTCATTTGCATCAAGGTAATATAATCTGTAGTCAAATTATTTTCAGTTAAGGCTTTGTGCCAAAAATCAACTAAAATAATATTACTATGTACAGCTTCTTTACCACCTTTTAAAATAATTTTATTATTGGCTTTAAAGGCTAAAACTGCTGCTTCTATGGTTACATCTGGCCTTGATTCGTAAATAATCATGATGGTTCCAAAAGGAGCAGTTTTGTTGGTTACTTTTAAGCCGTTTTCTAAAATTTTATCACTAATAATTTGGTTTACAGGATCTTCTTGTGCTTTTACTTCGTTGATTGCTTTGATCATTCCATCAATTTTTTGATTGTTTAAAATCAAACGATCAAACATAGCTTGATCTTCTTTCTGAAATGCATCTAAATCTTTTTTATTTGCTGCCAACAAGGATTCTCGATTTTCATCAAGAATTCTGGTCATACTTTGCAATACGTTGTTTTTTGTTGCTATGTCTAGTAATTTCATCATTTAAGTTTTAAAGTGCTACTTTAGTTCCAACAGATTTTCCGTCAATAATATCAATAATAGTATTATCTCTTTTACCATTTGCAATAAAAGTTGGGATGTTGTTTGCTGCTGCTTCTTGTGCATAATCTAATTTAGAGCCCATTCCACCTCTGCCTTCTCCAGGTTTTTTATTGTTGTCTTTAATGTATTTATTTAAATTTTCATCAGGATTTACGTTGGATATCAAATCGCTACTTTCAGCATCTGGGTGTCCTGTGTACAAACCATCGATGTCTGTTAGGATGATTAATTTATCAGCATTCATTAATTGTGCAATTAAACTTGCTAATTCATCATTATCTGAAAACATAGACATTGTTACAGAAACAGCATCATCTTCATTTGCGATTGGAACCACACCTTCAGCCAACAATCCTTCACAACAATTTATCATATTTTGTCTGTGAACACCAGGACTAAAATCTCTTTTTGTGGGTAGTACTTGTGCACATTTCATTCCAAAATCATTAAAAATATTGTAATAATGACGCATCATTCTTGGTTGACCAATGGCAGAATATACTTGACGTCTTTGTGTAACGTTTTCGATTTTTGATTCCCCTAAGACTTCTTTTCCAGCAATTACAGATCCAGAAGATACTAAGATGGTCATAATATCTCTTTCATATAATTCTGCAATTTGTTTTACCAAGCGTCTTAAAACAGGTCTAACAATTCTGTTATCTCTGTTGGTCATTACATTTGTTCCTACTTTAATTACAATTCTTTCTTTGTACATTTTAATTTTCTTTACCTAATTCTACAGCCCTATTAAAAGCAGCAAAAGCAGCATCTTTTATTAATTCATTTACATTATTATCTTCCATAGAATCTAATGCAGCACGTGTTGTACCACCTTTAGAAGCCACTTTTTCCATCCAAGAATTTGGAGATAAATTAGATTGATTAAAAAGCTCTACAGCACCTGTAAAAGTTTGGCTAACTAAAACAGTAGAATCTTGTTTGGAAAACCCCATTTTAAGAGCAGCTTCCATCATACTCTGCATAAAGTAAAAAACGTAAGCTGGTCCACTACCAGAAATTCCAGTAGAAGCATCAATTAATTTTTCGCTACTAACTTCCATAGATTTTCCAGTTGTGTCTAACAGACTTTCTACTGTTAATTTTTCAATTCTAGAAACTTCTGAGGATGTTACATAAGAGGTTAATCCTTTCCCAATTTGTGCTGGTAAATTTGGCATTGCTCTTACAATTTTTGTTAAACCAGAATATTTTTTAATATTATCGATATTTACACCAGCCATAATAGATACTAAAACTTGACCTGGTTTTGTAAATCCTTTTAAAGCTTTAAATAGATTTTCTGCATGATAAGGTTTTACTGCAATAAAAATAATATCTGCTTTAGGCACACAATCTCCTAACTCTTTAAAAGCATCGAAATGAGAAATTTCATTCAATGCTTCTAGTTTTTCCTCAGAATTGTCTAAAACCATAATGTTTTTTTTCTTTAACAATTTTGATCTAGACATACCTTCTGCATAGGTTAAGCCCATATTTCCTGCTCCAATTACTAATATTTTCATTTTTATTTGCTTGTTTATTACTATTTATATTTAGTTATAATTATTTTTTACGAAGAGTCATTTCTATTTTCATAGATTCAAAGCCATTTTTTTCGAAAAGTTTTATGGCATTATTTTCTTTTTTTATATTTAAGGTGATGTTTCCATTACAATAATTTACAGCTTTGTTAATAAGCTTTGTTGCAAAACCTTGGTTTCTGTAGTTTTTGTGAACAGCTAAATACGTCATTAAATTTTCAGATTGATATTGACTCATACCAGTTTTGTTAATAACAACAACACCAATAATTTCATCATTTTTTTTCATTACAAAGGCATAACCTCCTAAGCTAGGTATTTCTTTTGCAGCATATAGTAAAGATTTGCTAATAGCGTTTTTTGGATCTTTACAATCTTCTAAATGTTCATGCAGAAATTTGGTAATTCTATTAATGTTTAAGAATGACATTCTATTAAAGGCATCAAAAATTTCAATTGTCATTATTTGTGATTTAATTTATCTAAAAAAGGATAAAATGAAAGGCTATAATTAGCTAGAATAAATTTTTAATAAAGAAGAATCTTTATTGAAAACAGGAAATAAATAAGAGTAATATTGTATTTAAAATACTGGGTGAGGAGGTATGAATTTTTTAGATTGATTTCTAAAAACTAAAAAATTGAAATTAAATATTCTAAAGTTACGTAATTTATGTATCCTAACTTTCATAGCACAAATTTACGAAAATGCCTGTCCATAGACAAATTGTGGCGCATTTATAATTTTAAATTATCATAATATCAGGGAGATACATGTTTATTTATGGCACTGATAAGTTTGGGCTACAATTAATGTAGATTATAAAATAAGAAAGTAAACGGATAAATACAATTTATTAAAAAAATTAAACTTGTTCCTTCAAGACAGCAATTTCATCCCTTAACTTTGCAGCAACAATAAAGTCTAAAATTTATTGTAGCTGCTATTTGTTTGCGTTTTTCTCTAATACGTTTTTCTATTTATTCTATAGGAAAAACTATAGAAAATTATAGCCAAATTTTAGGGAAATATTGTTGTAATTAGTAGTAAAAGGACTAAATATCGATAAATCTCTGGTAGAGTTATACCTTACTTCTACATTAAATTTATTTTTGAAATCATAACCAGCTCCAAAAAAATAACTTACTGTCGAAATTGCATCTGAATTTGAATAATCAGTTTGTGAATTTAGGATTAAATCATATAATAAACCTGTATTCATAAAAATTTTATTTTTTTTGTGTAAAAACATATAATGTCTTACACCAAAATGATTTTCTATAGAGTTATATTTTATGCCATAATCTCTATAAATAGGCACTATTGCTCCAGAACTAGGAACTACACCATAACCAGTTATAACACTATTTCTTACATCGAAAGAATGGTAAGAGCTTTCTAAAAAAGCAGCCCATTTATTGTTATTAAATGGGAATATGTATTCAAATTCAACACCAAATTTGATAATAGTTTTTTCGTTATTAGAATTATTTGTAGTAGTAATTGGAGGTTTAATTTTTGAAAAACCGATACCAAACTTTGCTCTTAAATTAAATTTTCCTTTATCTTTTTTATTTCTATAAATTTTATATTTAAAATTTTGGCAATTATGGTAATCTTTAAAAAGAAGGATTAACTCTTTTTCTTTATAATCCAAATCATAAGATAGCTTTTCAGAACTGCATTTTAATTCGTCTCTTAGTGTTTTTTTATAATTTAAATTTTTTCCAATTGTATTATTTTCAGTTTTATAAACTTTATATTCTAAAGGGACTATTTTATTTTCTTTTTTATAAAAAAAGTATTCTACGTCTTCAGAATAATATTTATATAGAGAAACTTCTCCTTCAACAAGAAGTTCAAGTAGTAAGCTTTCTTTTTTAAAATCAGTCACTCTACTATCATCTAAAATTATTTAAATTATTAGAATATCTCTGAATATCAACTGTAAAACGCTCAAAAACAAACTTTTCATCAATTTCTATTTTCTTTATATCTTTTTCATTAATACTAATTGTTTCAGATTCTAGATTTGATTTAAAAATAATTTGATCTGGTGCGTAAAGCCAGTCTTTATTTAAAATTAATCCTTCAATTTTTTCTCCATTTGTTTTTATTACATACCCTTTTTCATAATTTGTTTGTGCAAAAAAACTTATTGTAAAAAGAAGAATAAGTAAAGTTGATTTTCTTTTCTAGAATTCATTAGATGAAATATTTTTTTTAAAGGATTAATATTTGGTATTGAATAAGTTATTAAAATATAGAATAACCTAAGCTAATATTAAACAAACTTCTTTCATAATTCCATTTACCATTTGTAGCTTCAGAAGTTAAAGAGTCAAAATCACCTTTAAATTTAGGAATGTAACTTGCTTGTAAATAATATTTTTTAAAATTGTAACCAGCACCTAAAGAAAAATGAGTTGAATTATTATACTTTAAACTTGCAATAGCTGCATTTGTAGGATTAAAAATGTAAACTGTTGTACCGCTTGAAAAGTTATAATTTATGCCAGCATTTAAAAAAAGCGAATTATTTTTATTTAAAGTAATATAGTATCTGTATTTAATTCCCAAAATAATTTGACTTAATTCATTTCTAATGATTGAATTATTAGGGTTTCCTTGTCCAAATGCATAATCTTCTTCTTTTTTACTATTTAAAAGGTAATTTATAGAGAATACAAATGCAGATTTTTTTTCTAAATTATTTAATAAATACTCTATATCTAAACCAATATTAATATGGTTTGTTTTAAAAGTTGAACTGAATGAAGGAGTTTCATTAATGTTATCTTGATTTAGAAAAGAGTAACCAATAGTTGGTGTAATATTATAAGCATCTTTAAAATCTCTTTCAAAAGAGGAATATTGTTGAAGGTTTTTATTTAAAGAGTTTATATATTGTCTAAAATATTTTTTAAAATCGTTGGAATCATAATTTAATTTGCCAACATTTAATTTTGAATTTTCAATCTTATAGTTTTGAAATATAAACTTTCGAAAGTTTTTAATCTTTTTACTTTTAGTATTTTCTTTAATAACTTTATATTCTAGTAAATTTACTTGGTTTTTTGACTCTATAAAAAAATATCTATTATTTGTTTCTTCATCTAAATAAGATAATAAAGAAAAATCTTCTGTTTCTATTAAAACTTTTAAAACTAGATTTTTGTTTTCTGTTTTAAATATTTCAGAATTATTTTTAGTTTTGGCTTTCATTCCTTTTTCTAAAAACTCAATAGAAACCTCTTTTTTAATAAATTTAATAATATCATAAACATTTATTTCTAAAATTTCATTCGTAGATTTTTCTAAAACTTTATTAGAATTTAAATTTTCTTGATAATATATTTTACTCGGTTTTTCTGCTCCAAAAGCTTTGATATATACTTCTTTTTTCTCTCCTTCTAAATTAATAAAATATCCTTTTTTGAATGTGGTTTGAGCAAAAGACTGTAAATAAAAACCTACTACAAGTATAAATATCGTTTTTTTCATTTTATTTATGTTTATTTTTTTTTCAAATATATTAAATATTCTCTTTCAGAACTGCAGTTTCATCATGTAACTTTGCAGCAACAATAAAGTCTAAACTTTTGGCAGCAGCTTCCATTTGCTTTCGTTTTTTACGAATTCTATCTTCAATTTCTTCTTTTGGTAAATATTGCAATTCTTGTTCTGCAGCAACTTCTTTTGCATTATCATAATGATAACTAGAAACTGCAGATTTTGTTAATGTATCTTCAATATTTTTGTTGATTTGTAAAGGGATTTTTACATGATTTTATTAAATAATACAAATTATAATTAACTTCGTTTTAAAGAGAAATGACCAGTTACTATTCTTCCGTTTTCTAGTACTATTTTAAACCAGTAATCATTAGAAGGCATTAGGTTTCCATTATAAAGACCATTCCAATTATCATTTATAGAATCTAATTTTTTTAGTAAATTTCCATATCTATCATAAATATAAAGATTGTACTCTAGGTTTAATATGCCTTTAATTTTCCAAACATCATTCACACCATCATTATTAGGTGTAAAAAATCTAGGGTAATCAAGAATAAAAACATCAGTTTCAAAAAAATTACAACCATTAATTTCTCTAGCAGAAACTGTATAAGTACCACTATTAAGATTATAAAAAACATTGCTTGCTTGAAAAGATATGTTATCTAAAGAATATTCATAATCTATTTTGCTATCATTATTAACAGTGATAGTATTGGCATTAGAAAAATCTACAATATCAATTTCGAAGCCATTATTTACACTAATACTGTCAGTTAGGGTTATTTTTAATTCAACAGTAGATTGGCAAATTCCATTATTAATAGTATAAGTATATAGTCCTTCAGGATCTATACTAGGATTAAATATGTTTGTTCCACTATTTAATTGAGGACTCCATATTCCTCCTAAATCAGGGTTTCCATCAACTTTTTCTAATAAATTTATAGGGTTGCTTTTTTTACAAATTGTTATGCTAGAGTTAACTCCAGTATTAGGCGATTCTGTAATTGAAATATTTAATTCTGAAGTTGATAAGCAAGAACCATTATTTACTGTATAAATGTAAGTTCCAGATGTATCAATTGTTGGATTAAATGTATTTGTGCCACTAGCTAATTGTGGAGTCCAAATTCCTCCTAAATCAGGATTTCCTTCAATCTTTTCAATTAAATTAAATGAAATATCATCATTACACAAAGTTAAATTAGAATTAATGCCAGCATTTGGTTTATCAACAAAATTTATGTTTAATGTTGATGTTGCTGTGCCACAACTTGAACTTGAAACAGTGTAAGTATATAAACCTTGTGTATCAATTGTAGGATTAAATATATTTGTTCCACTTGCTAGCTGTGGGCTCCAAATACCATTTAAATCAGGATTTCCATTTATCATTTCAAATAAATTTATTGATGTATTTTCATTACATAATGTAATACTGGAATTTACACCAGCATTTGCTTGTCCATCTAAACTAACCTCAATTTTAAGGTAATCATCACAATCACAAATAGCATTATCAAATGTAAATGTGTAAATTCCTGGGGCATCTACTAAAGGGTTAAATTCACCATCAGAATTGTTTAAAGTAGGTGACCAAACTCCAATGCTATTTGAAGAAATTCCAATTTCATCAAAAAGATTTACAGGGCTGCTATTAGAGCATAAACTTAATTTATTAATTCCTATTGTAGAGGTTTCTTCTTTTGGAGGTAAATTTCCAATTATTTTATTTCTTTTCCATACGCTTGAATCAAATGTGCCTGCAAATAATGTATTGTCATTTAAAAATAATTTGTTGGTAGTTAACTTACCCATACTTCCGCAAATTGGGTTCCAAATTTTTTCATTTATATCTGCAATATAAACACCTGTATTGGTAGCAGCATATATATAATTATTATCAAAAAGAATATCTTTCACAAATTTTGGATCAGTATTAAATGGATTCCAATTTAGACCTAAATCTGTGCTAACCATTACCCCTTTTGAAGTGGCTGCATATAAAATATTGTTTATTAATTCAAAATCATGGGTTAAATGAAAGCTAGAAGTTATTGAAATATTATTCCATGTATTTCCTAAATTATTTGAAACAAACATTTCGCCACTTTGGTTGCTTACCAAAATAATATTATTGTAAACTTTAACACTAATATAACTGGTTTCATTATTAAAGCCATTTGTTTGAGCTAAATTCCAGTTTTCTCCATTATCTATTGAAATGTAAATTCCTGATCCACTCACTCCAGTAGCAAGAGAACCATTATTGTAATCTAAACCTTGGTTAGATTTATTGGTTCCTGGATCAAACTTTCTATCCCAAGAATCACCATTGTTATTGGATTTATAGATACCATTTCTAGTTGCTATAAAAATGGAATTATCTAAAGAGAAAATATCATTAATAGCTAAACTATTCGAATTATCTAAACCATTATTTTTTAATACCCAAGATTCTCCATTATTATTTGAAAAATAGACACCTTGATTTAGTGTACCTACATAAATGTTGGAATTATTCTTTTTTAAGGATGTAATTTCTAAGGAATTTATCCCATTATTTAGATTACTCCAATTAACACCCAAATTTGAAGACTGATGCAACCCAGATGAAGAACTTGCAATTATTGAGTTATTCTTTATAAATAAATGATTTATGAAACTATTTGTATTAGGTATTTGAACCATAGTCCAATCTTGTCCTTGATTGTTTGAATAGAAATATTTACCAAAAGACGTGGTTAAATAAACAATGTTATTTTTTTGCGTCATATAGGTTATAGAAGCATCATTATTATTTATTACACTCTCTTTCCATGTTTCTAAATTGTCTGAAGAAATATATACGATACCCTCTGAACTGGCATATAAAATATTGTTCTCTGATGTCATTGCGCGAATTCCATTCGGTTTTAAATTAGGAATATTTACAACTTGCCAAGTATCTCCATTGTTAGAGGTTTCAAATAAAGAAGTACCAGCAGCATATATTTTAGAATTAAAAAGAATAAAATCTCGAATCTGAATATTACCTATTTGATTACTTTTATCAATCCAAGTAATGCCATTATCTGGAGAATAATAAACACCTCCATTAGCATTTCCTGCATATATATTTTCGTCGTTAACCAATAAACTATAAAACGTTAAGTTATCTATGCCCGTATTTATTGCATTCCAGTTTTTTCCACTATCGTTAGAAAAATAAATACCGTTTCTACTAATTGAGGCATATAAAAAACCATTGTGCTCAACAAGCGCATTTACTTTTATATTACAAGGTAATCCAGAAATACTTAGCTCCCAGTTAATGCCATTATCAGTAGATTTATAAATTCCTCCACTGGTGGATAGAATAAGTTCTGAGCCAACTTGAACAATTTCATTTGAATACCCTCCATTAGGACCATCTGTTTGAACCCATTGTGAAAATACAGAAAAATTTAAAAATAAGATTATAAAAAGGGATAATTTAAATTTCATTTTTTTTGATGTTAAATAATAAATTTTATTTAAACCATTAGTTTTTTTTATAATTAAATTTATTTAAACCTGCTCTTTTAAAACTGCAATTTCATCCCTTAATTTTGCAGCAACAATAAAGTCTAAACCTTTGGCAGCAGCTTCCATCTGTTTGCGTTTTTTACGAATTCTATCTTCAATTTCTTCTTTTGGTAAATATTGCAATTCTTGTTCTGCAGCAACTTGTTTTGCATTATCATAATGATAACTTGAAACAGCAGATTTTGTTAACGTATCTTCAATCTTTTTGTTGATTTGCGTTGGTACTTTGTTGTGTTTTGTGTTGTATGCAATCTGAATTTCTCGTCTTCTATCAGTTTCATCAATAGTACTTTGCATACTGTTTGTAATTTTATCAGCATACATAATTGCCAAACCGTTTACGTTTCTAGCAGCTCTACCAACAGTTTGTGTTAACGATTTATTATTACGTAAAAAACCTTCTTTATCAGCATCTAAAATAGCGACTAAAGAAACTTCAGGTAAATCTAAACCTTCTCGTAAAAGGTTAACACCAATCAAAACATCAAACAAACCTTTACGCAAATCTTGCATAATTTCCACACGTTCTAATGTATCCACATCAGAATGTATATATCTACAACGAATATCAACTCTAGTTAAATATTTTGTCAATTCTTCTGCCATTCTTTTGGTTAAAGTCGTCACTAAAGTTCGCTCGTCTTTTTCAACACGAATCTGAATTTCTTCAATCAAGTCATCAATCTGATTCAAACTTGGGCGCACTTCAATTGGCGGATCTAACAAACCTGTGGGTCTTATAATTTGCTCCACAAAAACTCCTTCCGTTTTTTGCAATTCGTAATCTGCAGGAGTTGCAGAAACAAAAATGGTTTGATTCTGAATTTCCTCAAATTCCTCAAATTTTAAAGGACGATTGTCCATGGCTGCTGGCAATCTAAAACCATATTCCACCAAATTCTCTTTTCTACTTCTATCTCCTCCATACATAGCATGTGTTTGTGGCACAGTTACGTGGCTTTCATCAATCACCATTAAATAATCATCTGGAAAGTAATCTAACAAACAGAAAGGTCTTGTGCCAGGTTCACGTCCATCTAAATAACGAGAATAGTTTTCAATTCCAGAACAATAACCCAATTCACGAATCATTTCTAAATCGAATTCTGTACGTTCTTCTAATCTTTTTGCTTCTAAAGGTTTGCCAATTTCTTTAAAATAATTTACCTGTTTTACCATATCATCTTGAATTTGATGAATGGCATTTTGTAAAACATCTGGAGAAGTCACAAATAAGTTTGCAGGATAAATCGTTAAATGTTCAAACTTTTCTATAATATTATTAGTTTCTAAATCGAAAGATTCTAGTTCTTCAATTTCATCACCAAAAAATAAAACGCGATAACCATTATCTCCATAAGATGGATAAATGGTTACAACATCGCCTTTTACTTTAAATTTTCCACTTTTAACTTCAATTTCAGTTCTAGAATATAAACTTTGCACTAATTGATGCAAAAAAGTTGTTCTGCTTATTTGTTGGCCAACTCTAATAGGAATTACGTTTTTCTTAAATTCTTTTGGATTTCCAATTCCATATAAACACGAAACAGATGCGACTACCAAAACATCTCGTCTACCAGAAAGTAGGGAAGAAGTGGTACTTAAACGCAAACGTTCTATATCTTCATTAATTGATAAATCTTTTTCTATGAAAGTTCCTGTAACAGGAATATAGGCTTCTGGCTGATAATAATCATAGTAAGAAACAAAATATTCCACAGCATTTTCTGGAAAAAATTGCTTGAATTCTGAATATAATTGAGCAGCCAAGGTTTTATTATGTGCCAAAACCAAGGTTGGTTTTTTAACATTTTTCACCACATTTGCAATTGTAAACGTTTTTCCTGAGCCTGTAACACCTAACAAAGTTTGATATTTCTCGCCAGATTTTATTGCTTGAGATAATTCTTTGATTGCTTGTGGCTGATCTCCTGTAGGAGAAAATTCTGATACCAATTTAAATTCCATACTGTAAAAATACGGATACTTAAACTTTTAAAAAATAGATAATTTTAAAAATCAAGTTAAATTTTGATTTTAGAAAAAAACTTTTGGTAAGTTTACTTATTTCGCTCCTATGGAGCTTTTTTGGTTTTATTATTTTTTCTGTTATTAATATTTCGCTTCTATGAAGCTAAAATCCCATAGGGATAAAATATGAATAGAAGGATGTTACAACAATTAATTTAGCTCCATAGGAGCGATATATTTAAGGTCGAGTTATAAAAAAAATGTATATATTTTTGAAAAGAACAATACTTATTAAGAGCGATGAAAATTTGGTACCATAAAAATCAATTAAAGTCAACTTAAAAAATTCTCGATAAAATTTATATAATAAAAATAAAATCACTCGAACTAACTTTTATATAATTTTAGTATTTTTATAATATGGATTTATTTTCTTCGGATAAAATAACGAATATTTTACCTTTTGATGGCACTACAAATTATCATGGAATTATTTTAGATAAAAGTCAGTGCGATTTTTATTATCAACAATTATTAGAAAAAATTAATTGGAAAAATGATGAAGCGATTATTTTTGGTAAGAAGATTATCACCAAAAGAAAAGTAGCTTGGTATGGAGCATCAAAGTATTCTTACACATATTCTAAAGTTACAAAAACGGCAAATCTTTGGATAAAGGAATTGCTAGAACTCAAAGAAATCGTCCAAAAAGAGAGTAATGAAACGTATAATTCTTGCTTGCTAAACTTATATCATTCAGGAGATGAAGGAATGGCTTATCATTCTGATGGTGAAAAAATGATGAAGAAAAATGGCGCAATTGCTTCTTTATCTTTAGGAGCTGAACGTAAATTCTCTTTTAAACACAAAGAAACCAAACAAAGAATTGATATTGTTTTAGAAAGAGGAAGTTTATTGGTGATGAAAGGTGAAACACAAAAGAACTGGTTGCACAGATTGCCACCCACAAAAAAAGTGAATTCGCCCAGAATTAATTTGACTTTTAGAACAATAGAGTTGTAAAGTTTAATTATCAATTTTTTTGATAAAATCTTCTCTATAATTTAAACCAATAGGAATCCAATTATCATCAATAATAATTCTATTTCTCTGTACAGAATAAATGTGTTTTAAAGAAACAATATAAGATTTGTGTACACGTATAAAATTCGATTTGCCTAGTTTTTCTTCAAAACTTTTTAAGCTACTTAAGGTTAAAATCGGTTTTTCTTTATGCGTGTGAATTTTAATATAATCTTTTAAAGATTCTATGTATTTAATATCTGCCAAGTTTATTTTTAAATTCTCATATTCAGATTTTACAAAAATAAATTTTGGCGTAACTTGAGAATTTACAATAGGTGTTTTTTCATCAACCTTTAACTGTAATAAATTGTGAGCTCTTGTAACTGCTTTTAAAAATCGATGAAAAGGTATTGGTTTTACAAGATAATCGATAGCATTTAAATTAAAGCCTTCTACTGCATAATGCGAATATGCTGTTGTAAAAATAAAAAGTGGTTTTACTTCTAAAGATTTTATAAAATCGATTCCAGAAAAATCTGGCATTTCTATATCAGTAAAAATTAAATCTATTTTTTGTGTCTGTAAAATAGTAGTAGCTTCAAAAGCATTAGAGCAACTTGCAACTAATTCTAAATATGGAATTTTAGATACAAAATCTTCTAATAATTCCAATGCAAGAGGTTCATCATCTATAATTATACATTTCATTTATTTCTTTTTAGGTTGATTTTCAGACTGATTTCAAATGATTTTTCACTTTTTGTAATCTCTAAAGTATGCGCATTTGGATATAATAAATTCAGTCTGTTTTTAATGTTCTCTAAACCAATACCAGAGTTTTTGTTGTCTAAATTTTGTAAAGAAGAAATGTTATAAACTTCAAGATATAGTTCATGATTATTTGTAGTAATAACAATCCTAATTTCTGTTTTTCCTTTATAATCTATGCCATATTTAAAAGCATTTTCTATAAAAGAAATTAGTAGTAAAGGTTCTATTTTATATTTTAGACTACCATGAACATTTATTTTTACACCACTAGAATTTCTTAATCTTAATAGTTGCAAAGAGATATAATTTTTTATGTATTCTATCTCTTTTTCTAACGAAATAAATTCTTCATTTGCTTCATAAATCATATATCTCATTAATTCAGAAAGCGTAACTATAGCAACTGTTGTATCATCAGATTTTTTATTCGCTAAAGAATAAATACTGTTTAATGTGTTGAATAAAAAATGAGGATTTAATTGTGCTTTTAAGAAGGATAATTCAGAGTTTATTTTTTGAGAAGCTACTAAAGTTCTTTCTTTTTCAGATTTATACCATTCTGAAACTAGTTTTACACAGGTACTTAAAGCAAAAAATAAAAGCAATAAAATAGGAGGCCTTAAATTTATAGATCTCTCTCTAGGTATGGGGAAATTTTTCTTTAAAAATTCTTTTGGAAAATTTGGTTTTAAAAATGATTTTAAAAATGGTTCTAAAAAAATATTTATTATAATTATTAAGGCAAGGGAAATTACTACATAAACTATAATTTTTTTATTCAGTAAAAATTTAGGAACTAAAAAAATATAATTAAGATAAAAAACGGCTAAAAAAATAAAATTTAAAAAATAAAATTCATTAGGAATTGTGCTAAATCTAGAATAAGATTGAATTGCAGTAAAAGTAATAAAGAAAATCCATAATAGGCTATGAATACTTATTGTTGTATTTATTTTTTTTGAAAAGACGTTCAATTTGGTTGGTTATTTTACTTTGGTAAAACTAAAAAGGTATGTTCTTAAAAGAATCACAACAAACTGTTGTATTTTTCATAAAAAAAGTTACTAATAATTAGCAACTTTTTTTCAACTCAATATTTAATTGTGATCTACTTAATCATCATCATTTTCATACTCATTGGGTCTAAATTCCCAAACGTCATCAAAATAATAACTACCACTTCTACCCATTAAAACAAAAACTTTATCCGTAAAACTAAAAGCAGACGCATTTTGTCTTGCAGTACCTTCAAAATCTGGCACTTCTAACCAAGTGTCTGTTGCAGGGTTATAAGACCAACTTGCAGTTGTAATAGCGCCAGAAATACCTGTGGTTACATACCCCATTCCATTTAATGAAAAAGCTACTCCACTACTTAATAAAATTTGAAAATCATCATCATCATCTTCATCATCATCTAAATCAGATAAACGTGTCCAATTAGATCCATTAAAAGAATAAAAATCTTCTTCATAAGCACCATTATGAATTCCTAAACCAATATAGGCAACATTATCAATCGTAAAAACAGCAGCATTTTGGCGTTTTTCGCCACCAAAACCTACAGATTGTTCCCAAGAGTCGTTGGCAACATTATATTTCCAGAAATCTTTTTGTTCACTACCATCATAACCTGTACCTATATATCCATCATTACCAATTGCAAAACCAATGGCACCATATCTTCCAGTTCCTGCAAAATCTGCTTTTTGAGTCCAAATATCTGTGGTTGGATCATATTCCCAGAAATCTTTTAATCGATTACTACCATCATAACCAGTTCCTACATAGCCTTTTCCATTAATAGAAAAACCAACTGCACCACTTCTGCCAACTCCAGGAAATACAGCTTTTTGAACCCAATAATCATCATCAGAATTATACTCCCAAGTATCTGCTAAATAATCATCACCATCATAACCTGTTACTAAATAACCTTTTGTGCCAATGGTAAAACTTACAGAGTTTGCTCTAGAATTTCCATCAAAAGTTGAACTTTCTACCCAGTTTCCTAATTCATCATCATCTTCATCATTATCACTACAACTTACAGTTATTAAAGCCATTAATGCAGTCATAAATAGAACACTGCTTCTTTTTATTAAATTTGTTTTTCTCATTGTATTTAATTTATTCATTTGCTTAATTATGGCGCAAACGTAAATGCAATTTATTTTATAATACTAACAAATAGACAAACAAGGAAATTTTATAGATGACTATGTAAACCAAATGTTAATTTTCTTAAAAGGTGTTAATTACAGGTTTTAGAGGTGTTTTTTGATCATAAGTCTATAAAAAAGTATCGTTTATATATTTTGTGATTTTTTATGATAAACAGCCTGATATTTTTGCTTTAAAAAGTAACATGAAGCATTATATAATTGGCGTTTTAAGTCTAATTTTTGTATTTTCTTGCACTAAAGATGATACAGTTTATGAAGTAGGTAGTGATTTTATAGAGAACAATATTCAGTTAAGAGTTATTGACACTTTTGCAGTAAAAGCAGGAACTTTTAAATTAGACTCATTAATAACATCTAGCACAAACAGAATTTTATTAGGGAATGTAAAAGATGAAACTTTAGGCTCTTTAACATCTAAATCTTACATGCAATTAGTAGCAAATACTTTTACGATTGATGCAGGAGCAGTGTACGATTCTATTGGTTTTGTTTTAAATTATGATACCTATTATTATGGAGATACTACTAAAGTACAAACCTATAAATTGCATAGAATTACAGAAACAGTTGAACCCAAAGACGCAGATAATTTCTACAACACTTCTTCTTTAGTTTACGATGCAGCTGTTTTAGGACAAATTTCATTTATACCAAACCCGAATAAAGCTACAGATTCTATTTTTATTAAAATGGATGATATTTTGGGTGAAGATATATTTACCAAAATTGTAGATAACGATATTAATACTACAGATGATTTTTTGCAGTTTTTTAAAGGTTTAGCGATTGTGCCTGATGTATCAGAAAGTAATCATGTTTTGGGATTCAATGCACAATCAACAGCAAATATTACAGGAAATTCTAGCATGCGTTTGTATTATAGTATTAATGATGATGATAGTGAGGATAATAGTTATTATGTAGATTTTACAATTCCAAGCGCAGATAAACAATTTAATGAGATTCAAACAGATTTATCAAACACTATTATTGGTGATTTTGTAGATAATGAAGAAATTAAATTAAGTGAAAACACCAAAAACTCAATTTTTACACAAGCAGGATCTGGACTTACCTCAAGAATAGAAATTCCATCGATTAAAAAACTTGCAGAAATATCAGAAAATGCAACCACTTTAAGTGCCATTTTAACTTTTAATCCTTTAAAAGGTTCATTTAATAAAAGCAATCCTTTGCCAGAAACATTGTCAGTTTATGTGGTAGATCATAAAAACAGAATTTTAAAACAATTAACAGATATTGATGGTAATGTTGCAGCTGCCTTTCTTTTTGAAGAAGAAGATGAATTTAGTGAAAACAATTATTACAGTGTAGATTTAAGTGGTTTTGTAGAAGAAATTCTGTTTTCTGACATCAATTTAAATTATGCTTTAATGATACAATATGATAATTTTTCTAACAACGTAAATAATATTGTTATTGAGCACAACCCTAATACCAACAAAGAAATAAAATTATCAGTAAAATATTTAAACTATTAATATGAAAAAGAAGTTATTATTTATACTATTCGTAACCATTGTAAGTGTTTATTTTGGACAAAATAACACAAGTACACCTTATTCATTATTTGGTTTGGGAGTAGAAAATAAAACAGCAACAGGAGGTTTAACAGGTTTAGGAAACACAGGAATTGCACAATCAAATCCGTTTGAAATAAATATTTATAATCCAGCTAGTTTGGGTACTATTTTGCAGAATTCCTTCTTGTATGAGTTTGGTTTAAATGGAACCTATTCAACCTTGAAAACCAACAGCAAAAGTGAAAGTAGTACCAATGGAAATATATCACATATTGCAATTGCATTTCCTATTAGTAAAGGTTGGGGATTAAGTGCAGGACTTTTACCATATACAAAAACAGGATATAATATAGATGTGGAAAATGCCATAGAAGGTTCTACAGAAACTTATATTACTAGAATTACTGGAGAAGGAGGCTTGAATAAATTTTATATATCAACAGGTTTTAAAGTCTTTAAAAATTTATCTTTAGGAGCAGATGTTTCTTTTCTTTTTGGCTCCATAAATCAAGAAAGTCAACTTTTTACAGATTCTTTTGTTTCTATTATTGATGAAAACCATTATGGAGGTGTAAAATTAAAAACTGGCTTTCAGTATAAACTCCCAACTTTTAAAGGAATAGAAACGACTCTTGGAGGTACTTTAGAATTGCCAGCATCTTTAAGTGGAAACCAAACAAGAAATTCTTATAAAGAATCTTTTTCTGGAACTTCTATAAGTATTGAAGAAGAAGCTGAAAATGATTTAGAAAATTTTGAACTTCCATTTGCTTATGGAGTAGGAATCACCTCTGTAATAAATAAAAAATTTATAACAAGTTTGGATTATAGTAAATTAATTTGGAGTGATACCAATCAGCAACAAAATAATGAAAGTTATGTAGATCAATCTATATATGCATTTGGTTTAGAATATGTACCAACCAAGAATAAATTTAATTATTCATCTAACATAAAATATAGATTTGGTTTTAATTACAATACAGGATTTTTAAAAATATCAAATCAACAAATAGATAGTTATTTTGTTTCTATTGGTGTTGGTTTGCCAATGAAGAAGTTTAGTAATGATAATTTTAATATTTCGTATTCTTATGGAAAAGAAGGCACTTTAGAAAATAAATTAATTCAAGAAAACTTCCATAAGATTACACTAAATTTAAACTTTGTGGGGAAATGGTTTAACAAAAGAAAAATAGATTAAATAAATAATAATCTTATACGTATTTTTGTTGAAAATTTTTTCTTTTGGATACCAATAATCAACAAACAACAAATCTTAATAAATACATTAGTTCTTCAGGAATCTGTTCAAGAAGAGAAGCCGAAAAATTTATAAAAGAAGGTAGAGTTTCCATCAATGGAAAACCAACTCAATTAGGAAACAGAGTTGGCAAAAAAGATGTTGTAAAGTTAGATGGACGTTTGGTAAAACCAAAGGACGAAATACTTTACATCGCTTTAAATAAACCTATAGGAATCGTATCTACAACAGATGATAGAGAACCAAACAACATTGTAAAACACATTAATTATCCTGAAAGATTATTCCCAATTGGACGATTAGACAAACCATCTGAAGGTTTAATTTTCTTAACGAATGATGGAGATATTGTCAATAAAATTTTAAGAGCAGGTAACAAT